>ERZ650300.2350-NODE-2350-length-10179-cov-11.667029_pt1 | contig 10179 bp, 9 predicted proteins | sample MGYA00376236_ERZ650300 | MGnify/ENA primary metagenome ERZ650300 (study PRJEB26733, sample SAMN07839303) | wastewater metagenome | biome: urban; feature: wastewater treatment plant; material: waste water | place: USA: North Carolina | collected 2016-04-28 ... | reverse complement strand
AGACGGATAGCAGCTTCGCAGCGATGATCTATCTCGCAGCTGGGGTTATCAACTCTCGCTGATTCTCAACACGTCCTAGTTCAGTAAATCGATTCAATATGGCTGCCCGGATATGCAGCTCGTTCGCTTGGCGTTCAAACGTTCTGGAAATGACCCGATCGCCCAGTCGTTTGATGCAGTTCATCTTGGTCTCCACCAAGCTGCGCCGGTGGTAGCCACTCCACACTTTCCATATCCTCCTGCCTAAACGTCTGCATGCGGCGACTGAAGTCAGGCACGGGCCAATGCAACCCCGACAACTGCAAAAGAGACTCGACAAAGCCCATTGTTTGGCGCAGTGCCAGGCCAAACAAGTTCTTGATGGTCAAACAAAACTGGATGGCTGCATCCGAGAACTTCGGGCTGCGCCCGCGTTTGCCGTTCGCAGCGGCAAACCATTGCATGCGCGGATCGAGCCAAATGTTCAATGAACCACGGGACTTTAATGCTGCGTTGTAGCTCGGCCAGTTGGTGGTGCGATAACGGGGCTTGGAGGTACTGCGTGGCTGACTCATCTCGCAAGCTTACCAGCTTGAGCGGGCAGATTTATGCAACAACGCCGACACCCCTAACACTCTTTTGTGTGCTTCGTCAAGATTATGCGCTACCATAGCCCCTATGATAACCAGGGATTGATGAAGATGGCAGTGATCGATTTGGTGAAGTGGAATGGGAACCCATCTATCTTGGCTTGGCGCTTTCCAAGCGACCAACTCTCGACGTGGACTCAGCTAATAGTCAATGAGACACAAGAAGCATACGTTGTAAAAGAGGGTGTCTACCAAGGACCGTTTGGCGCGGGCAGGCACACGCTCGAAACTGAAAATATTCCGCTTCTGGCGTCGCTAATGGGACTGCCGTTTGGTGGCAAGTCCCCTTTTACTGCAGAAGTGTGGTTCGTTAATCGCACAACCAATCTTGATATTAAGTGGGGCACTCCGGATCCAATACAGTTGCAAGATCCAAAATATCAATTGATGGTGCCGGTGCGGGCATTTGGCCAGTATGGCGTGAGGATCACTGATGCAAAAAAATTCCTGTTAAAACTTGTCGGCACGTTACCAGGATTTGATGCGGCGACGTTGGCTGAATATTTTAAAGGTGTTTTTACTACAAAAGTTAAGTCAAACATCGCTCAAGCCATCATAAAAAATGGCCATTCGGTGTTGGAGATCTCCACCCATCTCGAGGAACTTTCCGAGATGTTAAAGGTTTCGTTAGCCCCGGAAATGGAGGAGTTTGGCGTAGGTTTGGCACAATTCAATATTCATTCCATCAACGTTCCGGAAAACGATCCCGCTGTAATTTCACTGAAGGCCGCCCTGGCCAAGCGAACCGAAATGGGAATACTTGGCTTCAACTACCAGCAAGAGCGTAGTTTTGATGTGTTACAGACAGCGGCTGGCAATGAGGGTAATGCTGGTGGAGTCATGGGTGCTGGGATGGGCATGGGAATGGGGATGGCAATGGGTGGCCCTATAGGAGGTGCTTTCGCTCAGATGGCACCAATAATCCAACCCGCAGGTCCAATGGGTGGAAGCGGTGGTGCGCCTGCAACCTGCCCTAGTTGTAATACCGCAAACCCTCCCGGAACTCGTTTTTGCGGAAAATGTGGCACCAATTTGGAAGGCTCGAGTAAAGTAGTCAAGGCCGGTATCACTTGCGACAAGTGCGGAACAACTATCCCTCGTGGATCTAAATTCTGTCCTAATTGTGCTGATGAAGTGAATCCATGTCCGGAATGCGGTGAGGACAACGATAAGAACGCAGCGAAATGCAGAAGCTGCGGCAGTGCCTTACCGATTCAATGTCCAAAGTGTGCTGCACCTGTGGCATCAGACTCAAAGTTCTGCAATTCATGCGGGACAAAAATGATACCAACCTGTGCTAAGTGTGGAACTGATTTGGTTGCGGGCGCTAAATTCTGCAATAACTGCGGTCATCCGCAGAATCCCACTTAATCTACCCAAGGCTATCCATGAAAAGCGTATCTTTACTTAATGTCGCGGCCGCTATCGCCGCACTGACGGTTTTGGTTATTTCATTTATTTTGGTGCCAGACCCAATGTGGTCAGCAGTCACAATCGTTACGGCAATCGGTTTTGCTGGTTCAGTGGGCTTTGTTTTTTATATTCCATCGATTCTTCGCCAAAAACAACAAGGCACCGACGCACAACAGATGGCTGAGATAGGGCCTTATGCGGTTAGCAGTACGTTCCTTCTGCTCGCGATGGGTGCCGGCTTTGTATTAACCCTAGTTGGATATCAGAAGCTGGGTTTGGCAATGGTGGTTTTTGGTATTGGTGCCTTTCTAGTGACGAGCTTGATATTAAACGCCGCCTTAAAAGTTGTCGGAGAAATATCTAGTAAATGGTCACAACCAAGCCACCATTTCGATTGGAAAAATCAAGTTGCTATTTTGATGTCTCAAGCCACCCACAGGGAATCTCTTGAAAAGCTACATGCGCTGTCAGAAAAATTGCGTTATTTGGCGAGCGATGTTCCGGGCGGTAGCCCGCAGGATTCAGGCATTAAACAGATTTTCGAAGAAATGACTGGGCAGTTGCAATCTGATCCAGCAGCCGACTTGACTAACGGATTTGGTGAACTCAATAGCCTGTTGGTCCAGCGCGATGTTTATCTGCGTACTGCGCGCAGCAAAGCCTGATTTTAAACGGCTTAGAAAATATATTGAATTGGGGAATTGATGGCTGATACGTGTAACTCCTGTGGAGCTGAGATCGCATTTGAAGCAGGGAGGCAATCTCTGACCTGCCCATTTTGCGGGGCCGTAAATAAAATTGAACGCCCAGAAGATGCATTGGAGACGGCGTTTGATCGAATCATACCAATTACCGTTACTCCTCACGAGCTAGATAATCGACTATACGCCTACATGGCAAGCGGTAACTTTACTCCGGATGACATGATCGAGGCCTCTACCATCACTCTGCGAGAACGATATTACGTCCCGGCATTTGCTTTTAAAGTCGATTATGAAGCCACATGGACTGCATCTTTTGGTTTTGATAGAAAGGAGCCATATACAGCATATCGTAACGTCACTTCAAATGGGCACACCCGTCAAGAAGCTTATACAGCCTATAAAACAGTAACTGACTGGCGGCCGGCTAATGGTGTCGAGGCCGGAATATTTGATGTTGCAGGTTACGCCGGGTCACAACTGAATGGTTCGCCACTTGCGCCGGCCTACCTCGTGGTACATGCGGTCATGAATGGTAGCTCAACCGAGTACAACCCTTCTTTTACCAAGGGGTTTGAAGTTGAAGGTTTTTCAGTTCCGGAGAAGAAAGTCTTTGATTCACTAAACGGTGAAATTAACGCCAACATTGACCAACGAGTAAAGAATCACGCCCAAGGCGATAAACAGCGTGATTGGCACTGGAATGCTCGTATGAGTCATGACACTACAACATATTCGGTGCCGATTTGTCACGCTGCCTTTCAGTATGGCGATAAAGAATACCACGTTTGGGTGGGAGGTCATGATGTGGATACAATTCGTGCGGACGAACTGCCGGTCGACAAGGACAAGCAGAAAGCTGCGAATATAGGATTTATGCCTGGCGCCCTTGGCTTAATCACCGCAATCGGAAGTGCTTATTATTGGAGTTTCGTTTGGTCTAGTTTGATAGCGACTGGCGTGGCATTTGGCTACGGCTTTTTGCGGCGCAAGGCGCTGATCGACTACTCAAAGTCCATTCGGAACTCATTGCTGATTCAAATGCAAGCCTCAAATCGCGCGTCAACTTTGAGCGATGAGGAGCAGGATAAAGTCGCGAAAGCGTTTCAACGCCCAGAGCGCCCGTTCTTCGCCAAGATACACAGGGACAAAATTATTCTTCCAACGGTTGCTGCGTTTGCTTTTTTCGGTGCCATCGTTCCAAACGCAGTTTTAAACCCGGCGGCAATTAGTCAGCGGTACGTCGCCCGTCAAGCTGCAGAGCAAGCGGAACAAGAAAAGAAGAACGCAGAAGCGCGTGCAGCCCAAGAGATCGCTGATCGCAAAGCAGCAGAGGAAGAGGCCGCAAAGCGTGCCCAAGCAGACGCACTTGCAGCTCAGAAAGCTGAAGCTGAAAAGGCCGCTCAAGTTGAAGCAGCTGTGCCTGCTACGCAAACGCCCACCACACAAGATGCGCCTCAAAGTCCAACTCCAACATTACCGCTACCATCGCCATCGCCATCGCCAGCCCCCACAGTTGCTAATAGACAAATAGCCATTAGTGCTGGGTTTACCGTCCTCGCCCCTGATGAATCAAAGCAATTGTTGACAGCAATGGTGCAGCAGGCAAATAGTGCCTTCAAAATTTCAGAAATTAAGGGAAAAATTGAATCGCTACCAAAACCTGCTACGGGTGATAGAAAAACCTCTAGAAAACTGAACGAGCAGGGCCTTACGGCGCTGAAGAATGAAGATTTTGCGCAGGCTATTGCTGCCCTAAAAAGCGCCACTTCGGCTGACCCTGCGGATGTCGAAGTGTTGAATAATTATGTTTATGCCTTAATCAAGGCTGGGCGCCTTCAAGATGCTGAGTCTGAAGCGGGGCGGTTATTGACAATGAGCCCCGGACGATCTTCAGCGTGGGCAAATCTCGCTGAAGTTTACGCCCTAAAAAATAGAAAGGAAGAGGCAGTTGCTGCATTAATTTTGGCTTTTCAATTTTCTTCGAATAAAGATCGTACTATCAATTTCTTGAATGAGCGTTCTGCAGACTCAACTTCCCCATTGCAAAGTACAGCAAAGAAGGCGATTGAAATAATCCAAACACTCTAATCGCTGCAATAAGTTATTCTGTGGATAAATCCGATGGGACTCTCTTGTTAATTGGAAAATTCAATGCCTGCTCTGCAGGATGCAAGCACGGTTGCAAGGCATCCCATTACACACAAGTCCCCGCCTCGCTGAACTCTCTGGCGTAGCGGGCGCCCTCGACAAAGATGGCTATCTCCTGCAAGCCCAGCCATAGCGTCTTGGCCCCAGGCTCACCATCGCCCTTTCTGCCCAGAAAGCCCCCGCGCTGCGCTATCAGCCGGATCACTTCGTTGAGGGTGGGCATCTTCTTGGGCACGGGCTTTTTGTTCAAGATAAACGCCGCTCGCCATTCGTCGGGCTCGAACACCAGCCCAGCCTCCAGATCGGGCACCGTGCGCCCTAGCCGCATCAGCCGGCTGGGCGACGAAAAACTGCACTACTACGGCATTTCGTATGGCACCTGGCTCGGGTTTTGGTATGCCGGCCTGTTTCCCGAGCGCGCCGGGCCCATGGTGCTGGACAGCAACATGAACTTCAGCCGCTCCATCCATGAGGCATCCATCGCCAGCAAGCAAGGGCAGGCCCTGACGTTCAACGAATTCATCGCCCCCTATGCAGCCCGGCATGACGACTTGCTGGGCCTGGGCGCCAATGCCACCCTGGTGAAGGCCAACCTCCAGTCGGTGGGGCGCCAGGTGACAGAGGCGCTAATCCCCCTCAATGCCACCGAACGGGCAGAGTCGTATCTGCTCACGAGCTATCTCGCCACCCTGAAGGCGGCGATGGAAACCCAGAGATTGCTCGACCAGAACAAGACGCTGGCTGACATTGCAGACATCCTGCAGAGTGAAATCCATATTCCCAACGAACCACTGGATGCTGCCTTCAAACTCGCCGCCCAGCGCATGGTGTCGAACCTGCAAGCCCAGGCCACCCCGGGGTATTACGAGGCACCCCAGCTTTTCTACCTGAGCAGCATGGATTCTGTTTTTGACACGGTGGTATGTAACGACGAACCTTTGCTGAACAAGGACCAGGACCATTGGGTCAAGACAGGTTTTGCCTTGGCACAGGCGCTGCCCATCGTTGCCAACGCGGTTGCAAGGCAGCCCTGCATCCACTGGAAGGATAGAAACGCCTATACCAAACCCACCATGAAGTCCTTGCAGTCGGCTTCCGTGTTGATGTTGCAATCCCAGTACGACGTGCCCACGCCTTCCTCAGGCGCCTTAGAGACTTTTGCGCAGCTTCCTGCGGCCCGCATGGTGTATGTGGAAAACGAAGGCGGGCACGGCTTGCTGTTCTATGGCACGGAATGCGTGGACCTGGCCGTCTACGACCACCTGCTGGGCAAGCCCCTTGCCCCCGCCAAGTCACCTGCCGGGGCAAGCCTTTGGCACTGGATGAGAAGCCAGCCAAGGCGCTGGGGCCGGTTCAGGCAGCGCACTTCAGTGACCCGGAACAGGCCCAGCGCCTGTACCAGCGGCTGCGCCAAGGGCTGGATGCCACCACGCGCCATGGACGGGCTTTCTGACCCGCCCTGGGGCTGCTCCACCCCGCACCACTGCTGAATGACCAGGGCCCTGCGGGGCCCTTGTTTTTTGGGGAACAGCAGCACACCGCTACGGCCAGCCGTCCTACACGGGTGAGGCCCAGCGGATTCAAGAATCGTTCACACCCCTTGGCCTGTCCGTAGCGTTTGGGCGGAGGGGCTTGTTCACAACGATCTGTTCACCCATGGTTACCCCACCCCCACTGCCGATTGCGTTCAAAGTTCTCACCGTGAATGTGCACAAAGGCTTCACCACCTTCAACCGTCGCTTCATGCTGCACGAGCTGCGCGAGGCCGTGCGCGGTGTGGCGGCAGACCTGGTGTTTTTGCAAGAGGTGCAAGGCAGCCACCAGCGCCATGCGCAGCGCGTGGCCAATTTTCCGCAGGTGCCGCATTACGAATTTCTGGCCGACACGATCTGGTCGCAATACGCCTACGGGCGCAACGCGGTGTATGACAACGGCGACCACGGCAACGCCCTGCTGTCGAAGTTTCCCATCACGCATTACGAAAACCACGACATCTCCATCCGGGGGCCGGAGCGGCGCGGCATGCTGCATTGCGTCCTGCAGCCGCCGGGCCACCACCTGCCGGTGCATGCGGTGTGCGTGCACCTGGGGCTGCAGGAATCGCACCGCCAGCAGCAGTTGCAGCGCGTGTGCGATCTGATCAACAGCTTTCCGGCCGACGAGCCCGTGGTGCTGGCGGGCGATTTCAACGACTGGCGCCACCGCGCCCACGCCGTGCTGCAGCGCGAAGCCGGTTTGCAAGAGGTGTTCGTCCATGCATTCGGCCGTGCGGTGCGCACCTTTCCGGCATCGATGCCGCTGCTGGCGCTGGACCGCATTTACGTGCGCAACGCCGCCGTGCACGCGCCACTGGAACTGCCCCGCAAACCCTGGGACCAACTCTCGGACCACGCCCCCCTGGCGGCGGAGATTCTGTTATGACCCGCCCCTTCTTTGCACCGCGCTCTTCCCGCTGGGTGCCGGGCAACCACTTCGAGTTGCTGGAGAACGGCGAGGAGTTCTTCCCCCGCGTGTTCGATGCGATTGCCAACGCCCGGCACGAGGTGATGCTGGAGACCTTCATCCTGTTTGAAGACAAGATCGGCCAGCAACTGCACGCAGCGCTGCTGGGCGCCGCGCAACGTGGCGTGGAAGTGCATGTGCTGGTGGACGGCTTTGGCTCGCCCGACCTGTCTGAACAGTTCGTGGGCAGTCTGGTGGCCGCCGGAGTGCATTTCCGCATTTTTGACCCGGGGCGGCGCATTCTGGGCCAGCGGCTGAACGTGCTGCGGCGCATGCACCGCAAGATCGTGGTGGTGGACGGGCAGCTGGGCTTCATCGGCGGCATCAACTACTCGGCCGACCATGTGGCCGAATTCGGCCCCGAGGCCAAGCAGGACTACGCCGTACAGGTGCGCGGCCCCGTGGTGGCCCACTTGCACCACTTCACGCGCCAAGCCGTGCTGCCCAAGGCAGAACGCCAGCGCGCCCGGCAGGCGGGCGTGCTGGGGCGCCCCCACGCGGGCACGGCGCACGCCATGTTCGTCACCCGCGACAACCAACAGCACACCAATGACATCGAGCGCCACTACCGCGTGGCCCTGCGTGCCGCGCGCAGCCGCGTGGTGATTGCCAATGCCTACTTCTTTCCGGGCTACCGCTTCATTCGGGAAATGCGCCGCGCAGCCAAGCGCGGTGTGGATGTGCGGTTGATCCTGCAGGGCCAGCCCGACATGCCCATCGTGCGCACGGCCGCGTCGCTGCTCTATGACCACCTGTTGCGCGCCGGGGTGCGCATTTACGAATACTGCGACCGCCCGCTGCACGGCAAGGTGGCGCTGGTGGACGAGGCCTGGGCCACCGTGGGGTCCAGCAACCTCGACCCGCTGAGCCTGTCGCTGAACCTGGAGGCCAACGTCATCATCCAGGACCGCGCCTTCAACGCGCAGCTGCACCGCCGCCTGTCGCACCTCATGAACCACAGCTGCCGCCAGGTGCAAGCTTCGCCCTCGGGGCCGTGGGAGGGGCTGCGCCTGCTGCGCAGCTATGTGGTGTTCCACCTCATGCGCTGGTTCCCCACCTGGGCCGGATGGCTGCCCCGCCATGAGCCGGTCATTACCAAGGCCAAAGCCGGTCCAGCCGCCGAGCCCACGCGCCATGCAACCCGCAGCCCTGCCTGAACTGCATCAGCGGCATGAGCAGCGGCACGGCTGGCGCAGCCTTCCGCAACGCCCGTGGTGGCCCTGGCTGACACGCGGGGCTGCCGCGGCATTCTTTGTGCTGGTGGCCGGGTTGCTGTTTCGCCAGGCCCGCACGGTGGACTGGCCCGCCGTGCTGCAGGCGTTGCGCGCCCTGCCCCCGGGCACCCTCGCCGTGGCCGGTGCGCTGGCGCTGGCCAGCCACTGCCTGTATGGCACGTTTGACCTGGTGGCGCGCCACTGCTGCGGGCACCACCTGCGGCGCAGCACCACGCTGGGCATTGCCATGACCAGCTATGCCTTCACACTGAACCTGGGCTCGCTCGTGGGAGGGGTGGGCGTGCGCTACCGGCTGTATGCGCGGCGCGGGGTGGATGCGGGCACCATCGGCCAGGTGGTGGGCACCAGCGTGTTGACCAACTGGGTGGGCTACCTGCTGCTGGCTGCCGTGCTGCCCTGGCTGTGGGCACCGCCGCCGCTGGCAGGCTGGAGTGCACCCGCATGGCAATGGCGCCTGGGCGGCGCCTTGCTGGGCTGCATTCCACTGGCTTACGGTGTGCTGTGTGCGCTGCGCGCGGGGCGTGCCCTCACGCTGCGGGGCCACGCGTTTGCACTGCCCCGCTGGCCCGTGGCCTTGTGGCAAATGGCTGCGTCGGCCGGCAACTGGATGCTGATGGGTGCCGCGCTGTGGGCCACGCTGCAGGCGCAGGTGAGTTACCCCGCGGCCTTGGCCACCGTGTTGCTGGGCGCGGTGGCGGGGCTGGTGCTGCGGGTTCCCGCTGGCCTGGGGGTGCTGGAAGCCGTGGGCGTAGCCCTGCTGACCAGCCCCAGCCTGGGGCAGGACAAGGTGCTGGCTGCCCTGCTCGCCTACCGTGCGCTGTATTACTTCGTGCCCCTGGTGCTGGCTTCGCTGGCCCTGGGTGCAGCAGAACTGCGCTGGCGCCACAGTGCAGCAGCTCCTGCCAAAAATTAGGGCAAATCGGCCTGTAGCGCTTATTACACAAGCGCTGGCAGCTATCAATTTTGAATCAGTGCATTCACCACAAGCGGGCGCCGCACGGTTTGGCGGTGCGCAGGAAGGCCACCCCCGGTAAAATCACGGCCCCTCGACTTTGCCTGCCGCCCGATCGACACGGGCCCGCAAAACCATGATCCGACTCTCTGAAATCCGGCTGCCCTTCACGGTGGCCGAGGCCCCCGAGGCGCCCCTGCGCGCTGCCGTTTCGCAACTGCTGGGCCTGCCTGCCTCCGACATCGCGCACATCCACGTTTTCAAGCGCAGCTTTGACGCCCGCAAGGCCGACCTGCTGGCCGTCTACATCGTCGATGTCACGCTGACCCAGCCCGAGCGCGAAGCCGCGCTGCTCGCCAGGTTCGCCAGCAACCCGCACATCCAGCCCACGCCCGACATGGCCTGGCACCCGGTGGGCCAGGCGCCGGCCGACCTACCCCTGCGCCCGGTGGTGGTGGGCTTCGGCCCCTGCGGCATCTTTGCCGCGCTGGTGCTGGCGCAGATGGGCTTCAAGCCCATCGTGCTGGAGCGTGGCAAGACTGTGCGCGAGCGCACCAAGGACACCTGGGGCCTGTGGCGCAAGCGCGCGCTCAACC
>ERZ650300.2349-NODE-2349-length-10180-cov-4.200790_pt1 | contig 10180 bp, 6 predicted proteins | sample MGYA00376236_ERZ650300 | MGnify/ENA primary metagenome ERZ650300 (study PRJEB26733, sample SAMN07839303) | wastewater metagenome | biome: urban; feature: wastewater treatment plant; material: waste water | place: USA: North Carolina | collected 2016-04-28 ... | reverse complement strand
CTGAAATAGCGCTCCTTGTCTCGTACCCCCATATAGAGCAAACGGGTAGCCTGTACCCCTTTAGCCGGAATGATCAGGCGCGACGGGCTGGCGATCAGGGCCCGGTTGCCTTCGGTCAGCTCCGCCGACTCACGGGGCTGGCCGGCGCCGTCATAGGTTATTTCGTGAATGGCCACCTTGACGAAGGCGGTGGTATCGCCCTGATTTCGGATCCGCTTTAAATAAGTTCCCTGCTGACCTGCCATATAGTCAAAAAGGGTGCCTATGCTGATTTCGGCCGATGCCGATACGTTGCCGCTGAGCATCAGCAACAAAATAAAAAATATGTTTCTCATCTTTATTCCAGACTGAATTTATTCTTGAACAAGCTATTAATGAGCCGTTCGAATATCACTGGGGCCAGTTTATGCAGCCTGCCGGGGGATGTTAATCGGAATAATCCTATATTGAATTTCAGGCGGCAGGCTCATTATCAGATAATTCCTACAGCTGCCGGGTGGCTGCACCCTGTATTATGCGCAGCCATCCATCGCCATCAGGTGAGAGCCATGTTTGCGTTCAAAGAAGAGTATCCGATGAGTGCCATGGCCACGATGGCCATGGCGGATGTCGCCGTTCCCTTTTACCAGCCGATCATAGGTCGGGACCGTCAGGTCAAGGGCTATGAGGCGCTGGCCAGGCGCTGGGATCCGGTGGCCCAGTGTTACAAAGGCATCGATTTTGCCTCCCTCAGCCAGGACGAATCCCTGCATCTGGATATCGTCATGCTCAGGGCCATCATGAGGGATCTGCCTGTCCTGGCGAAGGGGGGGCCCTATACGCTCTCCATCAACCTCAACCCGGCGCTCTCCAGCCCGACCTATCAGAACCTGTTGCTGCTGGTGCTGGTGCAGGCACGCAAGGTGGGGATCGACATCTGGTTCGAGGTGCTGGAATACGCCCGGCTGGAGAGCCAATACAGGGAGCTGATAGAGGTGCTGCGCGCCCATGGCGCCCACATCGCCTGCGATGACTTCGGCTCCCGGGAGTGCAACTTTCAGCGCCTGATGGCCCTGCCCTACGAGGTAGTCAAGCTGGACCGCTCCCTGCTGCTGCAGGCGGCGCGCACCTCTCACGCCTTCAAGATGCTGGTGGGCCTGGTGGCCTACCTGCAGCGCCTCGGCATGGCCGTGGTGTGCGAGGGGGTGGAGACCCAGACCCATATCGAGATAGCGAACCGCCTCGGCTGCGACTATCAGCAGGGCTACGCCTACGCCATGCCCTCCCCCCTCTCCCGCTGGTCCTAGGCACCCGGGACCAGAGGGTCAGCCGGGGCCAGGGCGCCAGCTTCTCTTGCCCTCGCGCTTATCCAGAACGGCCAGGCCCGTACCACCACAGGGCCTGGCTGCCCCTTCCTCTTCTTCAGGCTGTGAATGGACTCACACTTTGGCTCATTCAGAGCCCGTTTCAGATCAGCATCTCTATAATGGGCCCGCCTGGGCCTCTTCGGTGTCCTGGCATAACCTATTGATGCTACGGAATATTACAATGAAAAATAGCCACAAGACCCTGCTCGCCGCTGCCATTTCCCTCGGATTGATGGCAGGCTGTCACAGCAACAATGACTCCAAGGCCCCAGATCCCATGGTTCGCTTCGCTACCTTCAACCTCTCCTTCGATCGCACCGCCGCCGGCATGCTCGCCGGTGAACTGGCCCTCAGTCGCACCGAGCAGGATGCCCTGCTGGCCCGCCTCGCCGACGGCACCTTGAGCGGCGCCGAGAAGACCAAGGCCCTCGACGTGCAGCAGATCCGCAACATCGCCGAAATCATCCAGCGCACCCGGCCGGACGTGTTGCTGCTGAGCGAATTCGACAATGACGGCAAGGGCAGCGACACCACGGACCTCAACGCCTTCAACGACAACTACCTGGCCCATGCCCAGCACGACGAGGTGACCGCCATCAGCTACCCGGTGCTGCAGAACTTCGCCACCAACACCGGCCTGATGAGCGGCCATGACCTCAACCTGGACGGCAAGATCAACAACGGGCCGGACGACGCCTGGGGCTTTGGCAACTACCACGGCCAGTACGCCTTCGCCGTGATGTCCCAGTACCCCATCGATACCAAGCAGATCCGTACCTTCCAGAAATTCAAGTGGAAGGACATGCCGGGCGAAGTGAACCCGGTCATCGACGACTGCAACAATGCCAAGGCGCCGATCCCGGCCGGCCGCCAGTGCGGCGATGCCTGGTATGACGATGCCGCCTGGCAGGCCTTCCCGCTCTCGTCCAAGAACCACGCCGACGTGCCGGTGCGCATCAAGCGCGGCAACAAGGAGGAGGTGATCCACTTCCTCATCTCCCACCCGACCCCGCCCATCTTCGGCAACGCGGCGCGCCACAACGTCAAGCACAACCGGGCCGAAGTCGCCTTCTGGCAGGATTACGTGGAGACCGCCAGCTACATGGTGGATGACGCCGGCAAGGCCGGTGGCCTGCCCGCGGGCGCCAAGTTCGTCATCGCCGGCGATCTCAACGCCGATCCCCAGATTGGCGATGGGGATCTCACCGCCATTCAGGATCTGCACAACCATGTGCTGGTCAATCAGGCCGTCACCAACGGCGCCCTGATCCCGGTCAGCCAGGGCGGCCCCGAGTGCCTCGCCAGCCAGCCGGATCAGTGCAAGCGCAACAACAACCGCCCCACCCCGGAGCGCATCACCAGCAGCAGCGGCCTGCAGCTCGACCACGTGCTGCCCTCCGCCAACCTGAACGCAGTCGCCTCAGGCGTGTTCTGGCCGGCCAGCTTCGAACCTGGCTACCACCTGGTGTATGACGCCAAGCTGGGCATCGCCAAGGGAGTCAGCTCGGATCACCGCCTGGTGTGGGTCGACGTCACACTGTGACAGTGACGCAGAGCAGATAAGCAACGGGGCCCGCAGGCCCCGTTTTCATTGGATCGTCATACCAGCTTCTCCACCCGGGCCGGCAGCCCCTGGCGGGCCGACGAGCCGATGGCCCAGTCCACCAGGGGGTAGCGGCCATGGCGGCTGGGATCCAGCACCGCCAGATCGTTGAGGTTGACTCCGGCTCCGCGCAGCGGATTGGCGACCACTTTCTGGCCGTCTATCCAGTGTTCCCGCGCCCCCAGCTCCTTGTGGCCGAAACCGTGCTCGATGGCGATGGCATCGGCCTGCACCCCGGCCACGCACTCGGCCACCCCGATCACGCTGCCATCCGGGGTGCTGACCCGCACCCTGTCCCCGCTCTCTATCCCCAGCTGAGCCGCCGTCTGCGCATTGAGCCGCACCCGGTTGCTGGGGTTCACCTGGCGCAGGCGATCCGAGCCGATGCTCATGGAGCTCATGGTGTGGGACTTGTAGCTGGTGAGCAGCAGCGGCCACTGGGCCGGCTTGAACGCCTCATTGAGCGGCGTGCCGTCCGCCAGCTGGGGGCGGAAGAAGCGCGGGGTGCCGCTCAAGAAGCGGCCGCTCTGGCTGTGGCGGCGGCTGCCCACCTCGGGGTTCCACACCATCAGCGGCTTGGACCAGCGCTTGCTCGGCTGACCCACTTCGTCGCGCCCCTTGGCCGCCGGCTCGAAGCGCCCGCCACGGGCGAAGAGATAGGCGGCGCGGCCCGCCTCCTCCGCACTCAGGGTGGCATTCAGCACCGGCAGGATCCGCTCCACCCCGGACCAGGCGAGATCCTCAGGCCCGATAGGAGGCACCGGCTCGCCGAGATAGGCGACGTTGGCCGCCCCGTAGAGGGAGAAGTCCGCCGCCTTGTGCAGGGCATGCAGCTTGCCGTCCGCCCCTTTGAGCGCCCCCTCGCCAAAGCCCGGCAGCCCCAGCCGTTTGGCCACCGCGATAAAGAAGGACTCCATGCAGACCGGATCTCCCTCGGCGGTCTTGGCGACACGGGGCTCCACGATAGGCCAGCGGCCGGTGGAGACCTTGGTCAGCACCCCGTGCCAGGCGGTGGCCCAGCCCCAGGACTCGTAGGTCAGGGTGTCCGGCACTATGTAGTCCGACAGCGCCGAGGATTCGTTGATGAAGCTGTCGATGCTGACAAAGAGCGGCAGCACCTTGGGGTCCTTGAGCTGTTCACCTATGGCCTGGTGCAGCCCCGCCTGACCGTAGAGGGGGTTGCCCATGTGGTTGATCCAGGCTTTGGCACGGTAGGGATAACCGTTCACCGCCGCGGTCAGGTGCTCGCCGAGCAGGGGGCCCGAGATGGGGAACCAGGGCTCGTGAGCCGGATAGGGGTTCTGCCCCGCCTCTTTCTTGCGGCGATATTCGGAGGTCTTCTCGTAGGGGAACTTGGAGCGGGACAGGAAGACGCCGGCGGGTTTGACCATGCCGGGGAAACTCGCCAGATCGTAGCGCGGCCCCGCCCCGAAGGGATCGAACTTGCCGCCGCTCGCCACGGCGCCGCCCCGGGCGTTGAGGTTGCCGATCATGACGTTGAGCATCATGATGGCCCAGGCCGAGTAGAAGCCGTTGGCGCTCATGGTGCCGCCGTGGGAGACCACCGCCGCCCGGGTGCCGTGGCTGGTGAACTCCTGCGCCAGCGCCTCGATGTCGGCCACCGGCACGGCGCACTCTGCGCTGTATTGCTCGAGAGAGTGCTCCCGGCACGCCTCGGCCAGCAGCTGGAAGCTGCTCTTGACCGTGAACTCCCCCTTGGGGCCCTGAATGGTGCGATCCACCCAGAGGTTGGCTCGCTCACACTGGCCGGCGGGTCTCGGCTCGCCGCTGCCCGCCTCCTCTACCAGCATGGCGTCCCCCTCCCCATAGGCTTCCCCCTCAAAGGGCAAGCCAAGATCGCTGGCCCGCAGCATCTGACCGAAGCGCGGGTGAGACTCGTCGCAGAGTACCAGGTGGCTGGCGTTGCAAAAACCGCGATAGCCGGCCCGCTCGGCGGCCTCGGCATTGGGGGCCGCCAGGAAGGGTTCGGCGTAGCGCTCGTTGTCGATGATCCAGCGCAGCATGGCCATGGCCAGCGCCGAGTCGGTGGCGGGGCGGATGGGCAGCCAGCGGTTGGCGGGGGCGGACGGCATGTTCACCGTGTTGGGCAGGCTGGGGGCCACCACCACGTAGGAGAACGGCTTGCCCGGTCGCGCCCGGTTCGCCGCCAGCTGGCGGGACTGGCGCTTGAAGGGGTTGCCCGATTGCTGGGGCGAAGTGCCCATGAACAGCAGGAAGTCGCTCTCGTCCCAGTCCGGCTTGAGGTGGGCGTTCTTCTCCAGATCGTCCAGCAGGGCGCCGGCCCCGACCCGGAACGACAGGCCGCAGTAAGCGCCGTGGTTGGCGAAGTTGCGGGTGCCGAAGCTGTTGAAGGTGAAGCGCTTGATGAAGTGATCCCGCCCCTCGTCCGAGGCGTTGCTCACCAGCAGCTGGTTGGCCCTGGGGCCGTACTCCGGGTTGGCCGGGTCGAGCGGTTCGGCGAGGTTGCGAATGGCCCGCAGCCCCTCAACCTGGCCCTCGCCAAACAGATCGCCCCCCTCCACCACCTCGGCCACCAGCTGCTCGAAGGGGATGCTCTGCCAGCGGCCACTGCCACGGGGCCCCACCCGCTTGAGACAACGGGTGACCCTGTGGGGGCTGTCGAGCTGCTCCAGCATGGCGTTGCCCCGGGCGCAGGCGGTGGAGCGCCCGTCCAGCCCCCCTTCCTGGTAGCCGCTGGTAGCGAGCAGCGCCTGCTTGACCGGGGTCTTGAAGTCGATGTGATGGCGGGCGGAGAGGGGGTGATAGGGGTTGCCCAGGATCCGCACTATCTGGTCGCGCTCGTTGTCGATGCGGGCCCGCACTCCGCACAGGGTCCAGCAGCCGAGGCACATGGTGTTGGCAACCCGCTGGGCCGGGTTGGGGTGCAACGCCCCCCGCTCGTCAACCCGGTACTCCACGGCCAGCGAGTTGCCATGGATGGGATCCCGGGTCGGCTTGCCCGAGCTGCCGGTGGCGAGGCCAGTCGCCACCTGCTTGAGGGTGTCGCTGTAACCGGCGACGAACAGCCCGGTGCCGCCGGCGATGGCGGCGCCCTTGAGAAACTTGCGTTTGCTGTGATCCATCAGAGTGCCTCGCGTGCAAAAGGAGTGGGTGCCTTGATGGCGGGGGAAGCAGAGGGGCGCACCAGCTCCGAGAGGGCCACCAGCAGGGCCAGCAGCAGACCGAAGGTGCCGAGAATGCCGAGCACACCGGCCGGTCCCCAGGCGATTTCATAGAGGTAGACGCCGGCCCCGTACTTGGGTGCGAGCTGCCCCTGGATCAGCACCAGCCAGCGCAGGCCCCACACCAGGTGCAGCCCCAGCAGCGCCAGCCCCCAGAGTGCCAGGCGGGCAGAGATCCTGGGCCGCAGCAGCATCAGCAGGCCGGCCAGCCCCAGGGTCAGCAACAGCCAGTGGGCCGCCAGCCGCCAGCTCGGGTCGAGCCGATAGAGGGCCGCGGCCTCTGCCGCCGAGGCGCCGCCAAACAGGGCCCAGCCCAGCAGGGAGAGCGCCAGCAGGCCTAACGTCCAGCCGCTCTGGCGCAGCAGGGTCGACTCGGTCTGGGCACCCCAGCCCGCCAGCAAGCGGTTGAGCAGCAGCAGGGCACTCTGGGCCCCCAGCACGGCGCTCAGGGTCAGCAGCCAGGGCAACCAGGGGGTATGCCAGAGCGGGCGCGCCGCCACCGCCATGGTCTCGAGCCCGGTGTAGAGGGCGATGCTGAGCCCGCTCACGGCCGCCAGCAGGGAGAGTGGCCGCTGCCAGGGTACCCCCGACCAGCTTCCCAGGCAGAGCAGCCGGGCAAGGCGGGCTATCTTGTCCCCTTCTGCGCCGCGCCGGGCCAGGGCAGGCCTTAGCAGCAGCCAGCCGAGCAGCATGGAGAGCAGGCTGAACAGCGGCAGCAGATAGGCGCCATACCACATGACGGAGCCAAAGCGCGTCTGGGCGTAGAAGTGCCAGGCCCGGGCTGGCTGGTGCAGATCCGCGGTCAGGGCGATGGGGGCCACCAGACCAGCCGCCACCATCAGCACCGCCGCCAGGGTCTGCAACCGCGGATCCGGTGCCTTGCGCCACAGATCAAACGCGCCGAGCCAGAGGGCCCCGTAGGCGAGGCCGATCAGAAAGAAATATTGCACCGCCCAGGGCAGCCAGGTGATGGGCTGAGCCGGGGCCAGCAGTTCGTTAATGACCATGGGCTATCTCCTTGCCATCGTCGGTGAGCAGGGTGCGCAGGGCCGGGTTGCCGTCGACCTTGCTGACGAAGGCCTCGTCCATGCCGAGATAAAAGACCCGCGGCTGGGTATTGGCCTCCGGCTTGAGCACCTTGAGCGCCGGCTCGTGTTCGCGCAGCAGCCGGCTGATCCGGCTCTTGGGGTCGTTCAAATCGCCTATGATGCGCGCCTCGCCGACACAGCTCTCGACGCAGGCGGGCAAGAGCCCCGCCTCCAGTCGATGGGCGCAGAAGGTGCACTTGTCGGCGGTGTTGGTCTCGTGGTTGATGAAGCGGGCGTCGTAGGGGCAGGCCTGCACGCAGTAGCCGCAGCCGACGCACCAGTCGTTGTTGACCACGACGATGCCGTCGTCGCGCTGGAAGGTGGCGCCGGTGGGGCAGACATCGAGGCAGGCGGGCTCGGCGCAGTGGTTGCACAGCCTCGGCAGCATCAAGAGGGAGGCGGGAGCCTCGAGGGCGGCCACGTCGCTCACCTCGTACTGGCTCACCGTGGTGCGAAACTGGCCGAGGGGAGGCTGATTTTCGATGGTGCAGGCCACGGTGCAGGCCTGACAGCCGACGCAGCGGCGCAGGTCGATCAGCATGCCGTAACGCTTGCGCCCGTCCCCCCGGCTGATGGCCGCCCGCCCGTTGCGGGGAGCGGGAACGGACTGCGCCTGAACCTGGGTGACGGGGATCAGGGCCGCCCCTGCGGTGAGGGCGGCGATCCCGGATAACAATCGGCGCTTGCTGGGCTCCATGGCGTCTTTCCTTCTGCTGAGCTGGCTTGAAAGGGGTTGGGCCGATTGTCCTCAACGCAGGAAGTCGCCTCTATTGTGGTTTTCCACATACCGGGAGCCGGGTTGATCCAGCGCAATAAAAAATGCCCCAGCCCTGCTGAACTGTGACCGGGGCGGCGTTTGCCACCCCTCCCGGCCCCGTTCGCGTGCAAGCGCACGTCCCGGTGATAGACTGCCCCCTTTGCACCGAGAGGAGAGCCCCCTGCACGCCCCAGTTCCCTTGCCCCTGCTCAGCCTGCTGCTCTGGCTCGCCCTGTCAGCCCTGCCGCTGCGGGTGCAGGCCGCCCCGACCCCCTCTTCGCCAGCGCCGGCCCGACAGGAATCCTCACCATCCCAGGCCACGCCGGTGCAGGCCATGGCCGAGCCGATACGCATCGGCGTGCTGGCGACCCGCGGCCCGGCCCTGGCCAGAGCCCAGTGGCAACCGCTGCTGCGCTGGCTGGCGCAGCGCGTGCCCGGCCATCGCTTCGTGCTGCATCCGCTGGGGCTCGATGAACTGGCCGAGGCCGTCGCCCGCGAGCACCTCGATTTCGTCATCACCAACCCGGGCCAGTCGGTGAGTCTGGCGCGCCAGTACCCACTGGCCTGGCTCGCCACCCTCAAGAGTCCGGCCGGGGGGGACAACCTCGCCATCGGCGCCGCCCTGGTGGTGCCTGCCCAGGCCCCCTACCGACACTGGCGTGACCTCGAGGGGCAAGCGGTCGCCGCCGTCTCGGAGAACGCCTTCGGCGGCTACCTCGCCTATCGCTTCGAGGCGGGCGAACAGGGAGTTCGGCTGGAGCACTTCTTCTCCACCGTGCAGTTCACCGGCTTTCCGCTGGACCGGCTCATCGAGCGGCTGGCGGCAGGGGAGGTGGCTGCCGCCATCGTGCCGGTGTGTCAGCTCGAGCGCATGGAGCGGGAAGGCAAGGTCGCCAGGGGGGCGTTTCGGGTGCTGGACGATCAGGCGCCGGCCGGCTTTGGTTGCCAGAGCTCGACCCGGCTCTACCCCAACTGGTCCTTCGCCAAGACAGAGCGGGCCTCCCCCGCCCTGGCGCTGGCGGTGACCCGTGCGCTGTTCGACCTGCCCGCTGATAGCGAGGCGGCCATCGCCGCCGATTCGGCGGGCTGGACCGTGCCCACCAGCGAGCTCGCCATCGACCGCCTGCTCAAGGCGCTGGATCGCCACCCCCTGCAGGGCCCCTGGTGGCAAGCGGCCTGGCACTGGCTGCGCCAGCATCAGCAGTGGGGCTGGGGCGCCCTGGCGCTGGTACTGCTGCTGGGGGGCCACCACCTGCTGCTGCAATACCTGTTCAACCGCAGCCAGCGCCGGCTGCTCAAAGCCCGCCACCAGCTCGAGCAGAAGGGACGCCAGCTGGCACAGGCCAGACGGCTCGCCGAACTGGGCGAGCTGGGCGCCAACGTGGCCCACGAGATCAATCAGCCCCTCAGCGCCATCGCCAACTACAGCCAGGGAGCCTTGTTGCGACTGGACAGATTGGCACAAGACCCCACTCAGGCTGCCGCCCAGGCCTCCCTGCGTCAGGCCCTGGAGCAGATAGGGCTCCAGGTCCAGCGCATCACCCAGACCGTCAACCGGCTCAGGGCCAGGCTGCAAAAGCGCCCTCCCCGCGTCGCGCCTTGCGACCTGCCCACCCTGGTGGCGGAGTTGCGCCCCCTGCTGGAGCAGATGCTGGCGCCGCTCGACGTCGCCTTCACCCTGCACTGGCGGGGCCAGCCGCGCCCGTTGCCTCTGGATCGCACCGGGATGGAGCAGTTGCTGGTCAACCTCATCAAGAATGGCGCCGAGAGCGCGGCCCGAACGGACGGCCCAGCGGCGCAAAGGACTGAGCCGGGCCGGGTCGAACTGCTTGTCTGCTTCGAGGCGGCGCTCTTGATCCTGGAGATCCGCGATAACGGCCCCGGCCTGAGGATGCCAGAGGCCTGGCTGCAGCAGGCGTTTCACAGCGACAAGGACGACGGCATGGGGCTGGGGCTCGCCATCTGCCGGGACGTGGTCGAGTGTCATCGCGGCCAGCTCGCCTTGAGCAACCTGAGCCCCCATGGCTGCCTGGCCCGGGTGGCCCTGCCCGACCCTCAGCAGCGGCTTGAGGCCGCTTCCCATCCCAATCCAAGGAGCTGACATGCAGTCCACTGACCGCCCTCCCCTCTACCTGGTCGATGACGATCAGGCCGTGCTCGACTCCCTGCGCTTCGTGCTGGAG
>ERZ650300.2345-NODE-2345-length-10195-cov-6.828107_pt1 | contig 10195 bp, 9 predicted proteins | sample MGYA00376236_ERZ650300 | MGnify/ENA primary metagenome ERZ650300 (study PRJEB26733, sample SAMN07839303) | wastewater metagenome | biome: urban; feature: wastewater treatment plant; material: waste water | place: USA: North Carolina | collected 2016-04-28 ... | reverse complement strand
ATTTTTCTTTATACTGTCACTGAGGCAGGTTGGACATTTGATTTCTAGAGTTATTCGCATTTCTCTATTTTATCAAAATTCAACCTGCTTTGTTTCAGCATACTTTTTGAAACACCACCGCTTTATTATTTAAATCTGCAATCGCGGTGTCCGTACTTGAGCAACTGACTATTTCAGTAATAGGAGGTGTTGTTGAGCCTGTTAGATTTGAAAAATCATTCCGATCCTTCCATGCACGCCAAGAATTATCAAGATCAAATATAGTTTTAGGATCAACCTCAGCTACAGGATTTACCGTTTGCAAGCGAGTAAAACTATTCGCTTTACTAATTGTTGTTGTGCCCCAGCCACCAGAAGCTGGTTGCTCACCCAATCTTCCAAAACGATCTACCACTTTGTTTTTATAAACCAATAAAATGGCATCATCCCCATTAAACGAAAGTGCAGCGACTTGATTGACCTTATCCCCTAACTCAGTTTGTAAGGCAGTATGTCCAACTAAAAAGCGCCCCTTACTCGCAAGGTTTCCGACTAAAGGATAGACAAATGGCTTAGATGTACCACCATTATTAAACTGTTGAATCTCATAATCAGCTAAATTAACGGCTGTTTGATCTGGATTATAAATTTCTAATCCTTTTTTATTATTACTACCATCAATATATTGGCTAAACATCAACTGGGCATGTGCCACAGAAAATACCGAAGAAGCCCCCAATAAGCCTAAACAAATTGCAATCGAATGGAATTTAAAATTTTTCATAAATTTTTACTTAATGTTTAAATCGACATTAGGCTATTCAATCTCTGTGACAAAAACATGAAGATTTTTTTACAAGTTTTTGATCGTTTGGAAAAACAAATGATCAAATAAAATCATTTAAAGATTTGACTTGACCTGATGAACACTTAAAATACGGCATTTCTATATTTATATCTCCAGAATCATGTCAAACGATCAGTTAGAAACGCAAATTACGGAACTCGACAATTTGCCTGAGCACCGTGAAATTGTGACGTTTATGCGTCGTTCAGCTCCGCTTAATACATCACAACGGACTGCTTTAGAAGATTATCGTGATTTAATTTTGGAATACCCCGTTGGTGATTTACGTCAACACTTTGAACATCCTGAACGACCTTTAACTGTTGAAATTGGCTTTGGTATGGGGCGTTCTTTGGTACTCATGGCAAAAGCCAATCCGGAACGTAATTTTGTCGGAATCGAAGTACATGTACCAGGAATTGCACAATGCGTGTATGAAGCTGGTATGGCTGGCTTGAAGAATTTATTTGTACTTGATGCAGATGCGATTCAAGTATTACGTGAAATGCCTGACAACAGCATTAACTGTGTGCAACTGTACTTCCCAGATCCATGGCAGAAGAAGCGCCACTTTAAACGCCGCTTTGTGATTCATGAACGTATGCAACTGGTTGAACAGAAGTTAGAGCTTGGAGGTACCTTCCATGCTGCTACTGATTGGGAGCCATACGCAGAATGGATGCTTGATATTTTAGATAATCGTCCAGACATGGAAAATTTAGCAGGTAAAGGTAATAGCTACCCTCGCCCTGAATGGCGTCCAGTAACCAAATTTGAGCGTCGCGGACTTGAATCTGGTCACAAGATCAATGACTTTATTTTTAAAAAAATTAAGTAGTGACTCTTAAAATTTCAAATACAAATAGCATTAAATATTATTTATTTAATGCTATTTATCTCTTATTGGCTTACTCATATTCATTTTTTAAATCTTAAAAGAACAAAAAACTGAATGCTCTCTGATGTCCATAGACGATAAAAACTATATCTCTCAAACCGTTATTATCGAACGGACTTTATAGAATCAAACCTAAGTTGTTCTATTTACATGATCTATAAATATTTTTTACTCATATTTAGCTAAAATAAGAAACAGATAATTTTTACATCCCTTTAAGAAGTTATCGTTTCATAAACAATGAGTGCTATTCACTGTAATGATTTAACTCAATGATGAAGATAGGTTGGTTTTATGGAAAAAATACTGCAATGCCCCAAATGTGGTTCTACAGAAATCGAAGTACGTGATCATAACAAATTACTAAAAACAACAGGCGGAGTTCTAATGACGGCGGCGGGAACTACGGCTGGAACAGTGGGTGGAGCTGCAACAGGTGCATCAGTTGGTGCCACGATTGGTACTGTAGCAGGTCCATTAGGTGTCATTGTGGGTGGGACTATTGGAACATTTGTAGGTGCAATTAGTGTCGGAATTACTGGAGGAATCGCGGGTAATATTTTTGGGAAAAAAGCAGGTGTGGCGATCGACAAAAATATTTTCCAAGACTATCTTTGTCTCAAATGTAAACATCGTTTTAAACAGAAAAATTGATTAAGCTTAAGGCACATTTACATTCTTTTTTTAAGCTGATATTTAACAAATTGTATCAGCTCAATGTATTTACAGATAATCGCTCGATTTTCTAGAATACAAATACATGATGTTCTAACATCTCTTGATATTAAAAATCATTCAAATTTTGTCCATCACAAATAAAATGAAATGGTTTCCCTATCATTATTTTTCGTGTAAATGTCGTTTCATAATACTTTCACTTAAAAGTTTATAAACATCAACAAGATCGCTTCCTGAATTCTTTTCTAATAACTGTTGATGCATTTTTAAAATATTTTCATCACCACGCATTGCAGGACCTGTTTGCATTTCTTTAGGATTATTGATCGTTGCTTTTTGAGCAGTTTCTAAAATCAATGGATAAAGTAAAGAAAAATCAACCTGTTGCTCATCAACAATTTGTTTAGAAAGATCATAACAGTAATTGCTAAAATTACATGCAAAAACAGCAGCCATGTGTAATGTCTGACGTTGTTGAGAACTATATTGATAAACCTTCGGAGTCAGACTATGCGCTAATGAAGCGAGCAACTCCAAGTCATTGTGCCGAACTGCCTCGACAAACATAGGTGTTTCTGCCCAATCAATCGCACGCTCATGACTAAAAGTTTGTAAGGGATAAAATACGCCAGATCTCTCATGTACTGTTGAAAGCACCTCTAAACTGGTACTTCCTGAGGTATGAACAATTAATGCTTGCTGTAAATAATGATTAATTTTCTGAATAACATCAGCTATGGATTGGTCAGATATAGCAATAATAACGAGATCAGTATTGGGATTTAATTGATCAAAATGATTAATCCCAGTAGCTTCCACTAAAGATGCTAAACGATTTGCTTTTTCTAAATCACGACTAAAAACTTGTACAATCTGGTGATCAGGATGTAATACTTTTGCTAAATGATAAGCAACGCGTCCTGCACCAATAAATGTAATTCTCATTTTTATTCGACCTATATACAAGCAAAGCTATCCATTATTAAATTATTTACGGAAAATTTCTAATAATGAATTAAATCACTAAAAAGTTAAGCAGAATAAGTCACAAAACCTATTCTGCTCAGAAACAAAGTTTAGATGAATGTCTGTACCGCTTTACCTTTCAAGGTCTGGCCTAGCAAAGGTGTATTTTTACCTTGAGATAAAATTGTCTCTTTTGATACTACCCACTCTAGTTCTGGATCAACCAACACCCAACCTGCTTCTTGCTGCCAACGTTCAGTCATATTTGCAACCTGCGCTGGAATTGAAGTCACTTTTTCAACCCATTCTAATGGTTCAAACAGACTTTCTTGAATCAGTTGTACACCCAAAGCTACATAAGTATCAAAAGCCGTTATTCCTGGTTGTGTTTCTGCAAAAGGCGCCATTTTTGCTGAGCTACTTAATGGTTCATGATGAGTACAAATTGCATCTATCACGCCTTCTTTCACACCTTGACGTAACAATGCTTTATCTTGCTCAGAACGTAATGGTGGGCGAACATGCGCAAGTGAGTTAAAACCATCAGTGAGTTGTTCAGTCAAATGTAATTGGTGCATCGCAACATCCGCAGTGACTGGCAAACCTTTGGCTTTAGCTGCGCGAATCAAATCAACTGACGCACCACAAGACAATAAACCAAAATGTGCTTTCACGCCTGTTGCTTCAATCATCAAAAGGTATTTAGCAATTGCAACTGTTTCCGCGATCGCTGGAATCATTGGTAAGCCTTGACGAGAAGCGATAAAACCTTCGTGCGCGCAACCATCTTTTGCAAGCTGTGGCTCTTCGGCATAGAAGACAACGGTCAAATCCAAACCAGCAGCATACTCAAGAGTACGAATCACAACATCATCATTTTCAAATGCTGCATTGGCATTAGAAACAGCAGTACAACCACCTTTCTTTAAACCTGCCATATTAGCCGGCTGCTTTCCATTTAGTCCTTGCGTCTGTGCACCAATAATATGTAGATAAATACCACCATCTAATTGTGCCTTTTCAATCAGACCATGAATAAGTGCGCCATTATCTTGTACGATAGGTTTTGAGTCTGGTGGAGTAATGACATGTAAAATACCATTTGCACGCGCAGCTTTACCTTCTGACTTTAACGTCCCATGTTGTTGTTGCCCTGGCTCACGTAAGCGTGCACACAAGTCAACCATGGTTGGGATTAACCATTTACCTTGACCGTCAATCGTTTCATCAATTTGATCTGCGCTATCAACCAATTTACCATTCTTAATATAAACCGTTTGAACTTGATCAGTTTTTTGAATTGGATCGAGCACACGGACATTTTCAATTTTTACAATACTCATGTGATCTATCCTTTAAAGTGCAATCGCTTCAATTAAACCTTGTTCTTGTAACTGCCCTTGCATCGCAAGTGCCAGTACCGCCATTCGTACTGCAATACCGTTGGTTACTTGTTTCAAAATAACCGATTGATCTCCATCCGCAATACTTGAATCAATTTCAACACCACGGTTCATTGGACCAGGATGCATAACGATGCAATCAGGTTTAGCGAGCGCCAAGCGTTCTTTATTAAGTCCATACATTTTGTAAAATTCAGATTGTGAAGATAATGCAGGTGAATCAATACGCTCATTTTGAATTCGTAATGCAATAATCACATCACAGTCTGTTACGCCTGCATCCATTTTATTAAACAGGCGTACATTTTCGCCATATTCATTAAAACCAACTGGTAACAGCGTATTTGGTGCAATCACGCGAATATCTTTGCAACCTAGTGTTTGTAAAGCAGCCACATTGGAACGTGCTACACGCGAATGTTTAATATCACCAATAATCGCCACAGTTAAGTCTTCAAATGGCTTCTTGGTTTCACGGCGAATGGTCAGCATATCTAGCATCGCTTGCGTTGGGTGCGCATGACGACCATCACCTGCATTGATAATTGCCACTTTAGGACAAACATCTTTAGCAATAAAATGTGCTGCCCCAGAAGATGAATGACGAACTACGAAAATATCCGCAGCCATCGCTTCCAAATTCCAAAGCGTATCACGTAACGTTTCACCTTTAGAGGTACTTGAACGTGCAATATCGATATTCAGAACATTTGCAGACAAACGTTTTGCAGCTGCCTCAAATGTAGTGCGAGTTCGAGTAGAGTTTTCAAAAAAAAGATTCATTACCGTCAGCCCTTCTAATAACGGACGGTTAATCAAATTATTATTGTCGTCTAAAAAACTTTGTGCGGTATCTAAAATCTTGGTCAGGCTTTCTTTAGAAAGACCCTCAATGGTTAAGAAGTGCTTTAAATTTCCTTGTTGATTCAATTGAACCTGACTTGGTTGATGCAGGGCTGCAATATGCATAAAAGATTCCTATAGGTCGAATCACCAAAACTTGCATAGTGTAGCCCAATTTCTCTACTTTCGCAGAACAACTTTTCACCATTATGTTGCATTAAATGAGAGAGTTGCAACAGATTCGGCTAGCGGAGCGCACCAATATAGTGATGCGATACTTGTGCCCGATAGATTTCCTCTTCAGTGACTTCGGCAAAGTAAAGTTCTTCATCATTCGTTTGCTTTGGTTCTGCTACAAATAGTGTTGGTTCAGACTCAGGATATAAATCAAGTAAATGACTTAAACGCTCAACATAATGCGCTAATTCGGCATCGCGCGTTTCCAGTGCAATTTGCATAATATATCGAGCATAAGCTTGGTCATGCACCAAATACATCACATCAATCACACGACTACAGACTCGTCTTAAACGCACATACATTTGAGTTGCAACAGAAAAAGCTTCGGCATTTAGTACAAGTTCATGGTTCATATTTGCTTTCATAAAGTCCTCACATCGTTGGGAGAAGTATTTCTTGATAATTCAGCTTTAGAAAGCAAAATATGTACCAACCATTCAAAACAAATAAAAATTATTTTATGACATGGTGAACTTATCTGATAAGTAAAAAACATATGCTGAAAATTTAAAGCAAAGAAGTGATTCAATCTAAATAACTAATACAGTATTACTAATCCAAAGAGCTTCACAATATGCCTTAGACCACAAATTAGAATTAATCTATGGAACATACTAAGGCTAAACATCAAAAGAAAAACCGTATTTCTCTTCCAAAATCAGTTAAAATAGTCGATTGCTAAAAATGTTTTGGAAATTTGAATGAACGCTAAACCACGTCTAACAGACTATTGGGTGACCTGTGCTGACGGGCTTGAAACCTTATTACAACAAGAACTTGAGAATTTAGGCATTCAAAATATCCAACGTTTTGCTGGGCGTTTAATATTTAAAGGCACACTTGAGAATGCCTATCGCGTTTGTATGTGGTCTCGTTTAGCCTCTCGTGTGTTGTTACCAATACATACCCATGAACTTGAATTCACACATGACGCGCGTGATGTTGCAGAAGAACTCTACGAGGGTGCGATTAGCTTTGATTGGTCTCTTGTTTTTGCACCACAAAGTACCTTTGCTGTTCGTCTACATGTAGAACGCGAAATTAAAGTCAATACACAGTTTGCTACACTACGAGTTAAAGATGGTGTTGTTGATTCATTTATGGAGGCGGTTGGCAAACGCCCAAGTATTGATATTAAACAACCCGAAATTACACTTTATGTATTGGCTGGCAAAACTGAGCATACTTACTGCCTAGATTTATCAGGTGATTCTTTACATAAACGTGGATATCGTCACTTTATGACGGATGCACCGATCAAAGAAAACCTTGCAGCAGCAATCTTACAAAAAGCACAATTACAACAACTACAACCTGATCTAATTCTTGACCCAATGTGTGGTTCAGGAACATTCATTATTGAATCATTAATGATTTTAACTGATCGTGCACCAGGCTTAGTACGTCGCTTTGGCTTCAATGGTTGGCATGGACATGATCGTGAATTGTGGTTATCACTGAAAGCTGAAGCAGCAGAACGTCATGCAAAGGCTTTGGAGCAATCTCTACCCAAGTTTTATGCCTACGATGCGGATTGGGAAGCGGTTAAAGCCACTCGCCAAAACATCATTGCAGCAGGTTTTGAAAAAATACTCGACCAAATTCAAATTGAAGAACGGACTTTAGCAGATTGGGATGATTTCCATGCTGAAGGTAAAAAAGCCTTTATTGTTACCAACCCTCCTTATGGGGAACGTTTAGGTGATAAAGCCTCTAGTCGATCATTCTATTTAGGTTTATCAGGATTATTACAGAAGAATTTTCCAAATCAGCCTGTTGCCGTGATTGCAGCACAAATTGAACAAGCAGATGTACTGGCTATCACCGAACCTCAAACTTTACGTTTGATGAATGGTAAACTTCCAATTTATATCCGTTTCGGCACAGTAAAACCTGCAGCCGTAGTTCAACCATTCTTAGCAACATGGCAACCTCAACAATTTGAAAAAATTGAAGGTGCGGAAGACTTTACCAATCGTTTGCAAAAAAATATGCAAGCCTTAAAAAAATGGGCTGTGAAAGAAAATATTTTTTGCTTACGTTTGTATGATGCCGATCTACCTGATTTTAACATTGCCGTCGATTTATATGGAGATCGTTTGCATGTTCAGGAATATGCACCACCAAAAACCATTGATCCTGAAAAAGCAAAAAAACGTTTTAATTTGGGTTTAGCTGCCATTCGTGCAGTAACAGGCTTAAATCGTGACGCAATTTTTATCAAAACCCGTGCAAAGCAAACGGGAACCAATCAATATGAGAAACAAAGCACTGCGTCTAAACGTTTTATTGTGCAGGAAGGCAAAGCTAAAATTCTCGTCAATTTAACCGATTATTTAGACACAGGCCTATTTTTAGACCATCGCCAGATTCGTCTAAGAATTGCCAAAGAAGCACGTGGCAAACACTTTCTTAATCTTTATAGCTATACCTCAACTGCTAGCTTACATGCAGCACTTGGCGGTGCAGCAAGTACCACCAGTGTCGACCTATCAAATACTTATTTGAATTGGTCAAAAGAAAATTTTGTATTGAATGGTTTAACGGTAGATCATGCTGATGAACAACATATGTTCTTTTCGAGTGATTGCTTTGAATGGTTAAAAGAAGGTCATGAACAATATGATCTCATCTTCATTGATCCTCCAACTTTCTCTAACTCAAAAAAGTTTTATGGTACATTTGATGTACAGCGCGATCATGTTTCCCTGCTTAAACGCGCAATGAACCGTTTAACCAGCGATGGTACTTTGTACTTCTCAAATAACTATCGTGGGTTTGAGTTAGATGAAGAAATCGAAGCAATCTATCATGTCGAAGAAATTACTTCTGAAACGATAGGCTTAGACTTTAAACGTAATCAAAAAATTCATCGTGCTTGGAAAATCCAACATAATCAAATTTAAGGAATGATTTTTCTCATTATTTAAATGTGAATTTGGTTCTTTTTACATTAGGAGAATCAAACTCATAAATCATGAAGTTATCTGGAGCCTCATCATGGGGCTTCATACTTGCTTTCTTCTTTTCCCGCACATCCATTACAGACGTTTTCTTTTGTTCTTCATAAGGTGATAAAGCACCTTCAGCAAGCATACTGATTCTTATTTCACGTAAATTACGATCGCTTAAAACACGTTGCGTACGCCAACGCTCCTCTTCTGGCTGCATCGAATCTCGCTGTGCTTTCTCAATAATATTAGGCAGCGCCTTGGTCAACATACCTGTTTGTAAGGCTAAAGTTCCCTCTGTCATCGGTTGCACAGCCCAACCTACGATCGGAAATGCTGTTATGAACACAATTACACCAATATAAGTGTAATAATGCTGCTTATTCTCCATTTTAATTCATCCTGAATTTTTTTCTTATTTATTCCGAAACTAGCAAGCTTTTCATAAAATCGCAATGTCATTGGTAATATTCCTTAAGAAATCAGATAAATTGCACTGATATAAAAAAAGATGGCGATTTTCATCGCCATCTTTTTAGCCAATCATTCAAATTAGATTTAGCTAAGTTTCATTTTATCAAACACAAGCTGACCACTATCACCTTTAATCAGAATATTATCTCCGGGCTGGAATTCACCAGATAAAATTTTCTGAGCCAAGTTATTTTCAACTTGTTGCTGTATTGCACGTTTTAGTGGTCGTGCGCCATAGATTGGATCAAAACCAGCATCAATCAATAGATCAAATGCACTATCATCTACAGTTAAAGCCATATCTCGTTCGCTCAGACGTGAACGTAAACGATCCAATTGAATATCCGCAATACCACGAATTTGAGCTTTTTTCAACGAATGGAAAATGACTAATTCATCAATACGGTTAATGAACTCTGGACGGAAATGCTGAGTTACAGCGCTCATGACCACTGTTCGAACTTCCTCATCAGTTGCACCTTCACCTAATTCACGTACATCTTGTGAGCCTAAATTAGATGTCATCACAATGACCGTATTTTTAAAATCGATAACACGACCTTGAGAATCAGTTAAGCGACCATCATCCAATACCTGTAACAGGATATTGAATACATCTGGATGAGCTTTTTCCACTTCGTCAAATAACACCACACTATATGGCTTACGACGAACAGCTTCTGTTAAAACCCCGCCTTCTTCATAACCCACATATCCCGGAGGAGCACCCACTAAACGGCTGACAGAATGCTTTTCCATAAATTCAGACATATCAATACGAATCATGGCATCATCACTGTCAAACAAGAAGTTTGCTAACGCTTTAGTTAACTCAGTTTTACCCACACCTGTCGGTCCAAGGAATAAGAATGATCCACTCGGACGATTCGGATCAGATAAACCTGCACGTGAACGG
>ERZ650300.2344-NODE-2344-length-10197-cov-35.132913_pt1 | contig 10197 bp, 5 predicted proteins | sample MGYA00376236_ERZ650300 | MGnify/ENA primary metagenome ERZ650300 (study PRJEB26733, sample SAMN07839303) | wastewater metagenome | biome: urban; feature: wastewater treatment plant; material: waste water | place: USA: North Carolina | collected 2016-04-28 ... | reverse complement strand
CCGACATCTTGCTCCCAAAGCAAGCGCGCTACCGGACTGCGCTACACCCCGAGAGGCGCGAATAATACATAGCCTCTTCCTATCAGTCAAACAGAAAATCAAAAAATTTTCTGAAACGCTTCTGAACCACTGCCGCGGCAGCCGGTCCGTGCCTGATAGCCGTTTAGAGAAATTTTACACACTCCGTGTCACGCCGCATGCTCGATGGCGAGTTGGGCTGCGAAAAATGCATTCGTGGCGCAGATAATATGTATTGATGCTCTTCCGTCCCGCCTCTCCGCTGCTCCGTCGGGCAGCCCTCCCCTTTCTGCTCGCTGCGGGAGGCGCCTACGCGCCCGTCGTTCTTGCCGCCGCGGGCGAGGCGGGCGACTTCAGCATCCAGACTTCCCTGCCTTATCTATTGGTGGCCGGCGGCGGGCTGGCAGCCGGCCTGCTCCTCGGCCGGATCTCCCGCCCACGCCCCGTGCCGCCGCCGGCGCCAGCGCCCCTGTCGGTCTCGGGTGCGCCACCGCTGTCGGCGATGCCGCCCCGCCCCATGCCGCCGGGCGTGCCAACCACCCCTTGGCGGGATTTCGTCGAGATCGCCTCCGACTGGCCATGGGAAACCGACGCCACGCTGCGCTTCGTGCCGGTGCCCGATGCCCCGACCCCGCCCAGCATCATCCCGCCCGACACCATCGGCCGCAGCTGGGAAGAGGTGATCGTCCCCGAGCTGCCGCCCGATTTCGCCATCGCCCACCAGGAAAGCCTGGGCCGGCACGGACCGATCGCCGTCACGCTCACGCGCCGCAGTGCGACGGGTGAGGTGCGCTACCTTGAACTGCGCGGCCGGCCGATCTTCGATTCCGCCGGCCAGTTCCAGGGCTACCGGGGCATCGGCCGCGAGGTCACCGACCGGGCCCGCCTGTCGGCCAACCTCGAACGCAACGAAGAGCGCATCCACGCCCTCATCGCCTACAGCACCGACGGCTACTGGGAGCAGGACGCCAACCTGCGCTACACCGCGATCACCGCCAGCTCCGGCCACCTGGCCGACCTGGCCGCCGAGGACGCCATCGGCAACCGCCGCTGGGAGCTGCCCGGCGAATCCCCGGACGAAGCCCCGTGGGCCGAGCACATTGCGCAGCTCAAGCAGATCGAGCCGTTCTCCAACCTGGTGTTCTGCCGCCGCGACCGCAACGGCCGGGCGATCTGGCTGAGTGAATCGGGGATTCCGGTGTTCGACAACCGGGGCGTGTTCGCCGGCTACTGCGGCACCACCCGCAACATCACCGACCGCGTCGTCGCCCGCGAGCAGCTGCAGCGGGACGAAGCCCTGTTCCGCGCCCTCTTCGAGCACGTGCCGGCCAATGTCGGGCGGATCTCGGTGGATGACCGCTGGCTGCAGGTCAATGCCGCCCTCGCCGCCTTCCTGGGCCAGCCGGCCGAAGCCCTCGCCGGGGCCGGCCTCGACGCCGTGATGAGCACCGAGGACGCCGCCGCCGGCAAGGCCCTGCGCGCCCGCTGCCTGACGGGCGAGATCGACCACTACAGCCGCGACGTGCGCTACCACTGCGCCAACGACAGCATGCTGTGGTGCCGCGAATCCGTCCGGCTGATCCCCGGCCGCGACGACACGCCGCCGTCCTTCGCGGTGGTCGTCGAGGACATCTCCGCAGTGCGCGACACCCTCGACACCCGCCGCGCGGGCGAGGAGCGCTACCGCCAGCTGTTCGAGCTCTCACCCGAGGCCACCCTGGTGTGCATCGATGGGCGCATTCATCTTTCCAACGCCGCCAGCCGCCGCCTGTTTGCCGCCGACGACACCCGCGCACTCGAAGGCGTGGCAATGCTCTCGCTGGTCCATCCCGACGACCGGGCGATGGAAGCCGCGCGGCTCCAGCAGTTTGCCGCCAACCCCGAGCAGACCGGCCTCGCCCCGCTGCCCCTGCGCTACCAGCGCCTCGACGGCGAATGCATCAACGCCGAGGCCACCGGCGTGCGGATGCGCTTCGACGGCCAGCCGGCGGTGCTTTATGTATTGCGTGACGTGGCCCGCTGGCTGTCGGCCGAGCAGGTGCTGCGCGAGAGCCGCGCCATGTACCGGGACGTGGTCGAGTCGGTCAACGAGATCCTCTTCCAGACCGACGGCGAAGGCCGCGTGACCTTCCTCAACCGGGCCTGGCGCCACACCACCGGTTTCGACGGCCGGCTGTCCATCGGCCAGAGCCTGCTGGATTTCGTCGCCGACGAAGACCGCAGCCGGGTCGAGCAGCACCTGCGCAGCATCCGCGAAGGCTACGAGGACATCGCCCAGTTCGAGTTCCGCCTGCGCACCCACTCCGAGGGCCTGCGCTGGGTCGAGGCCACCATCCGCCCCCTGCGCGACACCTACGATCACGTGGTGGGCAGCTCCGGCACGCTGGACGACATCACCGCCCGCAAGGAAGCCGAGCAGTCCCAGCGCAACCTCAACCTTGAGCTCGAAGCCCGCGTACGGGTGCGCACCGCCGAGCTCGAAGCCTCCAACCGCGAGCTCGAAGCCTTCTCGTATTCCGTGTCCCACGACTTGCGGGCGCCGCTCCGGGCCATCGACGGCTTCGCCCAGATTGTCGCCGAGGACTACGCCCCGCGCCTGGACGAAACCGGCCGCGAATACCTCCACCGCATCCGCATCGCCACCCAGAAGATGGCGCGCCTCATCGACGACCTGATCGACCTGGCCCGCCTCACCCGCCAGGCCATGAAGCGCGAGCAGGTGAACCTCAGCCAGATCGTCGAACAGATCCTCAACGAGCTGCGCCAGGAAGACCCGGAACGCGCCATCGAGATCCACGTCGAGCCCAACCTCGTCGCCGCAGCCGACCGGGCGCTGATTCGCGTGGCGCTCGAAAACCTGCTGCGCAACGCCTGGAAGTTCACCAGCCGCCGCGACGTGGCGCAGATCCGCTTCCACGCCGAGATGCGCGACCGGCAGATCGTCTATTGCGTCTCCGACAACGGCGCGGGCTTCGACATGACCTTCGCCTCCAAGCTGTTCCTCCCCTTCCACCGCCTGCACGGCATCAGCGAATTTGCCGGCACCGGCATCGGCCTCGCCACCGTCCAGCGCGTCATCCAGCGCCACGAAGGGCGCGTCTGGGCCCAGTCGACCCCCAACCAGGGCGCCAGCTTCTTCTTCACGCTCTGCCACTGATCCGGCACCTCCGGGTGTTGTGCGGCAGCCAAACCGTTGCTGCTACGCAACAGCCTGAATTCAAAAGCGTTGATATAAGTCACAACTAATGTTGTGCATCGCAATACATCGGCACTTTTACCAATATCCGGCAGCATTCTTGCGGGTTAAAATTCGTCTGTTAACTGACGATAAGAATATCCGCGGCTACGGCAAGGGTCATGGTCGCCCCAGCAGACCAACCGAATTGCACTAACCGAGCATCCATCATGAACGAACGACACTACCTCACCCCCCTCTTCGAACCCCGGTCCGTGGCCGTCATCGGCGCCACCGAGCGCGAAAACTCCCTCGGCAACGTGGTTGTCCGCAACATGCTGGAGGCGGGGTTCAAGGGCAAGTTGTTCGCCGTCAATCCCAAATACGAAGAAGTCCTGGGCGTCCCCTGCTACAAGAGCGTCGAGGACATCCCCCAGCGGCTCGACCTCGCGATCATCACCACCAAGGCTGACCGCGTGCCGGCCATCGTCGACGCCTGTGGCCGCGCTGGCACCAAGTCGGTGGTCGTGATCCCGTCCGGCTTTTCCGACGCCGGCCCCCGCGGCAAGATGCTCGAGAAGAACACCATCGAGAACGCCCGCCGTCACCGCATCCGCCTGCTCGGCCCCAACTGTCTGGGCGTGCTGCGCCCCGAGCTCGGCCTCAACGCCAGCTTCGCCCACGGCGGCGCCACCAAGGGCTCCATCGGCCTCATCTCCCAGTCCGGCGCCCTCTGTTCGGCGATCCTCGACTGGGCGCGCCCCAACAACGTCGGCTTCTCGTCGGTGGTTTCGCTGGGCACCTCGGTGGACATCGACTTCGGTGAAGTCCTCGAATACATGGTGTCGGATTCCCGCACCGAAAGCATCTTCCTGTACGTCGAAGGCATCAAGGACGCGCGCCGCTTCGTGAGCGCCCTGCGCGCCGCCGCCCGCGTCAAGCCGGTGCTGCTGATCAAGGTCGGCCGCCACCCGGTCGGCTCCCACGCCGCGCTGCTGCACTCGGGCGCAATGGTGGGCGAAGACGCGGTGTTCGACGCCGCCCTGCGCCGCGCCGGCGTGATCCGCCTGTACAACCTCGGCCAGCTGTTCGCTGCCGCCAACGCGCTGTTCTCGCACTTCCGTCCGCGCGGCAACCGCCTCGCCATCATCACCAACGGCGGCGGGCCGGGCGTGATGGCTGCCGACCGTGCCGCCGACCTGCGCATTCCCCTCGCCACCCTGTCCGACGCCACCGTCGCCAAGCTCAACGAGATCCTGCCGCCCACCTGGTCGCACACCAACCCGATCGACATCATCGGCGACGCGGACGCCGAGCGTTACCGCAAGACGCTCGAAATCGTCCTCGCCGACGAGAACGTCGAAGGCGTGCTCACCATGCTCTGCCCGCAGGCCATGAGCTCGCCCACCGAAGTCGCCCAGCAGATCATCGACGTCGAACGCAACGCCGACAAGCCCGTGTTCACCTGCTGGATGGGTGAAGAGCAGGTCCGCGAAGGCCGCCACATCTTCGAAGCCGCCGGCATCCCCACCTTCCGCACGCCGGAACCCGCCGTCGAGCTCTTCGGCCACATCTCGGCCTACTACCGCAATCAGAAGCTGCTGGTCCAGACGCCGTCGTCCCTGTCGTCGGATCTCAACCCGCCGTCCGTCGAGAGCGCCCGGCTGGTCATCGAGACCGCCCTCTCCGAGCGCCGCAAGAACCTCAACGAGATGGAATCCAAGGCCCTGCTGGCGGCCTTCCGCATTCCCATCGCGCAAACCGTCGTCGCCCGCTCCGCCACCGAAGCCATGGTGCTCGCCGAAGAGCTCGGCTTGCCGGTGGCCATGAAGATCGACTCCCCGTCGATCACCCACAAGGCCGACACCGGCGGCGTGCGGCTCCACCTCAACGGCCTCGCCGCGGTGCGCTCCGCCTACCAGGAAATCCTCGAGGACGTGAAGCGCAAGCGCCCCGACGCCATCGTCAACGGCGTCGCCATCGAGCCGATGGTCGTCAAGCCCTATGGGCGCGAGCTCATGGTCGGCGCCTTCCGCGACCCGATCTTCGGGCCGGTGATCACCTTCGGTGAAGGCGGCGCCCACGTCGAGATCCAGGCCGACCGCGCCGTCGCCCTGCCGCCGCTCAACAGCTATCTGGTGCAGGATCTGATCAAGTCCACCCGCGTGGCCACCCTGCTCGGCGAATACCGCAACATGCTGCCGATCAACATGGAGTCGCTGGAGTTCGTGCTGCTGCGCATCTCCGAAATGGTCTGCGAACTCCCGTGGATCCGCGAGATGGACATCAACCCGCTGATCGTCGACGAACACGGCGCCGTGGCGGTGGATGCCCGCATCGTGGTGGACAACATCGCCCCGACGGCCGATCGCTACGACCACATGGCGATCCACCCCTACCCGTCGCACCTCATCACCCGCATCTCGATGCCCGAAGGCGACATCACCGTCCGCCCGATCAAGCCCGAAGATGCCGAGCTCGAAGTCGAGTTCGTCCGCAAGCTGTCGCCCGAAACCAAGTACCTGCGCTTCATGAACACGATGCGCGAACTGCCCCCGGCGATGGTGGCCCGCCTCACCCAGATCGACTACGACCGCGAAATGGCCTTCGTGGCGATCATCGAAGAGGATGGTGTCGAGGAGGAGATCGGCGTGGCCCGCTACGCGGTCAACCCCGACGGCGAGACCTGCGAGTTCGCCATCGTCGTGGCCGAAGACTGGCAGCACCGCGGCCTCGCCCGCCGGCTGATGGGCGTGCTCATCGAGACCGCCCGCGCCCGCGGACTGCACGCCATGACCGGCATCTTCCTGTCGAACAACGAGCGCATGCTCAAGTTCGTCGCCAGCCTGGGCTTCGTGCTCTCCAACGACCCCGAGGACAACACCGTCAAGCACGGCATCCTCAACCTGCAAGGCTGATGGCTGACACGCCTCTCGTGCGGTGCGCCTGGTGCGGGGCCGATCCCCTGTACCAGGCCTACCACGACACCGAATGGGGCGTGCCGCTCCACGACGACCGGGCGCTCTTCGAGCTGCTCACCCTCGAAGGCGCCCAGGCCGGGCTGTCGTGGATCACCGTCCTCAAAAAGCGCGAAGGCTACCGTGAAGCCTTCGCCGGCTTCGACCCGGCCGTCGTCGCCCGCTTCACCGACGCCGACCAGGCGCGGCTGATGGCCAACCCGGGCATCGTCCGCAACCGCCTCAAGATCTCCTCCACCATCGACAACGCCCGCGCCTTTCTCGCCATCCAGGCCGAGTTCGGCAGCTTCGACGCGTGGCTGTGGCGTTTCGTGGATGGCCAGCCGATCATCAACTCGCCCGCCACCCTGGCCGGCGTGCCGGCCCGCACGGCGCTGTCCGACACCCTCAGCAAGGCCCTCAAGCAGCGCGGCTTCCGCTTCGTCGGCTCCACCATCTGCTACGCCTTCATGCAAGCCGCCGGGCTGGTGAACGATCACACCACCGACTGCTTCCGCCACACCGAAGTGGCCGCGTTATCATCGCGTCCTCAGTAACCTCTCCCGGGCCCAGGCAGGGCCCCGCAGAACCATGACCGACCAGATCGAAACGGCCGAACTCCACGGCCAGCCCGTCCTCAAGCTGCAGACGCCCGACGGCGCCGTCGCCCTCGTCAGCCTCCACGGCGCGCAGGTGCTGTCGTGGACGCCCGCCGGCGGCGAAGACCGCCTCTACCTCAGCCCCAACGCCGTGTTCGACGGCCAGACCGCCATCCGCGGCGGCGTGCCGGTGTGCTTTCCGCAGTTTGCCGGCCGCGGCCCGCTCAAGGCCCACGGCTTTGCCCGCAACCGCCTGTGGTCGCTCGCCAACCAGCGCGCCGGCAAAGATTACGTGGTCGTCACCCTGCGCCTCGAAGACGACGCCGACACCCGCGCCCTGTGGCCCCACGCCTTTGCCGCCGAGATGAGCATCTCCATCGGCGGCGGCCGGCTCGACATGGAGCTGGAAATCGCCAACACCGGCGATGCGCCCTTCAGCTTCACCGCCGCGCTGCACACCTACCTCAAGGTGCGCGAAGTGGAATCCCTGCGCATCGAAGGCCTGCGCGGGCTCGATTACACCGACACCGCCGACGGCGGCACGCTCAAGAAGGAAACCGGCGTCGGCGTGATGGTCGACGACGAGATCGACCGCATCTACCACCAGGCCCCGGCCACCATCCTGGTGCGCGAGGACGACCGCGCGATGGGCATCCACGCCGAGAACTTCCCCGACGTGGTGGTGTGGAACCCGTGGGTGGACAAGTGCGCCAAACTCGCCGACATGCCGGCCGACGGCTTCCGCCGGATGCTGTGCGTCGAGGCCGCCGCGGTGCGCGAGCCCATCGAGCTCGCCCCGGGCGCCGACTGGTGGGGTCGCCAGTCCCTCGTCGCCATGTAAGGGCAGACAAAAAACAAACGGGGCCGCAAGGCCCCGTTGTTCATTCCGAGCAGACGGCCCACAAAGGGCCGTTGTTCATTGCACGCTCAGTTGGCACCCCGCACGGTGTCGGCCACGTTGCGGCCATTCACGCGCACGACGGCAACCGTATGGCCGGACGGGTCCACCTCGACCGGCTCGACGGTCAGGTTGCCCGCGTCCAGCGCGCGCTGCAGCCGCTGGGTGGCGTGCTCGGAGCTCATGCCGGGATCACGGGCATCCAGCCCCTGCACCCGGTACTTGCGACCGCTCTGATAGAAGGTGGCGCCATCCATCGCGTAGGCCCGGGCCACGCCACGGGCGGGGCGCTGGGGCGGCGCGGTGGGCGCTGCCAGCGGCGGCGCAGACGGGCTGGACGCTACCGGGGCCGGTTGCGGCGCCGGGGCCACGGGCGCAGCGGCAGGCGCAGCAGCCACCGGCGCGGGCGCCGGCTCGGCCACGCGCGGCACGGCGATGGCGGCAGCCGCAGCAGCGGCGGCTTCGGCTGCCGACAGGCTCGAATTGCCCGCCATCGGCGCAACCGGGCGCACCGGCGCGGGCTTGGGCAGCTCGGTGGCCGGGCGCAGTTGCGGCGGCTGGATGGCAGCCGGTGCCGCAGCGGCCACCGGCGGCGGGATCACCACCGTCTGACGGCCCGTGGGCGCGGCCGGCGGGGGCGCCTGGAGCTGGCGCAGCGCCTGAGCACGGGGCAGCGGGGGCGCGGTGGGCGTGAAGGCTTCACGACCGATGCCGCCACTGGCCGGGACCGGCGGTCTTTCGGAACGCACCACCGGACGGGGCGCTTCAAGCTGCGGCTGAGGACGGGCCGGCGCGGCGACAACGGCCGGCGCGCGACCACGCACCACCGGCGCCGGGGTCGGCGCCCCGTTGCGGCCACCGCGGGCGACGACCGGCGCGTTGCGGCCATTGTTCTTCTGCGTCACCACCGGCGCCTGGCGGGCGGCACCCCGGGCAACCGGTGCGGCCTTCTGCGGCGCAGCCTTGGCGGCAACCACCGGCGCGGCGCGGCCACCACGTGCGGGCGGCGCCGCCTTGGTCACCACCGGCTTGGCGGCCGGTGCGCGGGTGGCAACGGCCTTGGGCGCCGGCTTGGCCTTCTGGGCCACCGGCTTGCCAGCAGGCTTCTGTGCAACGGGTTTCTGGGCGACCGGCTTGGGGGCCGGCTTGGACGCGGCAGGCTTTGCGGCCTTGGCCGGGTGCGCGGGCTGCGGCGCGGCAGAGGCATCGCCTCCAACCACCATCAGACCGAACGCCACCGCTGCCAGCGTAGCGAATAGGGGGTTCATTGGGTGTGTATCTCCTGCGAGGCCGGGCACGTCGAATCCGACGGCCGGCGGGGCGTGCACGGGTGGGGAGTGCCCACGGCACGAATAATCGGCGAATTCTACCGGAAAGTTGTCGGGCGACGGGCTTGCGGCGGCGGCCGGGTTTCTGCACCATGCGCCCTTTTTCCACGCCAGCAACCGTCCATGCTTCTGCCGATCGAACAACGCATTGCCGCCGAGTTAGGTGTACAACCCCGCCAGGTTTCTGCGGCGGTCCAGCTTCTTGACGAAGGCGCGACCGTGCCCTTCGTGGCCCGTTACCGGAAGGAAGTCACCGGCGGCCTGGACGACACCCAGCTGCGCAACCTCGAAGAGCGCCTGGGCTACCTGCGCGAGCTTGAAGAACGCCGCGCCGCGGTGATCGCGAGCATCGACGAACAGGGCAAGCTCGACCCGGCCCTGCGCGATGCCATCGAGAACGCCGAAACCAAGCAGCGCCTCGAGGATCTTTACCTGCCCTTCAAGCAGAAGCGCCGCACCAAGGCCCAGATCGCCCGCGAAGCCGGCATCGCCCCGCTGGCCGACGCCCTGCTGGCCGACCCGACCCTGACGCCCGAAACCGAGGCCGCCAGCTACATCAACGCCGAAGCCGGCTTTGCCGACACCCGCGCGGTGCTCGACGGCGCCCGCCAGATTTTGATGGAGCGCTTTGCCGAAGACGCCGAGCTGCTGGGCACCCTGCGTGATTACCTGGCCGATCACGGCGTGGTGGCCTCCACCGTCATCGCAGACAAGGAAAACGATCCCAACGCCGCCAAGTTCCGCGACTGGTTCGACTTCCGCGAGGCGATCTCCACCGTGCCGTCGCACCGGGCGCTGGCCCTCTTCCGCGGCCGCAACGAAGGCTTCCTGCGCCTGCAGCTGGCGCTGGATTCCGACCCCACCGACGGCTCCGCCCCCGGCCCCAACCCCTGCGAGGCGCGCATCGCCGGCCGCTTCGGCATCAAGGATCAGGGCCGCCCGGCGGATTTCTGGCTGCGCGAAACCGTGCGCTGGGCCTGGAGCGTCAAGATCTCCCTGCACCTGGAGCTTGAACTCCTGGGCAACCTGCGCGAGCAGGCCGAGGAAGAAGCCATCCGCGTGTTTGGCCGTAACCTGAAGGATCTGCTGCTGGCCGCCCCCGCCGGCCCCCGCGCCACCCTGGGCCTCGACCCGGGCCTGCGCACCGGCGTGAAGGTGGCGGTGGTGGACCAGACCGGCAAGCTCCTCGACACCGGCGTGATCTACCCCCACGAACCCCGCC
>ERZ650300.2340-NODE-2340-length-10206-cov-3.935671_pt1 | contig 10206 bp, 10 predicted proteins | sample MGYA00376236_ERZ650300 | MGnify/ENA primary metagenome ERZ650300 (study PRJEB26733, sample SAMN07839303) | wastewater metagenome | biome: urban; feature: wastewater treatment plant; material: waste water | place: USA: North Carolina | collected 2016-04-28 ... | reverse complement strand
GTCATATGGAACTCATCTCTCACGAAACGGATCATATCCATCAATTCTCCTGTCTCGTTCGGGTTCATTCCTGCTGCCGGCTCATCCAGAAGAAGAAGCTTTGGATCCGTCGCAAGTGCTCTGGCGATCTCCAGTTTTCTCTGCTGTCCGTAAGGAAGGTTTGCAGCCTTATATGACGCAAACTTCTCAAGATCGAATACCTTCAGAAGCTCCATCGCCTTTTCATTCATCTCTTTTTCTACCTTACGATAATTCGGAAGTCTTAAGATTCCTTCGATCGTAGAGTAATGATGATGGTTGTGAAGTCCTACTTTAACATTATCAAGAACAGTCAGTTCTTTGAAAAGACGGATGTTCTGGAATGTTCTTGCAATTCCGGCCTTACTGATCTCGATATTTTTCTTTCCTGTAAGATCCTTTCCGTCCAAAAGAACCTTTCCAGAATCCGGTTTATATACTCCTGTCAGAAGGTTGAATACGGTTGTCTTACCGGCACCATTTGGACCAATTACACCTACAATACCATTAGGAGGAAGCATAAAGTTCAAATCGTCAAACAACAGTTTATCACCGTATGCTTTAGCCACATGTTTGGCTTCAATGACCTTATTACCCAGACGGGGACCATTCGGAATAAAGATTTCAAGTTTCTCTTCTTTCTCCTTCACGTCCTCATTCAGCAATTTGTCATAAGAGTTAAGACGTGCCTTACCTTTCGCCTGACGGGCTTTCGGAGCCATGCGTACCCATTCCAACTCACGTTCCAGTGTTTTACGACGTTTACTGGCGGTCTTTTCTTCCATTTCCATACGTTTGGTCTTCTGTTCCAGCCAGGAAGAGTAGTTACCTTTCCAGGGGATACCTTCACCACGATCCAGTTCAAGAATCCATCCGGCAACGTGATCGAGGAAGTAACGGTCGTGCGTCACAGCAATAACCGTACCTTCATATTGTTGTAGATGTTGTTCCAACCAGTCGATAGACTCTGCATCCAAGTGGTTGGTAGGTTCGTCCAGCAAAAGCACATCCGGTTTCTGCAGCAACAAACGGCAAAGAGCTACCCGGCGACGTTCACCTCCGGAGAGATTTTCTACCGGCTGATCTTCAGGCGGACAACGGAGAGCATCCATCGCACGCTCCAACTTGCTATCCAGATTCCATGCATCAGTTGCATCAATGATATCTTGCAATTCACCCTGGCGAGCAAAAAGAGCATCCATCTTATCCTGATCCTCGTAGTACTCCGGCAAACCGAACTTCTGATTGATTTCTTCGTATTCTGTCAGTGCGTCAACAATGGGTTGCACGCCTTCCATTACTACTTCTTTTACTGTCTTTGTGTTGTCTAAATAAGGTTCCTGTGCCAAGTAACCCACGGAATATCCCGGAGAGAACACCACTTCTCCCTGATAGGATTTCTCCAAACCGGCGATGATCTTCAATAACGTTGATTTACCGGAACCGTTCAAACCGATAATACCGATTTTCGCTCCATAGAAAAACGACAGGTAAATGTCTTTCAGCACATTCTTATTGGGGGTGAAAGCCTTGCTCACTCCCACCATCGAGAAGATAATTTTTTTATCGTCAGCAGCCATATGTATGATTATATATTGTTGATAATGGCACAAAGATAAGAAAAATGTTTGAATTCTTTTGGAGTTATAAAAAAATGTTCTACCTTTGCACCCGCATTCGAAAGAAAGCACTGAAGGACCGATTCGCTAGCTCAGCAGGTAGAGCACAACACTTTTAATGTTGGGGTCCTGGGTTCGAGCCCCAGGCGGATCACCAAGAAGCTGGACAAAACCAGACAAAGAAAAGACAACTCCTACAATATCAAGGTATTGCAGGAGTTTTTTCTTTGTATAAAGTCCGTGACCTAAGACACGAAATGGTCACAAAAAGACATACTTTCGTGACCAATTCGTGACCTGTCCGACCTTTCGGATTTTAGGTCACGGAATGTCTGAAATTGTCGGTTTGTTGTCTTGATTTGTCCGTACTGCAAATATCTCATTTTCAGTTCATCAATTTAATTTTGTAACTAAAAAAGAGATTATGAGAAGTACTTTCAAGCTACTCTATTTCGTCAAACGAAATGCAGTAAAGAAGAACGGCAACGCACCGATTATCGCACGTATCACTATCGACCAAGTTGTAGCCCAGTTCAACACCAAACTGGAAATAAATCCGGCTCACTGGAGCGTGAAGTTAGGCAAGGCTTCCGGCAGAACCGCAGAAGCCGTACATATCAATTCTATGCTGGAAAGCATCCACAGCACGGTACCCCAACAAGACTAAATGGTTGATTTATAATATTGAAGCAATATAATACTGGCGAAAAGAAAAACAGAAGTTTGTCATTTACTATCCTTCGTCCATTCGTTTGACTAAGCTGTCTTGCAAACGGCTAAGATATGCCGTCCAATCCTTCTTCCGTTCTTTCATGGCAATATAAGCGGCATAATAATCGCCTAACTCCATTTAGAGCACCGTACTGAGAAAATTCATCATTTCTTTTATTCCCACGTTGCCATTGTTAATGCCACCCGAAGAAACAAGGTTGAGAAATTCAGGTCTTTATCGAATTGTGCGCTATCGGTACATAGGCGTAAATCAAACTTTCCACGAACAACATAATATTCATCATACAAGGTCGAATGAAAACGATAATATTGGTAAAAGTCCAGATTACGGTTAAAGAAGCAGGTCAGGTTATCCAGTTCTTTACTTAATATAGTTTCTGATTACATCATTACTACCATCGGGGCATTGTGTTTCTATCCGATAAATCTTATAGAAGGAATGAATTTGCAGTTTTGTTTTTAAATCATTGAGAACCGCTTGCAAACGACGCACTATTGAAAGAAAAGTTTCAACAATATCATAACCGTAGAGGTCGATTTCAGATATATTGACCTCTATTTCAGCTAACATGTTATTAACCAGTTCTTTCATTTTACTACTTTAATAGTTTTGTAAATTTAGACTCAGTACAAATACTTAAATCCGTAGTTACAAACTTCCCATTGTAAAAAAGAGAAAATATAGTAGCTGGTGTAGGAGAGTTTTGTGCTTGCTCTCTCGTTTCCAATTTAATTACTTTCAAAGGAATATTTATTTCTTGCGCAAGAACACGCAACACTCCATTTACATAATAATCCGTATATGGGCAACGATTAGAATAATAAGCCACTATTCCCAGTTTGTCGGGGCATTCTCCACTTTTGACGCAATCATTAAAATATGGAACTGCACTATTCTCATGAAAACTCATTACCAACAATGAAAATCCATTTGGAAGTTTTTCTATTTCCTTAAAGCCATGTTGCAGCAACCATTTCGTATCACTCATAAAATGGTTCTTTTTTGTACCTACAACAGTAACCAATCCATTTTTTTGTTGCTTTTTTGCATCTTCAATCACAAATTGGAGCAAATTATATCCATGCCCTTGACCTTTATACTGCCCTGAAACCCAAAAACAATTAATCATTAAATAATTAGGGGCAGTAACCGGAAGCCACGCATATTCAGCAGGAACATATTCTATAAAAACTTTGGCTCGTGCATCAAGCCGCCTAAAAACATAGCCATTAGCAAATTCCTTTTTTAGCCATTCCTTTTTGGACTCATATCCTTCCAAGCATTTTTTGTCAGAGAATGCGCAGCAGATATGTTCTTTATCTATATTATCCTCTGTTAGAGTTATATATTTAGGTAAACTATTTTCCATGCTTTTATTTATTTTATCGGTATGTAGATTTTTGTGATACTCTCTTTTTTATTTTCTTTTGAATAATTGATATACTCCTCAAAAGACATCCCATGACGAAGTGAATATTCTTGGCTTACGTTAATGATGTTATACCAGTCCTGCAAATCAGTATAATATCCCTGCAACGTATAGACCGCATATTTACCCTGTGGTAGCCGGATTGTACCAAATTCACAAGTAGGCATAATTTCCTTTTGTACCGATGCACAAGCATAGAAACGACATTGATTAGGGTTTGTCACATTAGGGTCGTCAAAACTTAACCCAATAAAACGTGTATCGGGCAGAAGTAAGTCATTGCTCTTTAAGAAATGTATCAATTTACTCCATACTGTTTCATAAGGTTCTTCCTCTCCGTACTTACCCCATATACGGATATATACTAAATTTAATCCCTCGAAATTGTAGACTTCAGAATGCAATTCGCACTCCTTTCCATCATGTTCGCACTCTTTTAATCGCATCCTTAATCTGCTGATATATGTTTTGGGAGAGATACCAAATTGTTTCTTAAATGCTTTGGAGAACGATTGCGGATTATCGTAGCCGACTAACCCAGCCAAATTCTGTAAACTCATGTCTTCAGTTTGCATATATAGTACAGCTCGTTCTACTCGTTGCCTCGCCACATAAGAGTATAATGGTTCATCCAAAGCAGAACTCATCATACGGAGCAATTGCCGTTGAGACATATTTACTATGTCGGCTATTACATTCAATTGCAATGGCTGATGCAGATTAAAATTTATGTAATCAATTACTTGATTGACTTTCTGTTTGTATATATTTTCAGTGCTACTTTTCATCTATAACGATATAATTTGCAAATATATAGAGTTCATACAAATGTATGATTGTCCAATCTCGCCAATTTTAGAAATCTTAGGTTACGGTTTTAGGAGGTTATGTCAAAACGTTGGCACAACCTCGTTTTTTTAAAGGCATCTACGACGTAATGAGTTGGCTGGAAACTTTATAAGCATACCGATGCTTCAGAACAAAAAGCAGAATCACAATGATTGTCAAAGCCTCCGAGAGTGGCATTGCCAACCAGATTCCCGACACACCCAAGAACTTCGGCAACAAAATAAAACTCGGAATAAGGAAAACAAAGCCACGCAACAAAGCAAAAATCGTAGCTGGCTTTATTCTTTCAACACTCTGAAAATAACCTACCACAGCAATATTCACAATGAAAAAGACAAAGCCGCTTGCAAAATAGGGGAAACCGTGTATCGCTATCTTCGCCGCTTCACTGTCAAGACTGATGAAAAGGCCAACCAGCAGATAAGGATAAACAGTGAATGCCACCGTTGCAACCACACCGCAGACCACAGCCGTCAGCAACGCAATACGTTCCGCCGTCATCACTCTTTCCTTGTAGCCCAGTCCGAAATTATAGCTGATAATAGGCTGGGCAGATTGTGCAATAGCATTACCTACCATGAAAACAAAAGGAATATAATAGCACGCTATACCGAATGCCCCTACGCCATCGTCCCCCAGATAGGACATAAATACCTGGTTCCCGACGAACATAAGAACAGCAAGCGTTGCCTCTCCCAATAAGGCAGAAGGACCGATACGGCACTGGTAACCAATATTCCGCACGGAAAGCCGCAGGCTCTTGACACTCCATTTGAGTGGTTGTAAACGCAAATGCCGAGCATAAAACAGTAGATAGACCATCGCCACCAGTCCGCCGGCCATGATGCTGATGGAAGTGGCAAATGCCGCTCCCATGACTCCCCAGCCAAAAGGAAAGATAAACAGCCAGTCGAGCACCACATTGATTACAGCCGTAATCAGGCTGCACAACATAGCCAGCTTTGGAGCACCGTCCAGACGAATGACGAACAGCGGCACCGTTATCCATATCTGAAAGACCCATGACGGAACAAACCACAGCAGATAATCCGTCACCATAGGCAACAGATGTTCGGAAGAGCCGAGCATCCGGGCTGTTTCTGCCGGAAAAGCCATCATCAAAACAGAGGGTATCAAAGCTACAATCGTTACAAACAGTAATGCTTGTGTCACATTCAACCGAGCAGACTTGCTTTTGCCTCTCGACAATTGGATAGAAGCGACCACAGAACACCCGGCACCAACCATAAGCCCGATTCCCGTAAAAAGCATCAGTAAAGGGACACAGATATTTACGGCCGCAATCCCGTCGCTACCTACTCCATGCCCGACAAATATCCCGTCAATCGCTGTTACGGCCGACATACTGAGCATACCCAGCAACGTAGGAACAAAATATTTCCGAAACAATGTAAACACATTCAGTGTACTCAAATCAATTGCATCTCTTTTCATGTTCAACTATATTTATAGGTTATTGTCTTGCCCAAAAGCAAAAAAATGCCGGATAAAATGATTGGTTTTACCCAGTCATCTTATCCGGCATTTTTACAGCCCTCCGATGAGGATTACAAAACTCTTTTGGTTTTCTAATTCGCGTGCAAAGGTGGGACTTCTTTTTCAAGTATCCAAATATTCATGATTTCTTTCACTGAAAAAGCAGCAAAACATGAACATTATCCACTACCATATCACTCTTTTGAAGGTAGACACACAGCCAATGAAAGACAGTCTATCAGTCTTTCATTGCTCTAACATAGGCTGTCAATACACTGAATAAATGATAGTTAGGCATGCGCACTATTGTGGTACGGCTTCTCCACAAGCATGAAGAAGCCGTACCACAATAGTGAAGAAACTGCATCACAACCGTGCACAATAGTCATTAATAAGCTTTTAGTAGGAGAAAGAGCTGTTCTTTGCGGAAAGAAGACCAGCCATTTGCACAAGAAAAAACAGCATGCAAGCAAAGTTTGCCTACATACTTGCATGGCATCTGCTTACATACTGTAAAATGCGGTATAACAAACAATTAGAAAGCACCATGCAAGCATGTAAGCAAAATGTGTGGTAAACCTATTGTATCTCTTTTCATTTTGCGATGACTCCATAGTAAACCATGTTATCAATACGCTTCTGATAAATCTGGTTATTCTGCAGCAGATACCCCAAGGCCAAACACAAATCCACATCCCTGAACTTCGTCAGTTTCTGCAATTCAAAGATTGTACACTTCTTAAGATTGCACAAAATGGAATATACCATTTTCATATTATTGGTCGCCTTCTCAATACTCTTCATATTATTATCTTATTATTAGTTCCTTTCTTAAAATGATATCCTATATTATCTACTCAAATATAAGATAAAGACAGAGCAATGACAAACATTGCCCATTCTTTTCATTTCAGATAACATTCTTTGAACTACATATACCTAAAATCTGCAAAAAATATAGAACTTTATAAATATCAACACTTTATAGAAAGGTATATTCACATTATACTATATCCGGAAACGATTATGCTGGTATAATCAAGGTACTATTATATGCTTGCCTTCGGGAGTGACTACTACCGAGCCCATTTTGATGTAATGTTTCCCTTCCGGCGAAACTATTACCTTTGTTTCGCTACTCTTGTCGGAAGATTCTTTTTTCTCATTCATGAAACTCTTGTCCCGCGAAGTGGTAACCGGATAAGTATCCTCCAGATAGCTCTTCATTTCGTCCACTTTTCCGTCTTTGAACCACACCTTGACAGCCGACCACCCCGCAGGAGTATAAGCACGGAATGTCCAAGCCTCTCCCTCCTTATTCAAATCTCTAAATGCAGGCTCTCCTAAAATGGTACACACCTCTTTAAAGCTCATACCACGTTCAATGCTGCTCAACTGCTTATAATCAAACCCGTAGCTTTCATAAATGCCACAGCCCATCACCAAGACAGCGAGTAACAAGCCTAAAACAACTGACATCTTTTTCATAATAGAAAGTTTTAGTATTTATCCATACAGCAAATGTAGTATGATAAAAACCTCCTTTTCCGTGATTCTCTCTATTTATACATAGGGATTTCCCTATCTTCGAAGTTTATTCCTATCTTTACAACCTATGTACAAAGAATATCATCCCAGCCCCCTGCTCTCCCCCTATATTGACAAATATTGGGAGTTTAAAGGACAACCCGGATACGGCATGCATATCAACATCCTGCCGGACGGATGCACAGACTTTATATTCACGTTGGGTGAAGCCCCTAAGGCCGTACACGACAGCCTCGTTATGCAGCCCTACCATACCTACTTCATTGGAGCCATGACCAAATATTCCGAATTAGTGACCCATACGGTAACAGTCCATATGCTGGGAATCCGTTTTCTGCCTTGCGGAATACTTCGCTTCATGGACCTCCCTTTGCAGGAGCTCACCAACTTACGGTTAAACGCCGATGAGCTTACTAGCCTCTTTACCCACTCTTTTGCAGAGAGACTGGGCGAACTGGGAACCATTCAAGAGCACCTGGTCTTTATTGAAAACTTCCTGCTTCAAGCCTTATGCCGATACAGTCCAAAAGCAGAACGGAGCATGCTGTTCGCCATACAGCAAATCAATCGATGCAAGGGTGACTTGTCACTCCTCCGGTTAGCGGAGGAGACTTGCCTATGCCAACGCCATTTCGAACGGAAATTCAAGCAGCACACCGGACTTACACCCAAAGAGTACAGTCGGATTATGAAGTTCAAACATGCTGTAGACTTGTTGCGAAGTACCTCTTTCGACAATCTGCTGTCCGTTGCCATCAAAGCAGGATATTATGATGTTTCCCATCTCTCAAAAGAAATCAAAAAGATGTCCGGCAACGCGCCAAGCCAGCTTCTCACTTCCGCTCCATTGGAAGAAGGGACTTTGAGTTATGTGAAAACATAAAAGTCGATTTTTTACAATAGCTCTTCCTATTACCATGCCTATATTTGCAGCAATCAAATCAATAAAAACATCCAATATGGCAACATTAATCGAGAAAGCAGCAGAAATCTTGGCAAGATGCGAAACCGTCGTCATCACTTCCATCAACCAAGAGGGATATCCCCGCCCCGTTCCAATGAGCAACATCAAGTCGGAAGGGGCCACAACCGTATGGTTGGCGACCGGCAAAGACAGTCTTAAAACAAAAGAGTTTGCAGCCAATCCGAAAGCCGGTTTGTGCTTCCAGGAAAAAGGAAACAGCGTAGTGCTCACCGGTGAGGTGGAGATTATAGAAGACGAAGCCACCAAGCAGGAAATGTGGCAAGAGTGGTTCAGCGCACACTTCAGCAAAGGCCCGACAGATCCCAATTATGTATTACTGAAATTCAAAGGACACCATGCCACCATTTGGATTGACGGACATTTTGTACGCAGAAATCTTTAAGAAGAGCATTCAGTTCCTCATCTGATGTCTTGCATGGGGGGATGAAAACTATAGCCCCTTCGTTATCACCGGCAATCCGAAACCTCCTTTCTGCAAAGTCAGGACTTTCGGTTTGCCTTTTCGTGCTTTGTTGTATGTGGCTGTGGAAACATGCAAGGTCTCTATCGCTCCATCCTCGAAAGCCACCTTTAAGTAATATTCCTTACGTACTCCGTCCGACACATAACGATGCTTGCCTACTTTACGTCTCTTTTCATGTTCTTTTATCAGCTTCTCAAGTACGGTAACCGTCACCTCCTTTGTCGAAGCAGGAGCCGCCATCCGATAATTCCCTACCAGAAAAAGCGAACAACTGATGACACCCACGCACACCACATGGCACAATATATTCACTGCCTTTTGCTCCATCGTTGTCAGCCATATCCATTTTTTATATAGAGGAAGTGTAACGACTGCCACCACAAGTCCTACCCCTACGGGTATCCACACAGCAGCCAACGTATCTTCATAGATGTTATATCCGATGCAGCCCAAAGCTACGACCAGTACAAACATCAGAAAACGGAGTATTTTTATAAACAGTTCTTTCATTGCCGCGTTTATATTTTTTGCAAATATAGGAAAAATATCATTCGACCGACTGTCAAATCTGTTCAATCTACATGAACTTACTTGCTTGATAGAATGTTATAACTACAATAACTAAAACAGAAAATATCATGGAAAAGAGCTTAATTCATAGTAATGAACTGCATTTTATCAGTAAGAAACGCATTCATCAAGCAGTAGAGAAAATGGTTGAGTCATTGGATTTGGCTGCGGGTTCCACAACCGGCTTCAACATCTATGCAGTAGTGGAGAGCTATTTCACGGATTTGGAAAAACGAAAAGAAATCAATCAGCTGCTCAACCTGGAACAAGATGTCTGCGAAGAAATAGAGGCAGAGCTCGGAGTATACGGAGAATAAATAATTGGACAGTAGCCTCTTCACAGAGACTACTGCCCCACAGTATGAATTTAATTAACAATATCTGAATATTTCATCAAATAAGTATCTATAGTCTCCACTATATCTATCACTATAAGTATATTTCCCTAAATCCAATATATCTATCTTATCATTAATTGCTGCTCCATCTACTCTT
>ERZ650300.2338-NODE-2338-length-10214-cov-7.314499_pt1 | contig 10214 bp, 7 predicted proteins | sample MGYA00376236_ERZ650300 | MGnify/ENA primary metagenome ERZ650300 (study PRJEB26733, sample SAMN07839303) | wastewater metagenome | biome: urban; feature: wastewater treatment plant; material: waste water | place: USA: North Carolina | collected 2016-04-28 ... | reverse complement strand
CAGAGCATCTGCCTTACAAGCAGAGGGTCGGCGGTTCGAATCCGTCAACGCCCACCGAAGAATGAAGCCTTGCACACAATGATGCAAGGCTTTTTTGTTTCAGTAAGTTTCCCTAGTTAAAATGTATGGGCATGAAAACATTGCTACTTATCGATAATCAGGATATTACCCGTGAAGGTATGAAAACGGTGGCCGGTCGGATAGGAGGGTTCGCCGCAATAAAGGAAGCCGGCAGTCAGAGTGAATTAACCGGACTTCTTGTCGATAATCCCAATGCCGTTGCAGTGTTGGACTATACATTGTTTGATACTTCGGCTGAATATTTGCTTATATTGCAGGAACGGTTTAAGGAGGCACATTTTGTTCTGTTCAGCGATAATCTGAGTGAGGATTTCATCCGGCGTATGGTTTTTAGCGGAACTTCATTCAGCGTGGTGATGAAAGATGCGCCGATGATAGAGATAGAGGAAGGGCTGCGGAAGGCAAAACAGCATTTACAATACATGTGTACGCGTGCAGTCTGGCTGTTGCAGCATAAAGAAGACAAAAAAGATAAGTTAGTTTCACCGCTTACGGTCACGGAGCGTGAAATTCTGAAACTGATGGCATTGGGCAAGACTACGAAAGAGATTGCGGCTGAGCGTTTCCTAAGTGTATATACGGTAATGACTCACCGCAAAAATATCTTTCGCAAGCTGGAAGTGAACAATGTGCACGAAGCAACAAAATATGCCCTTCGTGCAGGGATTGTGGATGTGGTGGAATATTATATTTAGGATAAAGTGATTTCACCGCTTCCCACACAGATTTCCGCATTCTTGTCATACAGCACACCGAACTGTCCGGGGGCTATACCCTGTAAGGGGACGTGGCTGTGGATTCGGAACAAGTTATCTTCCCGTGTCAATATTCCTTTCATGAAAGTGTCTGTATGCCGGATCTTGAAAGAAACATCTGCGGAAGGTGCTCCCTTCCATAAGTCCTCTGTGATGAAATGAAAATCATGCAAGGCAAAGTCTGTCCCATATTGTTTGTCTGTATCATAACCGTGTGAGACATAAATGATATTCTCGTCTATATCTTTGCGGATAACAAACCATGGTCCTCCACCTAGTCCCAATCCTTTGCGCTGTCCGATGGTGTGAAACCAATATCCTTTGTGAGTGCCAATCCGTTTTCCTGTTTCCATTTCAATGATATCCCCTTCTTTTTCACCCAAGAAACGGCGGAGGAACTCATTATAGTTGATTTTTCCTAGAAAGCAGATACCTTGACTGTCCTTGCGTTGTGCACTGGGCAGTTTGGCAATGCGGGCGATATCCCTGACCTCATTCTTCATCAGACCTCCCAAAGGGAACATCAGTTTTGAAATTTGCAGATAATCTATTTGTGCCAGGAAATCTGTTTGGTCCTTGACGGGGTCTTGTGCGGTTCCCAGCCATATTTTCCCGTCTTTTTCAAGAATACTGGCGTAATGTCCGGTAGCTGTCTTGTCATATAAATGCCCTGCTTCCTGCTCAAAACATCCGAATTTGATGAGCTTGTTGCACATTACATCCGGGTTGGGAGTAAGACCGCGTTTCACTTTATCGATGGCGTATGCCACTACATTATCCCAGTACTGTCGGTGCAGGTCAATGATATTCAGGCTCAGACCGTATTTGCGGGCGGTGGCGGTACATAGTTCAATGTCCTCTTCTGCCGTGCAGGTGAGATCTTCGTCACCGTCCATTCCGATTTTAATATAGAAAAGATCCGGTTTGTATCCTTGTTCGCAGAGGAGATGTACGACAACCGCGCTGTCTACTCCTCCTGAAATTAATGCAGCTATGTTCATCTCATTTTATGATAATGGGTATTCTTCAAAAGCATAAAGCACGGTAGACAAATATCGTTCCCCCGTATCGGGCAAGATTACTACAATTTGTTTTCCTTCATTTTCGGGGAGTTTGGCCAGTTCCAATGCGGCATAGGCAGCTGCTCCCGAAGATATTCCGACCAATAACCCTTCCGTCAGAGAGAGTTCGCGTCCTGTGCGGATGGCGTCATCGTCTTTCACCCGGATTATCTTGTCTACTAATTTTTCATTGTAGGTATGAGGGATAAATCCGGCTCCGATACCTTGTATCTTGTGCAGTCCCGGATTTCCTCCCGAAAGGACGGGGGAGTTATCCGGCTCTACAGCTACAATCTGTATATGGGGATTCTGTTTTTTTAATCCTTCCGCTACTCCGCTTAAAGTGCCGCCTGTACCGACTCCGGCAACAAAGATGTCTACCTTTCCGTCCGTGTCGTTCCATATTTCCTGTGCAGTGGTACGTGCATGGGCGGCGGGATTCGCCGGGTTTTCGAATTGTCCCAGAATGACGGCTCCCGGAGTCCGGTCACGCAATTCCTCCGCTTTTTCTATGGCTCCTTTCATTCCTTTTGCACCTTCGGTCAGTACCAATTGTGCTCCCATGGCTTTTAACAGGTTCTGGCGTTCCTCGCTCATGGTTTCGGGCATGGTCAGTATGGCTTTGTAACCTTTCACGCTGGCAACCCATGCTAACCCTACGCCGGTGTTGCCGCTGGTTGGTTCAATGATAACCGCTCCGGGTTTCAAGATTCCTTTGGCTTCTGCATCCTCTATCATTGCCAGGGCTATACGGTCTTTTACACTTCCTCCGGGATTGAAGTATTCCAGTTTGGCAATTATTTGCGCTTTCGCATCGTGTTTTTTACTAAGGCGTGACAGTTCCAACAAGGGAGTTCCTCCGATGAGTTCGGTCAATTCTTTTTTTATTCTTGCCATAATCTTTTCATTTAGTGGGTTCTGATTTTATAATGCAAAGATAGGGGAAGATGTTCATGGCGGAAATACCCTATTTAGGGTATATTTTATAGTGTTGTCTCCTGAATAATTCACTATCTTTGTCCGGAATTAACAAGTCTAATCTATGATGATAACAAGAAATTTTATTGGGGTAGTAGTCCTTTGCTTGTGTGCATTGGCAGCTTGCACATCTTCAAAAGAGTCGAAAAAGACGCTGACTGTCCTTTCATGGAATGTATGGCATGGCGGTCATTCAAAAACTTATTCCGGAAAAGGGTGTGAGGGAACTATTGATATTCTGAAAAAAAGTGAGGCTGATGTGGTCTTGATGATTGAAACTTATGGAGCTGCCCCGATGGTAGCCGACTCATTGGGATATTCGTACAATCTCATTTCTGATAATCTTTCTATTTATAGCCGTTATCCCATTATTCGGAAATATGCTTTTGCCGACAGCATAAGTACCTTTAATTTTGGCGGAGTGATGATAGATGTGGATGGGAAACCCGTCCGTGTTTTTAATACTTGGTTGCATTATCTTCCTGATATGCGTTTGGTCCCGACGGATAAATCCAAGGAAGAAATATTGGCTTGGGAGATGGAGGGAACACGTGATGAGGAAATACATAAGATTTTGTCTGTTCTTCAACCCTTGTTGGCAGAGGCCGACAGTATTCCAATTATAATGGGCGGTGATTTTAACGTGCATTCTCATCTGGATTGGACGGAAGCTACCCGTAACCTGTATCTTCATGGTGGTGCAGTGGTGGATTGGCCTGTTTCCATTGCTATGGAAGAGGCGGGATTTAAAGATAGTTTCCGTGAGATGAACCCCAATCCGGTGGCCAATCTGGGAGTAACGTGGCTGACAGATGCGGATTCGTTGGAAACCGAGTGTCGTATGGACCGCATTGATTTTATTTATTATCAGGGAAAAACCATTCAGGCGATAGCATCTGAGTGTTATGACAATAGTTTGGGTAAAACTTTTACTTTTAAAGGAGAAGATTTTTTCTATCCTTCAGATCATGGTTTTGTCCTTTCGAAATTCGAACTTGATTAAAATAAGAGTTGATAAAAATAGATATTCATGAAAAAGACCTTTTTATTATCGTGCCTGATGTTGGCCGCAATGCCGGTGATGGCTGCTTACACGGGCCATGTATATGTAGATAAAAACAAGAATGGCGTATTTGACCAAAGTGAAAAACCGCTGGCGGGCATCAAAGTATCCGATGGCTTGAATGTGGTTGAAACGGCTGCCGACGGTAGTTTTACTTTACCCGGTCATGAGCGTGAACGTTTTATTTTCATTACCACTCCTTCGGGGTATAAAACATTTAACCGTCATTATCATAAAATAGAAAAGAAACAGTCCGGTTATGATTTCGGTTTGATCCCTTACAGTGGACGGATTCGTAAAAACGGCTCCCACAGGTATATTCATATTGCTGATACAGAGATATTTAATACGGAAAACCATGCAGACTGGGTGAATAATGTGCGTGACTATGCCAGGAATGAACAGGCGGCTTTTATCATTCATACCGGGGATATCTGCTATGAAAAAGGCTTGAAGGCTCATATCAAACTGATGAATACGGAAAATATGGACTGTCCTGTCTTTTATTGTATCGGAAATCATGATTTGGTAAAGGGGAAGTATGGCGAAGAACTTTTTGAAAGCATTTATGGGCCGGTATATTATTCTTTTGATGCAGGTAATGTGCACTATGTTGTTACGCCGATGCCCGGAGGAGACCATGCTCCAGGCTATACTTCCGATGACGTCTGTCGTTGGTTGAAGAACGACCTGGCTCATATCCGCCCCGGAACTCCTGTTGTTGTTTTCAATCATGATTTGCTGACATACGAAGATACCTTTATTTTTAAGAGCAAGAATGCCGGAAGCATTAATCTGAATGAGTACAACTTGAAAGCATGGGTATATGGTCATTGGCATATTAACTATATGAAGAAACAGGGAGATGTTTACAGTGTTTGTACCTCTTCATTGGATAAAGGAGGCATAGATCATTCCACTACTGCTTTTCGTGTGATGCACGTAGATAGTAAAGGAGATTTCACTTCCGAGCTCCGTTATACCTATTTGGACAAGAATATCTGTATCGCTTCGCCTGCCGGAGTAATGGCTTCGGGTGTCCTTCCGGTGGCTGTCAATGTGTATTCTTCCGTGTCGCCGGTGAGAGAAGTGCTCTATACTTGTCTGGCCGACGGGAAACCTGTGCTGAAAAACAAGCGATTGCTGCAAAGTACTGACTGGTCATGGAACGGGGAGCTTCCCTTGTCTCATAAATATGTGGGTAAGGAACTTACTTTGCGGGTAACAGCCCGTTTTAATAACGGAGAGATAGCTGAAGCAGAAAGTAATTTTATCTGCCGGACTGAAAAGGCCGTTCCTTTGTTTTCTGCTGACTGGGATAATCTGTCAGGCAATGCGAAACATTCCGCCCCCGTTTCCGCTCCATTGAATTTGCCTTTGCAGCTGGCATGGACTAACAATGTCGGAGCTAATCTTTATATGACTTCTCCACTGATACACAAGGGAAAAGTAATTGTTGCCTCTGTGGATGAGGATCTGAAAGGTGCAGGCCATGTGTATGCTTTGAATGGGAAGGACGGTACAATTCTTTGGAGTTGTCCTGTTCGTAATTCTATTAAAAACTCCATTGCGGTTGATAGTGACATCGTGTTTGCCCAGGATGCCCAAGGCTTTTTGTATGCCATTGATACCGAAACCGGTAAATTGTGTTGGGAAAAGCAATTGCCCGTAAATGGCTTGCCGGCCCTTATTGACGGACTGGTGGCCGGTGAAGGAGTGGTCTATGCGGGAACCGGAAAGGGGCTTTGTGCTTTTGAAGCCCGAACGGGCAAACAACTTTGGAAAAATGAAGGCTGGGGACAAGGAGAAGGGACTACGAGCACGCTGACTTTGGGTAACAACCTGCTGGTTGCCGGTGCACAATGGAATGCCCTTTACGGCAATGATGCCAAAACAGGTGAGAAACTTTGGGCGGTCAGCGATAACGGTTTGCGTAATCGGGGAGCATCTCCTGCCATGCATGGTGCCTTGTTGTATCTGATCTCAGATAAGTCTTTCTTTATATTAGAGGCTGCTACCGGAAAAGTGATAGTCCGTAAACCATTACCTTATAATGTGGACGTTACTTCTACTCCTTTACTCACTGACAAGGAGATTATCTTTGGTTCTGCACAGAAAGGGCTGATAGCCTTGGATAGTGAGACATTGGAAGAAAAATGGACTTGTCCTGTGGGGGATGCTTTGGTTTATACCTGTCCTTATAGCCGTCAGCCTTCCGCTACGATTGAAACCAGTGCGGTATGGGCGGGAGATATTGTTTATGTAGCCGCTTCGGACGGTACGGTATACGGAATTAATAAAGAGGATGGCAAGGTGGTATGGAAACATGCTACAGGAGCTCCTATGTTCGGGTCGGTAGCCCTGTCGGGTAATGCATTGGTGGTTTCGGACTTTGGTGGAAATGTTTATTTGTTCTGTAAGTAGAGTTACATAGATTACGATATGATATGGGCGGTAAGTGTGAAGCATCTTCTTTCTTATGATGGAACTATTCAATGGATCAAACAGGAACTATCTAGTTAAATAACCATAAAGTCTGCCCGGAAATACTTCCGGGCAGAATCATTACTGTACCTTTGTTCCCATAAAATAGATACAGGCCGTGAGGCCCAATTTAATTATTTCACATGACATTTAAAGAATTAGATCTTATAGAGCCTATTTTGAAGGCTTTACAACAAACCGGCTATACAACGCCGACCCCCATTCAGGAACAAGCAATTCCTGTATTATTAAAAGGTAAAGATTTGCTGGGATGCGCCCAGACAGGAACAGGAAAAACAGCAGCGTTTGCTATCCCCCTTATACAACGACTTTATCAATCAGACCATAAAAAAGGTATCAAAGCATTGATACTCACCCCGACGCGTGAGCTTGCTATACAGATAGGCGAGAACTTTGACCAATATGCCGGATATACCGGAGTGAAGCATGCCGTCATTTTCGGTGGAGTGCCCCAAAAGGCGCAAGTTGATGCTTTGAAACGAGGTGTGCAGGTATTGATTGCCACTCCCGGACGTTTGCTTGATTTGCAGTCGCAAGGCTGTATTTCATTGAAGGGGTTGGAGTATTTTGTATTGGATGAGGCAGACCGTATGCTTGATATGGGCTTCATACACGATATCAAGAAAGTATTGAAACTGATTCCTGCCCGGCGACAGACTTTGTTTTTCTCGGCTACCATGCCTTCTGAAATAGAGAAGCTGGCAGATTCCATGTTGACTAATCCGGAGAAGATAGAGGTGACTCCAGTTTCATCTACTGTTGATACTATCCGGCAGAGTGTTTATTTTGTAGAGAAGAAGGAAAAGAAGGACTTGTTGCTGCATTTGCTGAAGAATCCTGAGATAGAGTCAGTGTTGATTTTTACCCGTACCAAGCATGGTGCGGATAAATTGGCGAGGATTTTGAACAAGAGTGAGATCGGGGCGGAAGCTATTCATGGAAACAAATCGCAGAACGCACGCCAAAGGGCGTTGACAAACTTCAAGGATCATACCACAAGAGTGCTGATAGCCACAGATATTGCAGCCAGAGGCATTGATGTGAACCAGCTTTCTCACGTTATCAACTATGAGCTGCCCAATATATCGGAAACTTATGTGCACCGCATCGGTCGTACCGGGCGTGCCGGACACGACGGAATAGCCATCTCTTTTTGTGAATCGGAAGAATTGCCTTATTTAAAGGATATCCAAAAACTGATAGGACTACAGATTCCTGTTGTGAAAGACCATCCTTGGGTGACCGTGGAAGGGGAAAAAGCGCAGGCCGGCAAGACCGAAGAACTGAAAGAAAAAGCAAAAGCCAATAAGGTGTACCGGGGCAGCAAAAGCAATGGTGATTATTGGCGCAGGAAGAAACAGGCTCAAAGCAGACAAGGGCAAGGCAGGCAGAGTTCGGATAGAAAGGCTTCCGGCAGGCAAGGATAAAGAATGACTTGTCTGGGCTGTATTACAAAATAGCATGGATTTAAATGGATGTTTTTATACATTTCCATGAGTCCATGTTTTTTTTCGTTTTTATATGCTCCGGTTTAAGTTGCGATTTTTATTGTGTGGTTTTAATTATGTTCTTCTTATTTTTTGTTATTTCTTGCTCTTAAGAATAAACTTAATTTCAGTGATTTACGGGTTTATAGCAGCGAAGACTTCCATTTAGGTAAAAATAAAAGCTTTATATGTCCATAAAAATGAAGTATCTACCCTTTTTCTATAATCATTGGATTTATAAAATGTAATATCTTGATAATTAGAGATTATTGAGATATATGCAAAAAAATATAGTGGAGAACCATTTAAATCTTTAGATGATATAGATCATTCATATTCAAGTTTAAAAACCATCTTTGATAATAAGTTAGAAGATTGGGAAATTATTTTAAAAAATTCAAGAGGAATTTATTTACTAGTAGATGAGAAGACGGGAAAGCAATATGTTGGAAAAGCAAATGGAGAGAATGGGTTTTGGGGTAGGTGGAGTGATTACATTAATACTTTGCATGGTGGTAATACCCAATTAATAGAATTAGTAAAAAATGAAGGAGAAGAATACTTTAAGAATAATTTTAAATTCACAATTTTAGAAGTTGTAGGTTCATATATTACAGAGACAGAAATTGACCAAAAGGAAAGTAAGTGGAAGAAAAAGCTATTTACAAGAAAACATGGATATAATTCAAATTAGTAAACTGTTAAAGGAGAATCTGTACAATGCCAAAAATAATCGACTTATCAAAAGAAATTAAATACAATAAAGAAGACCCATTCTTTATGAGAGTAAAAATAAAACATAAGCCACATAAGGTGTCCAATCTTCTGATTAAATATTTTGTGGGATTACCTCAAAGATTATTTCCTAAAAGATTTGAAGGATGGGCAGATGACACGATAAAACATATGGGCGTTCACGCAACAACTCATATTGATGCTCCATGGCATTATGCTCCAACTATTAATGGAAAACCTGCAAAGACTATTGACCAAATGCCTTTAGATTTGTGTTACGGTGATGGAATAGTAATTGATATGAGCAATAAAAAAGAATTGGAGCCAATATTAAAAGAAGATATTGAAAAATTTATAGAAGATAATAACTTAGAAATAAAAAGTGGAAATATAGTCCTTATAAGAACAGGTAGAGATAAATATATTGGTACTAAATCCTATGCTGAAATGGGAACTGGAATGACAAGGGAAGCTACCGAATATCTTATCGATTTGGGAGTAAAAGTCATGGGAATCGACCAATGGGGTTGGGACTTGCCACTTAAATATCAAGCGAAATTGGCAAAAGAGAATAATGACAGTGAATATTTTTGGAATGGGCATATGATTGGAGCAGAGAAAGAGTATTATCATATGGAACAGCTTGTAAACTTGGGGAGTTTACCATTAAAGGGATTTAAAGTGGCAGTATTTCCATTAAAGATTGTGGGAGCTTCTGCAGCACCAGCAAGGGTAGTAGCAATATTTGAATAAGAAGTGCTAAGGCACTTTTTTTTCTGACTGAATATAAATGGAGAAAATAGCAGGAATTTTACTGTTTTGAGGAATATAATATGTATATATATAAAACTTATTTGGGAGAAAATCATGGACAAGAGAATAGAAAATTTAAAAAGTATATTCAAAGATAAAAAGTTATTTATAATTTTTTTATTCGCATTGTTTTCAGTATTTAGCTTTTCTAAAGAACAGGAATTAGAAAAAATAGTATTAGCTATAAAATGGGATCATAAATTTCAATTTGCAGGATATTATGCTGCAAAAGAAAAGGGTTTTTATGAAGCTAAGGGGCTTGACGTAGAAATCAGAGAAATTAAAGGAACAGAGAATCCTGTAGATATGGTAATATCGGGAAAAGCTCAATTTGGAATAGGTGGAAGTGAATTAATAGTAGATAAAGCTAATGGCAAGGATATAATTATTTTGGCATCTATATTTCAACATTCACATTTAGGATTTGTAGCAAGAAAAGATAGTGGAATAGAGAATATACATCAAATAAAAGGAAAGAAAATAGCTATGTCAAGTCATTCAAAAGAGCTATTGGTGTATTTATATAATGAAGGAATAGACATTAACGGATTAAATATAAGTCCAAAGCCATTGGTAAATGATGGATATGTTTTAGATGAATTTGATATAAGTTCCTACAGTCTATTAGATAGTACTTACGGGTTTGATAAAAGAGATATAGAAACAGTATTTTTTAGTTCAAAAGGCAGATCGGAAGAGCACACGTCTGAACTCCAGTCACCGATGTTTATCTCGT
>ERZ650300.2335-NODE-2335-length-10225-cov-6.615634_pt1 | contig 10225 bp, 13 predicted proteins | sample MGYA00376236_ERZ650300 | MGnify/ENA primary metagenome ERZ650300 (study PRJEB26733, sample SAMN07839303) | wastewater metagenome | biome: urban; feature: wastewater treatment plant; material: waste water | place: USA: North Carolina | collected 2016-04-28 ... | reverse complement strand
AATAACAAGAACCCATTATCCCATGGTACAGAGATATGGATTGATGCGGTTCTAGAACGAGATAATTGCAAACAGGCGGGCATCAACTAATTTATCTGATAGTCAGATGATTTATTATTTTTCCCGCTCTCATAATTGCTGAAATATGCCGTTCCTTCACGGCCTCTACGGTGGATCAGCCCGGGCAGCTTTTTACCGGCCGCCCACACCCACTTCATCAGCTCGGCGGGGATGCTTTCGTGTTCGCCACGGTTCACTTTCCGCCTCAGTGTCGAGCGCTGTAGCGCCCCGGCACCGAGGTTGAAGGTGAAAGAGACCAGCGCGTCGAACTGCCCGTCCGTCAGAGGCACCGAGATCAGCCGCAGCACGGCTCGTTCGGCGATCCTCACGTCCTTACGCAGAAGATCGGTGGCCTCGGCTTGCGTGACGCCCGCTGCGAATTGATCCTGTTCATGTGCCAGCACCACATGGCCGCGACGTCCCCCCCACCTTGAGTAGCACGTGACTTTAGAGTCCAATCCACCATGACACGGAGATTGGACATGAAGAAACGTTTCACCGAAGAACAGATCATCGGCTTCCTGCGCGAAGCAGAAGCAGGCATGCCGGTTGCGGAGCTGTGCCGCAAGCACGCCTTCTCGGAAGCCAGCTATTACCTCTGGCGCAGCAAATTTGGCGGCATGAACGTCTCGGAGGCCAAGCGGCTCAAAGAGCTGGAGACCGAGAATGCGCGGCTGAAGAAACTCCTGGCCGAGACGATGCTCGAGAACGAAATTGCCAAAGAGGCGCTGCGAAAAAAGTGGTGAGCGCACCGTCACGGCGGGAGCTGGTGCGCCATCTGGTGGGCAAAGGGCTCAGCGAGCGTCGATCGCTGCGTCTGGCCGGCATGAGTCCCAGTTCATTCCGTTACCAGCCCGCCACCGACCGCAATGCGGCCTTGAAAGCGAAGATCATCGCGCTCGCGCAACGTCACCGACGCTACGGTGCCGGCATGATTTACCTGAAGCTGCGGCAGGAAGGCATGCAGGTCAGTCACAAGCGGGTGGATCGGCTCTATGCCGAGGCGGGTCTGCAAATTCGCCGGCGTAAGCGCAAGAAGATTCCAGCCGCGGACCGTCATCCGCTGGCTCGCCCCCTGGCCGCCAATCAGGTCTGGTCGATGGACTTCGTGTTCGACCGGACAGCGGAAGGCCGGGTCATCAAGAGTCTGACCGTCGTCGATGATGCAACGCATGAGGCAGTCGCGATTGTGCCGGAGCGCGCGATGAGCGGCATGCATCTGACGCGCGTCCTCGACCAGTTGGCGAAAACACGCGGCTTGCCCAAAGCGATCAGGACAGATAACGGCAAGGAGTTCTGCAGCCGCGCCACGCACACCTGGGCGCATGCTCGTGGCGTTCAGCTCTTCCTCATCGAGCCCGGCAAGCCCAATCAGAACGCTTACATTGAATCGTTCAACGGGCGCTTCCGTGATGAGTGCCTGAACGAACACTGGTTCACCAGTCTGCGCCATGCCCAGGTCGTCATCGAAGCCTGGCGAAGGGAATACAACTATGAAAGACCCAAGAAAGCCCTGGGTGGTTTGACGCCAGCGGCCTACGCCAAATTACTGGCGGAGAAATCAGGTAAATTAGCCTTGGACTCTAGGGTCTGTTGACAATCACCCCTTGGCGGCAATGCCATTGGTGTAGCCGGGCGAATTCGTCGTTTACGGTCAAGGGGTTACAAAGGGGCTGTTCACAGAGGACGACTTGTGGTCATATCCTGACTTTTGGGCAGAGTCAGGATGGTACGTGTGTGGTTACAAGATGATCAGTTTGAGCGGATAGCGGCACTGCTTCCCGGCAAGGCCAGTGATCCAGGGCGCACGGCAGCCGACAATCGGCGATTCGTCGAAGCGGTGTTGTGGATTGCCCGTACGGGTAGTCCGTGGCGCGATCTTCCCGCCCAATTTGGCCCGTGGAACAGCGTCTATCAACGCTTTGCCCGTTGGTCGCGCGGCGGTGTCTGGCATCGGGTCTTTGCGCAACTGGCGCAGGATGCGGATTTCGAAGAAGTGTTTATCGACAGCACGATTGTTCGCGCGCATCAGCACGCGGCAGGTGCGCCCCAAAAAAAGGGGACCAAGCGCTCGGGCGCTCGCGCGGCGGGCTGAGCACAAAGATTCACGCCTTGGTGGAAGGTCTGGGATCGCTCGCCCGATTCCGCCTGACCGGCGGTGAAGCCGGCGACAGCCCTCAGGCGCTGCCGCTGCTAGGAGCGCTCAAGCCCGATTCGCTCAGTGCAGACAAGGCCTACGACACCGACGCCATTCTCGAACACCTCGCCGATCAAGGGATCGAAGCGGTCATCCCTCCGCGCAGCCATCGCATCGTCCAGCGGTCTTTTGATCGCCACCAATACAAGAACCGCAACTTGGTCGAGCGCTTCTTCTGCCGCATCAAACAATTTCGCCGCATCGCCACTCGCTACGACAAGCTCGCCGAACGATTCGCCTCTTTCGTCGCCTTGGCCGCCTCCGTTATTTGGCTGGCCTGATTGTCAACAGACCCTAAAGCGTAGTGCTACTGGGCACCTCGAATAACCCGAGGCTTTCAATGAATCCGGCTGCAGAACGATGATCGAGACCGAACCCAGTTCAATTTCTTCGGCAAATCGCCGCTTTTCTCAGTAGTGTTGCCCTGTTTTTGCTTCGAATCGCCTCGGACAGCGGCGATTCGGCCCATTTCGGGCGTTACAAGGCCTTGATTCCGGCCTCCTGGAAATACACCAGCCGCTTCAGGTTGTAGCAGGCCGCCATCATCGTCATCGCAAAGCTCGCCCGCGCCTGACCGATGGTGCGGATCAACTTGCCCCCCATCTGCACAATCGCCGCGAACGGATGCTCGACCCGGGCACGTGTCTTGGCGATGCGCTGGTTACGCCGCTGCTGGCACTCGGACAGCGGTTTGTTGCGCGCGCCCTTCCTCTGGATCCGGTTACGGAAGCCGTTTGCCTTCAACCATGCTTCACGCGCTTCGGACGGATAGCCCCGGTCGGCATAGACGTCCCGGCTCGTGTTTTGCGGATCCAGGACCTTGTCGAAGTGCTGGCTGTCATGCGTGCTGGCCGTGCCGGTCTCGATCCTGCGGATGAACTTGTGTTTCTTGTCCACGTTGATCGAAAGCTTGTAGCCGAAATAACTCTTGCCGTGCTTCTTCGTCCAGGTGGCGTCGATATCCTTCTGCCGCCGCTTGGCTGGCTTCCAGTCAGCGGGCAGCGCATTCTGCTCAAGCAGTTCCTTCTCGCTCCTGCTGTTGTGCTGCTTTGGCACGGGCACCAGGGTGGCGTCGATAATCTGCCCACCACGGGCGATGAAGCCCTTCTTGAGCAACTGGGCTGTGACGCCGTCAAACAAGGCTTTCGCGCCCGCTTCACCGATGCGGTTCTCGAAGGCCCATACCGTGGTGCGGTCCGGGATAGTCGTGGCGTTCGCCAGCCCGCAGAAGCGCTTGTAGCTCATGCGATCAAGCAGCTGGTACTCCATCTGTTCGTCGGACAGGTTGTACAGGCGTTTCAAGACCAGGATGCGCACCATCGTCTCCGTCGGATACGGCGGGCGCCCGCCCTGCGGACTCACCGGACGGGGCGCTACCCGGTCAATCTCAGCGGCCAGCGCCACAAAGTCAATGTGCGACTCAATCTCGGTGAGCGGATCACCGAGCGTGTCGATCTTCTTGCGGTGCTGTTCGTCAGCGAACAGGTCAGTCTTGATGCCACTACGCGGTTTCATCGGGCTGGGCTACGGCTAAATTCAGGACGATGTAATTTTACCAAGGGCGGGGGCGAGAAGGTTTTTCGAGGTGCCCGATTGAGTGTCGTGGCAAAGAACACGGATGACGACACCGATGCGTATGGCCTCCTCAGCGCATCCGCTGTCATAAGCGGCAACAGAATTCCGGAGAAAAACGAGCTGTCGCCTCAGGTGCGCGGAGAGGTCTTCTGCTGGGGATAAGTGTTTCATCGCAAAACCCTACTATTAATTTTGCGCCGAGCGCGTAGATCGATTGGCAAGAGCGGCTTTGGTCATCGACACAACGCCAATACCAACCGCAAGCCATAGCGTGAGACTCCGGCTGACGAGCGATGCGGTGATGGCATCCGTCTGACCAACGCCTGCCGCCGACAGAAGCAACACGATAGCGGCTTCTGTCGCCCCCAGCCCACCAGGGATGAACGACGCAGCGCCGGCCAGGATGCTCAGGCAGTAAATCGCGACGACGGTGCTGGCCGTTAATTCATAGCCAAGCGCATGAACAATCAAGTACAGCGAGACGCCCTGCGCCATCCATGCCAGAAGGCTCAAGGGTACAGCCACAGCGGCTCGCCGACCCGACAATAGAAAACGAACGGTAGCAACCAGGTTTGCCGCATGGCCAACAACTGAGCTGCCTGCGGCTCGCCTTCCTATCAAGCTGAGCAGACGCGAGCGGAGCAGCATAGTGACGATAACGATGCAGGCGATTGCAGCAATCATCCACAGCCGCTGTTCCGGGAACATTGATACCGCCATCGACGCCAGAGCCCCCACTGCGACCAAGTCCAAAAGCCGCTCCGAGACAAAGGCGCCAATGCTGTGTGGATAGCTGACGCCGTAGGGATGGAGATAAACAGATCGGATCGTTTCCCCAGCCTTGCCCGGGGTGAGTGTCAGGGCAAATGCCGCCAGGTAGATTTCGAGGTTACGAAAGATCGGAACCTTGTGTCCCAGAGCGACAATGAAATGATGCCAGCGGGAAAACCGAAGGAGATAGCTCACGAGGGAAAGCACCACCACCTGCGCCCAAAGCAAACCGGGTAGCGCCGAGACCGCAGCACCAAACGCCTCCCAATCCGCCAGGGTCGCCATCCCGACGTACATCACCACCGTCACTACGATGGCCAAGGATATCGATCGAACCGGAATCCGGCTCGCGGTAGATTGGTTTATTGCCTGAGCATCGGCCGTCCGTGATCCATCCATCAAGCCAACATTACGTTCACTGCGGCGGCAACCGCGATACCCACGGCGATGCCGGCGGCAATTTCCAATCGGGTGTGGCCCATGCGCTCGCGTAGTGTCTGATGGTCAGCTGCCCCGGCTGCCAACTTGTTGATGGCCACCGCATGCTTGCCCACCTGCTGGCGCAAACTATTGGCATCCAGCATCACGACAAACGCGAGGGTGATGGCCACACCGAAAGACGGGTGTCCGATACCCTCCTTGAGGGCAATGAGCGCAGCCATGCTACTGACGATCGCGCTGTGGTTGCTGGGCAATCCACCGTAGCCGATTAGGCCGAACGCGAGTTGCTTGGCCTTGATGCTATTGATGACGAACTTTGAAACTCCTGCGACGAGCCAAGCCAGAAATGGGGTCAGGGCGTAAGACAAATCCATGATCACCCCTGCACCGGCCAAAGAGCCCAGCCGCAGGCAGCCACCCACAGCACCACGGTAAGCAACAGCTGCCAGTCAGCAAGTAGTGCATCTGTCGGCGACTCGCCGCCATCAAGGGCCTCCACCACGAACCAGTAGCGGAACAGGCCAAACAGGACTAACGGAACCGTGATGGCCAACTCAGGCTTGGCGGACATCACGAACATGCTGTAGAACAGCAGCGCCCCGGTGGCTGACATCTCAGCGTAGCGATCGACCAGCGAAACGGAGTACTTCTCCAGCACCTTGCGGCCATCCGTTCCGCTTTGGCTGAGCTCCTGACGGCGTTTAACTGCGGCCAGGTACAGAGCTAGGCACAGGGTCGTGATAAACATCCATGAGGACACGGGTACATCCAGTGCCATGGCACCGGCGTAGACGCGCAGCACAAAACCGATGGCGATGGTGAAGATGTCGACCACTGGCTGATGCTTGAGCACGAACGTGTAGGCCAAGTTCAAGACCAGATAGGCCGCGATGACCAACACCACCTTCGGGGCAACGAACCAGCCCCATACCAGCACGGCGTAGAGGGCTGCGAGCAACATCAAGGCAGCGGGCACCGAGACGATCCCAGCCGCCAGGGGGCGGGTCTTGGACTTTTTGGGGTGACGACGGTCACGCTCGATGTCGTGCATGTCGTTGATGATGTAGGTCGCCGACGAGGCGACGCAGAACAGCAGCACGGCCAAGAAGGCATGGCTGACGGCGCCTGCATCTAGAAATGCCCCAGAAAACACCAGCGGCGCCAGAACAAAGCCGTTCTTAACCCACTGCTTTGGCCGCATCAGCTTGATTAACCCCAGTAGTTGCGCTAGAGGAGAGCGGGTCATTACGGTATCATGCACTATTTATGAACCTCGGTGATATTATTGAATGTTTGCTTCGACCAAGCTGGCGATTAACTATGCCATTTTCGCACTAATCGCAACTGCGGCAAACATTGGTGCTCAGGATATTGCCATCCGTACCTACAGCGGCGCTTTCGACATTCTGGCCTCGGTCGTCGTGGGCACAGGCGCTGGGCTTGTCGTCAAGTACATCCTCGACAAGCGCTATATCTTCCGCTTCCGGGCGCGCAGCGTCGCCCACGACACACAGACTTTCGCCCTCTATACTGTCATGGGCCTGGTCACGACCGTGATCTTCTGGGGCTTCGAGTTCGGCTTCCACCACATCTTCGAGACTAAGGAAATGCGCTACCTCGGCGGCGTTATTGGTCTTGCGGTCGGCTACCTGACCAAGTACCACCTCGACAAACGTTACGTCTTCCGCACGGAGGCCGTATGAAGCCGGTTACTTCCTGGGGGCGCTTGAGCACCGATCCTCATCATGTCGTCGGCCTGGATGATCCCTCTAGGGTTAAGGCGCTGGTTTGCCATGGGACTCAACCTGGCGTCGCCCATGGCATGGGTCGCAGCTATGGGGACGTCTGCCTGAATTCAGAAGGCACGCTATGGGTCACAACCGGGCTCGACCATTTCATCGCTTTCGACGACAGCACCGGCCGTTTGGTGTGTGAGGCTGGCGTGCTGCTGCGGGACATCCAGCGACTGGTCATTCCGCGCGGCTGGATTCTGCCGGTAACGCCGGGGACGCAATTGGTAACCGTTGGGGGGGCGATCGCCAACGATGTGCATGGCAAGAACCATCACGTGCTCGGGTCGTTCGGCGATCATGTGCAGAGCCTTACCCTCATTCGCACCGATGGCGAGGTCATCCAGTGCGGACCACATGAGCGACCAGATTGGTTCGCCGCCACTGTTGGTGGATTAGGCCTGACGGGTGTGATCACCCAAGCCGAGATCCAGTTGCGCCGTGTGGATGGTCCATGGCTGGATACCGAGACCGTACCCTATGCCAACCTGGACGAGTTCTTCAGGTTGGCGGATGATTCTGAGGCCGATTGGGAACACACGGTGTCCTGGATTGACTGCATTACGGGGGGCGGTGGGCGCGGCTTGTTCATGCGCGGCAACCCCACCAACGTTGGAGATCGCCTGGCACCCCAAGGGCGTAAGCTGACCATGCCGATGGTGCCACCCGTTTCCTTGGTCAATCGGCTGTCGCTGCGCCCCTTCAACATGGCCTACTACCACCTCAAGAAGTGGCAGGCCGGGCGGGCCATCACGCACTACGAGCCGTTTTTCTACCCCTTGGACAACCTGCTCGAGTGGAATCGGATGTACGGCCCGAAGGGCTTCTTCCAATACCAGAGCGTGGTTCCACGCGAAGTTGGGCAAGATGCGGTTCAGGCCATGCTCAAAGAAATCGCCCGATCGGGAGATGGTTCGTTCCTCGCTGTCCTGAAGACTTTTGGCAACCGCCAGCCGGTGGGGATGCTGAGCTTCCCACAGCCAGGGGTGACACTTGCACTGGACTTTCCGAATCATGGGGATCGCACGCACAAGCTTTTCGAACGCCTGGATGCCATCGTGCGTGAGGCCAAGGGCCGCATCTATCTGGCCAAGGATGCACGAATGCCCAGAGAACTCTTCGAAGCAAGCTATCCGCGCCTGGCTGAATTCAAGAAATACAGAGACCCGGGCATCAGCTCCGGTCTCTCACGCCGTTTGATGGGAAGTTGAATGAACAACAAGAAAAGAATCGTCATTATTGGCGCCACCTCGGCGATTGCCGAGCACTGCGCCAGGCTCTGGCTCGCAAAGCAGCAGGCCGAACTGACTCTGCTGGGTCGTGATGCACGGCGCATTGAGCGGGTTGCAACTGACCTCAAGGTTCGTAGCCCGCAATCCGAGATTCGGGTTGTCCAGGCTGAATTTCTGGACCCTGAAGCCATAAACGCCACGGTTTTGGATATCGTCAAATCGGGTCGCGTCGATATCGTCCTGATTGCGCACGGATCACTGCCAGAGCAGGCCGAGTGCCAGAGCGGCCTTGAGTCTTGTCGTGATGCACTGGAGATCAACGGGGTGTCCCCCGTCCTCTATGCCGAGGCCTTTGCCAAAGAGATGGAAAAAGCCAACCACGGCACCATTGCCTTGATTGGCTCTGTGGCCGGCGATCGAGGGCGAAAGTCCAACTATGTCTACGGTGCAGCCAAAGGACTGGTTACGCGCTACGCCCAAGGCATGCAGCATCGTTTTGCGGGTAGCGGGGTCAAGGTGGTGCTGATCAAGCCTGGCCCGACTGATACCCCGATGACGGCTCACCTAAAGGGCAAGGGTGCAAAGCTCGCGCCGGTTGCGGATGTGGCAAAACAGATTGTTGAGGGTGTAGAATCGGGCAAGCCGGTCATCTACGCGCCTAGGAAGTGGTGGTTGATCATGATGGTAATCCAGCATATTCCACAATCAATATTCAAGAACATGAACATCTAATCAAAAGAAGTAATTGAGCATGGAAAATATTGAAATAAAGTCGAACGAAAAAATAGGCCCCCTCAAACCAGTGCAATGGTTATTTCTGCTGCTGTGTCTTGGTTTTGCGTGGAGAGCATTATTTATTTATCGTGACGTAGCCTGGATTACCAACTATTGGCTCTTCGAAGATTTTGGCTATTCTTTAAAAATCGCCAAAAACATAGCACTTGGTCTAGGTGAAACTTTTGACGGCGTTGTTCCTACAAACGGTTACCAGCCCCTGTACGTCTGGTTGATGGTGCCAGTATTTTGGATTTTCAATGCCGACCTAATTACGCCAATTTACATCGCGGTTACGCTGCTGGCAACTGCCAACGTTGCAACCGGGATATTCATTTATTCGATCTTATTTCGGTTAACTGGAACGGCAAAATGGGCTTTACTTGGCGTTGCATTTTGGATGTTCAATATTGCAATCGTGAAAGATGGAACCAACGGCCTAGAAGCAGGTTTTTCGACAATGATGGTAGCGGCCACATTAGCCTATTATTTTAAAATTGATAGGCTTGACAGAAAAATCGCTATTGGTCTTGGACTATTGCTGGGATTGAGTTTTTTAGCAAGGGTTGATGCCGTATTTCTGATTGCCGCCATTTTCTCCGCATTACTTTTTCGAAATACTGGCTCACTAAAGGAAAAAACATACTTTGGTATCATTGCGGGACTTAGCCTCTTGGTTGTTGCAGCACCGTATGTTATATGGAACCTGCTTAATTTTGGCTCCCCACTACCAACCAGTGGCCAGGTTACCACGGGAAAATCTAGTCTTTTTGATTTTTCCGGAATCGGAATAAGTCAGCTAATCAACAATGTCGAGTATGGGCTTTATATTTTTTTTAGGATGTTATCTGGTGCGCCATCAATAAACGGATGGGTAGCTCAGCCAAGCCAGAACGAACTATGGATGCCCAAAGCAGCATTGGCACTACTTCTTTTACCGCTTTTAGCCTGCGCAGCAAATAAACCAAAACAAGATTACTTAAATACTCTGTTTTTATATACGGCTTTGCTTCTTTATTTTTACGGATATACCATATATTCATTCGTTCCGTTTGAAAGATACTTCCTTCCGGCAGTACTTATTTTTACTATAGCGTTTATTTTTTCCATCCATTCAGCTATTGGCAAAACCAGAAAAATCTCCTCAATTATACTGGCCGGATTGATCGCTTTAATATTCACAAGCTTCATTGCAAAAGGTATAAATTACTACAAAAACAACTTCAACAGCGCTTTTGGATGGTTTCATGGAACTTCAGAGCTAAATACCCTAGCCTCCCCGGGAGATGTGGTTGCAGCCCTTCAGACAGGCAACTTAGGATATTTTTACAAGCAAGGACGTGCAATCAATCTTGATGGCGTAGTTAATCTTGATGCACTCAAGG
>ERZ650300.2333-NODE-2333-length-10233-cov-3.733543_pt1 | contig 10233 bp, 5 predicted proteins | sample MGYA00376236_ERZ650300 | MGnify/ENA primary metagenome ERZ650300 (study PRJEB26733, sample SAMN07839303) | wastewater metagenome | biome: urban; feature: wastewater treatment plant; material: waste water | place: USA: North Carolina | collected 2016-04-28 ... | reverse complement strand
TCAGCGAGTCGACGTTCAAAAGCAAGCGCTTTTTTGCCTTCCTTTAGACGTTGAAGCGGAAGAGTCGCGCGTTGAACCTAAAATCCCCATAAAAATCCAATTCTTGCGGGGCGTTGCGCAACGGATCATTCTACCGCGCACATAATATACCCCCAAAGATACCCCCATTCTACGACGATACCCCAAGACACTCGCAGCAACCCCTCAAACTGCGTGCCGGCCTGCCGTGAGCGCGGAAGCGTGCTGCTGGTCGGTGATCAGCCTCAGGGAGTAATTGTACCGCCCGCGTCACAAGTAATGGGCCGACCAAGGGATCGACTCTCGCCATTACGGTTTGCAAAGTGAACCGTGATGGCATCACGTTGCAAACCAATCGGCTTTGCCTTTGTTAAGGCAGCGGAGGCAACCCCAACTCAGCCAGATACTGATTGTGGCGCGCCTTGGCGTCTGCAATCTTGTTCTCGGCGGCAACCAAGTCGGCATGAACCGCTGCCAGGTCGATCTCTTCCTCAGCTTGCGCGGTGCTCACATAGCGCGAGATGTTCAGGTTGAAATCGTTCTTCTCGATTTCTTCCATGCTCACCCGGCGAGAGTAACGCGGCGCTTCCTTGCGGTACTGGTAGGCATCGATGATTTGGTCGATGTGCTCCGGCAAGAGCTGGTTCTGGCGTTTGCCCTTCTCATAATGCTCGGCAGCGTTGATGAACAGCACGTCGTCCGGCTTCTTGCACTTTTTCAGCACCAGGATGCACACCGGTATGCCAGTGGAGAAGAACAGGTTCGCCGGAAGGCCGATCACGGTGTCGATATGCCCATCCTTGAGCAGTTTGGTACGAATGCGAGCCTCGGCACCGCCACGGAACAGCACACCGTGGGGCAGGATGATCGCCATCACACCGTCTTGCTTGAGGAAATGGAAGCCATGTAGCAGGAAGGCAAAGTCAGCGGCGGACTTCGGTGCCAGGCCGTAATTCTTGAAGCGCACGTCTTCGCCCAGCGCCTCGCTTGGCTCCCAGCGGTAGCTGAACGGCGGGTTGGCCACCACCGCGTCGAACTTCGGCATTTTGGCCGGATTGGTCTCGCGCAACATATCCCACTCGTTGAGCAGGGTATCGCCATGGAAAATCTCGAACTCCGAGTCCTTCACCCCGTGCAGCAGCATGTTCATGCGAGCTAGGTTGTAGGTGGTGATGTTCTTTTCCTGGCCGTAAATCTTGCCAATGCCGTGCGGCCCCATCAGGCGGCGCACGTTGAGCAGCAAGGAGCCCGAGCCGCAGGCAAAGTCGAAAACGCTATCCAGATGCGAGCGCTTGCCGGTGGCTGGCTCCTGGCTGTCCAGCGTGACGATGGCCGACAGGATGTCTGAAATGCGCTGCGGCGTGTAGAACTCGCCGGCCTTTTTGCCCGAGCCTGCCGCAAACTGGCCGATCAGGTACTCGTAGGCATCACCCAGCGTGTCACTGTCAGTAGAGAACTGCCCCAGCCCCTTGGCGATCTCGGCGATGATCTTGCACAGGCGGGCATTGCGCTCGATGTAGGTCTTGCCCAGCTTGTCCGACGCCAGATTGATCTCTGAGAACAAGCCACGGAAGGTGCTGGCGAAGGACTCTTCCTCGATGTACTTGAAGCCCTTCTGCAAGGTATGCAGCAGCTCGGCATCCTGCGTGCGCGCCATCTCGGCGATGTTGCCCCACAGGTATTGGGGTTCGATCACGTAATGCACCTTGCGGCGCATCTGCTTCTCGAAGTCGGGTACGTCGTCCAGATTTTCCTCGTACCACGCTTGAAGCGGCGTATTCACGCCGGTCTGCCTCAACACATCGGAAGGAAGGTCTGGATAGTCCGCCCCCAGCTCCTTCTGCGCGGCAGCCTCGTAGTTGTCCGACAGATAGCGCAGGAAGAGAAAAGCCAGCATATAGTCGCGGAAGTCGTCCGCATTCATCGCGCCACGCAGTTGGTCGGCGATGGCCCAGAGGGTCTTGCCCAATTTTTGCTTTTCGGATTCGGTCATGGTGTACCTGCTGTTGCGGCCTCAGGAACTTGAGGGAACAAATCGGGATTGAAGGGGTAGCGATTCAGGAAGTCGTTCAGGATCTTCTTGAAGTAAGCCTTGTTCTCATCGAGCATCTGCTGCGGCTCATACAGCGAGTAGTTGCCGTGACTGAGGATGTTGATCAGACGCGCGTGCAAAATGCCGTCCGGATCATCATCGTCTTGCTTGATGCAGGCCGAGAAGTTCTTGTGTCCGTGGAAGCTCGCCGTCTTCTCCAGAATCGTGCGCAGCATGTTGAAATGGTGCGTGAACAAACGATCTTCCTGCGCGGCCTGATAGAGTTCCGCCAAGGCCGCAACGTGGTGGAAGAAGGGCGTATCGCCCTCTTCGGGCCGCAGCAGATAGCCGCCGCTGGGCGGGTGCTTGTTGATCACATAGCGGCGCGCCTTGCCCAGCTCATTGCAGAGCACATTGAAGAACAAGGTGTGGTGCGTGGAAATTACCGTTTTGAGCCGGTTGTCCTGCCGCTTGAGCAACTGCGTCAGGTGATTGGCGACGGCAATGGCGTTGTGTTCATCCAGCGACGAGATCGGATCGTCGATATACAGGTACTTCACCCATTGGTACGCCTCGATATCGGCGTCCATCGCCAGTTCGACCACAGCCAGAAAAAAACACCAGATGAAGATATTTTCCTCGCCGCGTGACACCTTGATGTTGTCAACGTTCTGGCCATCCACCAGACGCGAAAAGCGTACCGCCCACTCTGGGCCCTCGGTGTCGATACGGAAGTCGAAATCCGCGTAACGCCGCAGCAATGGGCGAATGCGGTTATCCATCTCCAGATCGAACAGCCCCTGAAAGAAACGCGAATCCCTGTTGAGCAGCAAGCGCCGGTCCGCATCGCCGACCAAATCATTGTTCCAGTGGAACAGATCTTCGGTAAAAGCATTGAAATACAGGGTATCGCGGGCCTCGGCCTGTTTGCCCATGTCCTTGAAGGCCATGGACAGCCGCGTCTTGCCAGTGCCGTTGTAGGCATATAGCAGGATGGTTTTTTTGTTTTCCAGCTCGCTGCGTAGATGGGTAGCCAGCGCGGCCAAATCGGCGAAGGATTGAGCCGGCTTCATGCGTCCACCTCATCCAGCGCCGGGAATAACTGCTGCATGAGACCAATTTTATGATTCTGTAGGTCTTCCAGCTTCTGCGACTGCAAGTTTATCCGCTCATCGAGTGAAGATAAAAAAGACGCGATATATTCTTGCTCGGCAGGCGTTGGAAGCATGGCATCATATGCGAACAAATCTTCGCGGTTAATCTTGGGAATCTTGCCTCGCCCAGAGTGCTTCGTTGCATACTTAACAAATGACTCTGACCTCAACAAATATACGAGAAACTCCCGACGTAACATCTCGCAGCATGGGCGTATTGGGTATACGTCTGCGCTGCAGACACCACTGATGTCAGGGGCGGCAACTTTGTTAAGCGCGGGCCTGATTTTCGAATAAAGGATATCGTGTTCATCGAAGGCGTACTTCCCGCTGATGACCCCATCCTCCTTCGCTGTCCGTAAATTCAGAAGTTTCCCCGTGCCTGCTTCGATGTTTTCCCCTCCAACGTGCGGTAAGTCGCAATATGGGGGCTTGGTTGGGTCGACTTGGCCAGACGCAATCTCAATAACTCGCTGGAGCGACACTTTTTCCCACTCCCCAGTCTCCCGAAACTCCGGAAACCTCAGACCGGGCACAGTTTCGCCTTCGCGGGGGAAAAGCTGCTGCATCAGGCCCTTTTTGTGGGTCTTGAGGGTGTCCAGCTTTTGGGTTTCCGCCGTGATCAGATCATCCAGCGAAGATAGGCAGTCGGCGATTTTTTGTTGTTCATCGCGTGGAGGGATTGGCAGTTCAAGCTCGGAAAACTGCTTGTAACTGATCATCTTTCCATCACGAAGCCCCTCAAGATTTTTGATCATTTGAGCGATAAAACGATCAGTTTTTAGGTAATGCCTAAAGTAATCTTCAGAGTGGCCATGTCGCAGTCGTAGAATTACATAAGCAGGACTACAAATCCCCCTATATCTAGAGAACTCAATGCCGCCTTGAAAAGAACGCAGGCTAATGATGAAGTCGCCGACTTCAACCACCTTGTAGCTTTCTAGGCTTTTGTCAGTTACGGAAACATGATAATCAATCATTTCCCGAGGGATTGCTCCTTGCTCTTGGGTTATGGCAAGAACAGGGAGGTCGGAGTTGTGATCTTTATTGGAAATTTGATCAAAGATCATATTTCCAAATTCAGAGCCCCATCCGTCCTCGGCCCGATACTCCGGAAACCGCAACCGTGGCACCAACTGCTGTTTTTTATTCTCACTCACGCTGCTTGCTCCTGCGGCCGCGCGACGATGGCCTTGAACAGGTTCCCCGCCCGGTCGTCGATCAGTTCAATTTGCGGCCAGGCCCGCAAGGCGCGCAGCAGACCGCTACCCAGTCCGCGATACGGCAGCAGCTTGGCGGCAAAGGACGCCAGAATCGGGTTGCGCATATTGGAGTTGCCCGCCTTGATGTTTTCGATGGTCAGGTTGTTGGGCAGATGACCAGGGCTGATGATCTCGACCCGATCGGCAAACACCAACACGCGCACCGGCGCGCTGATGAAATAGTCGCGGTGGATGAGCGCGTTAGCGACCAGCTCCTCCCAGACGATGCGGGGAATCTCGGCCTGCCCTTGTGAGTTAAAGCCCTGCTCGCCCTGAGTGGCGCGCGTGTTGGCGATGATGAAACCCAGCGACTGCTGGAATACATCGGCTAGCTTGCCGGTGATGTCGCGGCTGTCGATATAGCGCTGGTCTTCGATCTCATTGCCGACAAAAGCCACCGCCTTGACGATGAAGGCAGGCAGTGCGTACTGCGGCGCTTTGGCAAACAGCAGGCTGCCCGCCACATTGAGCTGCCCCTGGTTCATCAGGTTCATGTTGGTCAAGAGCTGCGGCAGCGGTTGCTTGTGCTGGGCGAGCGGTTCGCCGAATTGCTGTTCGAAGAAAGTTTCGAAATAGGGCAGGTCCACATCGCCCGCGCTCAAGCCCGCCACAGGCGTCTCATCCGCATGCACCAGCCCTGCTTGCTGGAACAGGCGCTGGATTTCTTCACGCGAGGTGGCGCGGCGCTTGTCCGAGCCGTTCTTCACCCAGATGGCTCCGTTCTTGTCCATGTAGGGTTTGCTGACGCCTTCCACAACGGTGACCACCATCACGGTGCCGTTGGGGTGCGGCACATTTTCGGTGAGCGGGTTCACCGCAGGCCGCACATTTTGCGAGGCGCTGTTGGAGATGAGCTGGTTCAGGCGGTCAATGTCCGCGTGAGACAAGCCCAGCACCGTGCCGTCGTTATGCACGCCAATGAAAATCCGCCCGCCAGCGGTGTTGGCGAAGGCCACGATCTCCGCCGCCAGCGCGTCGGCATTGGTGAAGTTCTCTTTGAACTGATGGCGGCTGTCTTCGCCACGGCTCAAGCAGTCGATCAGTTCTGTGGTTTCCATAGGTTGTAAACCTCTTTGCGTCGGTTGAAGGCTTGCTGGCCTCCTTCCATGATGTTGATGATGGCGTCCTGCACCGGACGAGCGTCGATGCTGCCGCTTTGTACGGCGACTTGCTCATCCTGATAGCGGCAGGCATGCACTTGCTCCGCATCACCCAGCACCGGAAAGTTGGCGTTGTGGGTAGCGAAGATGAATTGGGCGTGAGGCTTCATCTCGCGCAGCAGCTTGATCACGTCGTCGTAGATGGTCTGGTTGTCCAGATCGTCTTCCGGCTGGTCAATGATGATCACGTCGTTCTGGCGCTGGCTGAGCACATATAGCAGCAACGCGGAAGCACGCTGCCCGAGCGAGTGGTGCTTGAGTTCCTTGCCGCGATAGCGAATGACGAAACGGTTAGGCACCTGCCAGGTGACGAACTCCGTCAGGTTCTGCATAAAGGTCTTTTCGAACACCTCCGGCGTGCTGCCCGCTTTTTTCAAGGCGTTTGGCAAATCACGCAGCAGGCCGCCGAAATCGGCGTAATCCTCCATCACGGCGCGCAGGGTGGTTTCGCGGATGTTGCTGCCCTTGAAGAGCTGCTGCATGAAACTGATGGCGGCTTCCTTGTCGCCTTTGAAGTCGGCTTCGATCTGCAGGGCGGTATGGCCAGCGTTCACCCGATCCAGTTCGGCCTTGATGGCGTTGAACTCGCGCAGCCACAGGCCGTTGAGCTTGTCGATCTCGGCAAACAGTGCGTCGCGGATGCTGCTCTGCTGGCTTTCCTGCTTGGCGAGCGCCTCCAGCATTTGCTCCGCCTTGGTTTTACGCTGCTGTTGGGTCAGGAAGTCATCCGGCTGGATGGCCGTCATGCCGGTCTGCTTGAGTTCCTGAGCCAGCTGACGTTCGACCTGGGCAAACTCTTCCTGAAGACTCTGGCGCGCGGCATCGAACTCGCCTTGTTTGAATTGAAGCCGGGAGGTAACAGCGCGGGCCTCTTGCTCGATTTGCTTGAGCTGATCGACTTTGGCAACGAGATTGGTAAATTCGGCGTAATAAGCCGTGAAGAAGTCGGGGTTCTGCTTGGAGACGTAGCTCGTGGCATTACGCAGATCGTCTTCGTGCTCGGCGATCAATTGCCCGAGGGCGAGCACAAAGCTGTCTGCCCGCTCCTTCATGCGTGCCAGTGCACTGGCATCCTGCTGGAAGCCAAGGCGCTTTTGCAGCTTGTCGGCAACCCCGTACTCTTCAAATTTCTTCAGCCGGAAGTTGGCATCGGTGAGCTGGGACTGGTAATCACGCCTGAGTTCGGCAGTATTGCTGAGCTTGAGCCAGCGTTGCGCAGCATCACGCACATGCTGGCGTTGGGTTTCGATTTCGTCTCGCAGTGTGCGGAGCTTTTCGCCCACCAGCTTTTCCACTAGATCGGTCTCGAAACCTTCGCCGGTGCTGGAAAGGTCTTTCTGCCCGAAGTAGATCGGACGGCGCAGCACGGTTTCCCGGATCGATACACCGGGCTGCAATTTGCCGTCCAGATAGACGTTCGGCGCTTCGCGGAAAATGCGGGAGATGGTGAATTCCTGTCCGTATACGTCACAGGCCGTCAGCGTCACCTTGCCGCCGCTGCCCAGAGTGTGGCGGATCAGTTCATCCTTGTACTTGGTGTCCTGCGCCTTCTCCCCGCGAGGAATATCGAGGGCGTAGCGCACTGCTTCCAGAATGGAAGACTTGCCGCTGCCCCGGATGCCGATCAACGTGTTCAGTTCAGGCGAGAAATGCAGCGTTTTCCCGTCAAGGATGCCCCCGTCAAAGTGAATGCTGCGGATGTGCGATGCGAGATGCTTGGGCGGCTCCGTGACGACCCGCGAAGCAGGATCGCTCAAGGCAAACTTGACCGCATCAAAGGACAGTTCACCCAATTTGAGGTAACAGGCTTTACCCTGACCAATCTCTTCGATGCATTTGGCGTCGCAGCCTTCGAGTTCGGCGGGATACCAGTCACCTAGATGCTGCTGCGCTTTAGTCCGGCAGGGTTTGTTTTTCTCTTGCAGCTTGTTGTACGTGCGTACCTTTTGGAAGCCCAACGTGCGACGGCGGAAGAATTCGTTCTGGCCCAGCTCGGCAAGACGCCCCCCGTCCAATTCGGCCCACAGTCCGCTCGGTGCTTCGACATGGGCAAAGACAAGGAAAAAGTCGCGGTGATAGCTTTCCAGCTTCTTGATGGTTTCCAACAGTGACAGAGAGGAACGCCCGTTTTCCTGCTCGTACTGGGCAGGGATTTTTCCTTCAAACGCAACGCCCAGGAAGGGGTTGATATGGTCATGACCATCGGCCAACCAGTCGTCGGAAAAAACGACCAAGGTGTGGATGCCATTGGCCCCGTCATTGACCGACAGCTCGACGCCGGGCAACAGCGCAATATCCTTCTTCTGCGCTGTCTTGCGCAGCGCTTTGAACTCCTCAAAATCGAACTTGTTGTGATTGGTGATGACGCCCAGCTGAATACCTGCTTTCTCCAGTGCGTTCACATAATTGCTGTTGTAGAAGTTGTCATCGCCTGTGTACTTGAACTCACGATCTGCGCGGGTGTGCAGATGGAAGTCCGCACGAACCCACTGCGCCCCCTGTGTAAAGACGGTTCCCATCATCGCCCCTCCTCATAGGCAGCCAAACCAGCAATCTCTCGACCCTGGGCGAGCTTGTGCAGCAGTGGTGTCAGCTCTTCCATCAGGGCCAACTCTTTCTGCGTGCGGGCTTTCCAGCCAAGTTCCAGCGGGGCCATCAACTCGGAGAGGCGTTCGCCATCGAAAATGCGGCGGCGCAAAATGTCATCGACAAAGGCTTGCAGCGCTGATGCGTCCAGTGTGTGGCGGTTGGCGAGATCGGTGAGTTCCCGTGTTTTTTTCTCTGCCTTGAAGCGGTCGAATCCGCTGCGGATTTGCTTTTCATCCAATGCTTCGTTGACCGGTAAGCCCCGGATGTACTCGGCAATGTCCTCGCGCTCGTCGATGAACTTGGCGTCGGACTGGATCAGGCCGATGAGCTGCTCACGGTTCATGGTGAGCTTGCCGGGCTTCTGCTGGGTCAGCTTGGCGATGAGGCTCATGATGTAGTCGTAGTCGATCACGCTTGAGGCGAAGAGCACGAATTCGAAATCAAGCTGCTGCACTTCTGGCGGGGTCTGGTCGCGATCCTGCTGTTCCTTCAAGCGCTTGGCCGTTTCGAGGTACACACCTTTGAAGCCCTGCATCTGATCGGGTGGCGCAATCTGGGTGATCTGCGCCTTCTGCTCATCCGAGAGATCGGTATATTGATCGAGCTGGGTCTTGAGGCGCTGTACTTCCTTGAACAGATTGACGAACTGCGCCCGTGCGGCATCGCCTTTCAGGTTGGCCACTTCTTCCGGCGCATTGCCCACGCCTTGCGACCGCATGAAGTCGGCCAGCTTCTGGGTGGCGGTTTGCAGGTTATCGATGACCTTGGGCGCAGGATCTACCAGCCAGATTTCACGCGGGTTGTCGATCTTCTCGCCAGAGAACAGTGCAATCGCCTCTTCGACCGGCCTTTGCTGCTGACGGAAGTCGAGGATGTTGCCATAGGGCTTGCTGTCGTTCAGCACGCGATTGGTGCGCGAAAACGCCTGGATCAAGCCGTGATGCTTGAGGTTCTTATCCACGTATAGGGTATTGAGGTACTTGGAGTCGAAACCGGTGAGCAGCATGTCCACCACGATGGTGATGTCGATCTTTTGCGCGGCGGGGAGATCGCTGTTGGGATACTGCTGATCCTTGATGCGCTTTTGCACATCCTGGTAGTACAGGTCGAACTCGCCAATGCGGTGGTTGGTACCGAAGCGGGCGTTGTAGTCGGCCACGATGCGCGTGAGCGCAGCCTTCTTGCCCTCGGGGTCTTGCTGGTTATCTTCTTTCTCTTGCGGCAGGTCTTCCTGAATCTGTTGTACGTCCTTATTTCCCTCGGCAGGTGGAGAGAATACGCAGGCAATGTTCAGCGGACGGAACTCAGGATCTTGCTCGGTCTTTTGTTTTTGAATCTCCGCGAACAGTTCGAAATACTCGATGGCATCGTTGATGCTGGCCGTTGCCAACACCGCGTTGAACTTGCGGCCATTGGTCGCTGCATCGTGCTTGGCGAGAATGGTTTCAATGACCTTGGGCTTGGCCACACCTTCACCAGGCTTGGGAGGATTCTTGCCTTCGGGCTTGAAGTAATCCACGTGAAAGCGCAGGACGTTGCGATCCTCGATGGCGTGGGTGATGGTGTATTGATGCAGGCAACGCTGGAAGAGGTCGTCGGTCGTGCGGTAACTGGCCTGCTGACCTTCGATCTGCTGGTAGCTGGCGTTCTTCTCGAAGATGGGTGTGCCGGTAAAGCCAAAAAGCTGGGCGTTGGGGAAGAACTCCTTGATGGCTTTGTGGTTGTCGCCAAATTGTGAGCGGTGGCATTCATCAAAGATAAACACCATGCGCTGGTTGCGTAATGGCTCCAGCCGTTCCTTGTAGTTGCGTCTGTTGGCCCCATCCAGAGCCAGGCCCAGCTTCTGAATGGTGGTGACGATGACTTTATCGGCGTAGTCATCCGACAGTAGGCGGCGCACCAGTGTCTCGGTGTTGGTGTTCTCTTCGACGCAGCCTTCCTGAAAACGGTTGAATTCCTCGCGGGTCTGGCGGTCCAGGTCTTTGCGGTCCACCACAAACAGGCATTTTTCAATATCC
>ERZ650300.2330-NODE-2330-length-10240-cov-5.394698_pt1 | contig 10240 bp, 15 predicted proteins | sample MGYA00376236_ERZ650300 | MGnify/ENA primary metagenome ERZ650300 (study PRJEB26733, sample SAMN07839303) | wastewater metagenome | biome: urban; feature: wastewater treatment plant; material: waste water | place: USA: North Carolina | collected 2016-04-28 ... | reverse complement strand
AAATCAAATGATAATGCTTTTGATTTTATTTTAAATGGTTTAAATTATGATTTTTCACATAATTCGAGAATAGTGGTAGCTCATACGATAAAATTTTCAAAAAAATCTCTTCCAACAAAAGTAGAAATTTTAAAATATGAAGAGTTATTACCAAGTTTAAATGTTATGCAATGGATGTCTTTTATGATCTCTTTGAATATTGCAATTAATCAAGATTTATCAAGACCAAAAGTATCTTATGAGTTACAAGGTGATGTTTTAAAAATAGAGTTATCAAACAACTCTTTTTTAATTCAATCAAATATTGATAAGTTAGAAACACCTGAAGATTTAGTTGTAGAATTATAAATATGAAAAAAATTGTATATAACCTTTTTTTAGGTTTGGTTTTTATTCTTAAGAGTATGCCAAAATCTTTAAGACGAGCTTTTTTTAGATTTCTCGCAAATATGGGATATTTATTTGCAAGAAAAACAAACAAAGTTATAAAAACAAATCTTGATTTTGTATATAACAATAGTTTATCAAAAGAAGAGATAACTCAAATACAAAAATACTCTTATTTTAATATGGTTTTATGGGTACAATCTTTAATAGAAAATTTAGATGTGACAGATGAAGAGTTAAAACAAACTGTTCAAATAGAGAATGCTTATATTATTGAAAGCTTGAAAAAAGAGAATAAACCTCTTGTTTTTATCTCTGCACACTATGGAAATATGGAGATGTTAAGTCATTATATAAATAGATTTATTATTCCAGTTTATCAAGTTGCAAGGGAATCAAATTTTCAAGAGATAGATGAGTTTATCATAAAAGCAAGAGAAGCTTCAGGAAGTAAAATTATTTTTAAATCAGGTGCTTTAAAAAGTCTTGTAAAAGCCATGATAAAAAAGGAAGCTGTATCTTTGATTATTGATCAAAATATAAATGCAAGAGATGGAGAAGAAGTGGAGTTTTTAGGTAAAAAAGCTTATCAAACATCTTCAAGTGCCATGTTAGCTAGAAAATTTGATGCGTATATAATTCCTATTGCTATTTTTAATCAAGAAGATTATAAATACAAAATAAAAGTTTATGAACCTATATCTCCAATTAAAACTGATAATGAAAAAGAGGATTTAAAACAAATCTCTCAATTAGAAGCTAATGCAATATCTGCTATAATAAATGAAGATAAAAAACAATGGTTTTGGCCTCACAAAAGATTTAAAAGCCATTACAAAGAGATATATGAAAAGAATTCTAATAATTAGTGATGGAAAACCTGGACATCTGAATCAATCAATAGCTTTTTGTAAAATAAAAGATATAAGTTATGATATTTTAGAAGTGAAATTTAAATCGAAAATTCATAAGAGTTTATCTTATCTTTTTGATAAAATTGGCTTTTTTGTAGAACACCTTTTTTATAAATATAAAACCATAAATTTTAACTCTTATGATGCTATCATTAGTACAGGTTCTGGAACTTACTATTTTAATAAATTAATAGGAAAAAAATATAATAAAAAATCTATAGCTTTGATGCTTCCAAAATCTTATAAATACAGTGATTTTTATTATATAATTGCTCAAGAACATGATTATCCACCCATATTGAATAATATTATTAAATTGCCATTAAATCTTTCATTTACCACACCAAAAGGTTATATAAAAAAAGATGAAGCAAAAAAATCTTTGGCGATTATAATTGGTGGAGATAATGCTGTTTTTTCAATGAATAAAGTTGTTATAAAAGAGAAATTAGATGAAGTTTTTATACTTGCATGGGTTGGGGCAAAAACCAGACAGTTGGGACAGAGTAATAAAAGAAACGAAGGTCTCGGACAGCAGCGTCTGCTTGAGTTTGGCAGAGATGCTGGAAGGAAAAGCGGCCACCGATGGGGAACTGTATACTGCATTCTCAGAAGAGTGCAACAAGGAAAATGACGAAATCGTCTTGTGCGGGCTTTCCTTGGGTGCTGTTCTGGCACTTAATTATGCGATAGACCATCCGAATAAAGTAAAGGCACTGGTGCTAATTGCAGCACAATATAAAATGCCTGAAAAGCTATTGAAGTTCCAGAATATGCTGTTTCGCTTTATGCCGAATACAATGTTCAAGCAATTTGGCCTCAAAAAAGCTGATGTGATCAGCTTGTGCGGTACGATGACGGAATTGGATTTCAGGGATTCATTATGTAAGGTGTCCTGTCCGGCATTGATCGTTTGTGGGGAAAAGGACAACGCAAACAAAAAAGCCTCAAAGGAACTTGCCAGTTATTTGAGCGATTCCCACTTCCATGAACTTCTGAAAGCAGGTCATGAAGCAAACATAGAATCTCCGGAGGAATTGGCAACAGTGTTACAGGAATTTTATGATAATGTCGAATAAACTACGATTCATCAAAGAAAGAGGACTGTAAAATGAACATCGAAGAACGGGCGGCACAGGCTGCCGCATGGAAAGCTACTGGACAGTGCAACTGTGCACAGGCGGTGCTGAAGGCATTTGAGGACAAGCTGCCGGTGGATGCCGACACCCTGATGAAGCTGGGCGCAGGCTATGCCGCCGGTATGGGCTGCATGGAAAGCACCTGCGGCGCACTCATCGGCGCAGTGATGGTGGCAGGCGTTGTCACCGACGGCAAGGGCACGCCCCGCATTTCCAAGGAACTGCTGCAAAACTTTCAGGAAAAATGCGGCGCTACCATTTGTAAAGACCTGAAAGGTGTGGAGACCGGTGCACCGCTGTGCCCCTGCCCGGAGTGCGTCCGCAACGCTGTTCTGGCACTGGGCGAGGTGCTGGGAGAGTAAGATGAAGAAGATCTTGTTTATCTGCCACGGCATTATGTGATACATACTGTGGGACCGATATGGAATATCCGGGGCAGTTTGATTTAGTGGAATGGATGCTATTTGATTCTCATACAGAATCGGTGTATGAAGCAGAAGTTACGCTCTATTATAATATACGAATTTAGTTTATTTGAATCAAAGCAAAAAGCTCAAAAAGGAGAGATTATTCATGGTTTTATTGGTTGTAGATGCACAGAATGGTATCGTGGATGAACGCTTATATGAGTTCAGAAAGTTTGTTGGTAATATCAAAAAGCTGATTGGAGCAGCTCGAGAACAAGGTATAGAAGTTATTTATGTACAGCATGATGATGGACCTGGTACCGGATTCTCTATCGGGGATGATGAGTTTGAGGTCTATTCCGAGTTTAAACCGATGCCTGATGAAAAACGATTTATTAAGTCTGTATGCAGTTCGTTCAAAAAAGAGAGTGGTCTGCTTGAGTATCTGACTGCAAAGGAAGAAAAAGACGTGATGATTTGTGGCATTATGACTGATTTCTGTATCAATGCCACGGTAGAGGCTGGTTTTGAGCATGGCTTACACATGATTGTTCCTGCCTATGCAAATTCTACGCAGGACAATGAGTACATGACTAGGGAACAGGCTTACCATTACTATAATGAATTTCTCTGGCCTGAACGATATGCAGACTGCGTACCAATGGACAGGGCATTGGAATTACTCAAAAAATGATATAGCGTAAACGGTCTTTGCTGAATACCTTTGTTACCGAAATACATTACATAAACTTCAAGATTATGTTGCAGTAAATTCAATAAATCAGTATCATATATTTATACATACAAACAGCGTAGAAGTTTTAAAATATGAATGCGGAATAAAACAGAGGATAAGAGGATATGAAGAACGATGAACCGGAGATAAAACCGGCATACAAAAATCCTTTAATGGAGCATTACAGATGAAGACAGCAATAGTATATGCATCAGTGCATCATGGAAACACAAAAAAGATAATTGACGAGATAGCAAAGACAAACGATGTCGAGCTGATAGATGCGACACAGACGGTAGAGAAAGACCTGTCGGAATATGATTTAATCGGTTTTGCATCAGGAGTATACGGAGGAAAGTTCCATCAGTCGGTGCTTAAGTTTGCATCAGTCAATCTCACAGACAACAAAAATATATTTCTAATCTGTACATATGGCGGCAGACCTGTCTTTAAGTCAATTGAGCAGGTGATAGCATACAAACATGACAACATTGTTGGAAGGTTTTCATGCAAGGGATTTGATACGTTCGGACCGTTCAAGCTGATTGGCGGTGTATCAAAGGGGCATCCGGATGAGAAGGATATTGCGGCGGCTGTAGAGTTTTACAACGGACTAACAGAACAGCCAGTGTTTCTGAAATAGGAAAACTTTGAAATAGGAGGATTGAATGTGTGAAGAATGAAATCAATGAATCTGTATATGATATCAATATGGATAAGTTATGTCAGAATTCAATTGAATTAATTAAATATGCACGAAACATTACTGCAAAGCAGGTAAATAATGTCCAGATAATGACCTATTATTCTCTTGGCAGGTGGATTGTAGAAGTACAGCAGCAGGGAAAACACAGGGCTGAATACGGTAAAAAAATCATAATAAATCTTTCTAAAAAATTAACAGAAGAATTTGGCAAAGGCTTTTCAGAATCTACGCTGGAAAAGGCAAGAAAGTTTTATTTAACATATAAGGATCGAATTTCGGAAACGCTGTTTACGGAATTTGCAATCAAGAAATCGGAAACGGTGTTTACGATTTTTGAAGAGGAGCATCCGTTTGTGGTAACATGGTCTCATTATCTACAATTGATGAGAATAGAAAATGAGGATGAACGCTCATTTTATGAGATAGAAGCTGCCAGAGAGAAGTGGGGAGTCAGAGATTTGTCACGTCAGTATAATTCTTCTCTTTATGAGAGACTTGCGTTAAGCATGGATAAGGACAAAGTGCAACGCTTATCACAGGAAGGAAATGTGATTACAACCTCAAAGGATGTGCTGAAGGATCCATATGTTTTGGAATTTGTAGGTCTTGAAGATAAATATAATTATTCAGAAACTGATTTAGAAAACAGGCTGTTAGATAATTTGCAGCAGTTTCTTTTGGAATTGGGAAAAGGATTTACTTTTGTGGCAAGACAGAAAAGATTTTCATTCGAAGAAGATCATTTCAGAGTGGATCTTGTTTTTTATAACAGACTGTTGAAATGCTTTGTATTATTTGATTTAAAAATTGGCAAATTAAAGCACCAGGATCTGGGGCAAATGCAGATGTATGTCAATTACTATGATAGATACGAAAAAACAGAGGAAGAAAATCCTACCATTGGTGTATTGTTGTGCAATGAAAAAAATGATGCGATGGTTGAACTGACATTGCCGGAGGATTCTAATATTTATGCATCACAGTATAAACTGTATCTGCCGGATAAGAAACTATTACAGGATAAATTGAAAGAATGGTTACAGGAAGAAGGTGGTGCTGAAGATGAAATTTAATTTTAAAATACAACAGTACCAGGCAGATGAAAGATATGTCACAGATTGAGTTGAAATTCGATTCAGAACAGAATGCATTTGGTTTAACAGATGATTTGTATATCCCCAAAAAAGCCAGCCGGTTGCAAACGGCTGGCTTTTGGGAAGTTTAGTTTTTGATAAAATATTTAAAAAAAAGGGATAGTGAGTGCTATTTCGTTCCCACTCACATTTTTATAATAACATTAGTAAAGAAAATGTGCAAGACTACATTAGCCGACTGTTTTCATAAATGCTTCCCTCTCTTTCTGAATCTTATTATATACGTTTGAGATGCGTGCTTTCTGCTCAGTAATTATTGTAGATTGTTCCTCGTCAGATAAATTGTCGATATCAGATAAATCCTCGTATGGAGAATCAAGACCAGCTTCGTATTTATCTAAAAGCTCATCTTTACTTGGGAATGGCTCAAAAAGATATTTATTTGATTCTTCTCTTTGCACTGAATAAATGCTTTCAATGTTATTAATAATGTCTTCAGCATCATGTTCAAAAAATTCTCTTGTTGTAATCATGTTGACCCTCTCCTTTACATTTTTATTATGAAATAATTATATCATAACTGTATCATTATAATTGCCGCATATTTGCGTTAATTATAATGACCAAAAATAACGACTATTAATGTTATTGAAAAAAAAAAAATTATCATGTATAATACAAGCATAGAAAACTAAGAAAAAAAACATTGAAAAGAAAAAATATGAATGTGAACAATGTGGCTATATTTATGAACCAGCAGTAGGCAATCTAAACATAGATATCGCTCCCAAAATTACATTTGAGGATATTCCAGAGCACTGGGTATGCCCAATCTATGGATTTGGAAAAGATGTTTTTGTTCCTTTAGAAGAGTAAGCAGAAAATTTAGATGTGAAACTGACAGACACAAAAAGAATCCAAGAGAAAATAAAAAAGAAATGGAGACCAGATTATGACTTATGATTTAAATATTACTTTTGATGACAATTTAATAACAGGAAATAAAACAATTGATACACAGCATAAAGAATTGATTGAACGTATCCAGAACTTTGTAACTGCATGTCAAAATGGCGACAGCAAGCTAAAAGCAATCAAAATGCTGGATTATCTGGATGAGTATACTAACTTTCATTTCAAAGAAGAGGAAAAGCTTCAGGAAAATGCTGGTTATCCAGAGTATGAAAAACATCACGAAAAACATGAAGAGTTTAAAAAGACAATTCAGGAACTGTATGAATACCTTCAGGAGTATGAAGGACCAACAGATCGGTTCAGTGAACTTGTACAGAAAAATGTAATCGACTGGCTGTTTGGACACATTAAAACATACGACCGCTCTGTGGCAAAATTTATCTTTATGAAACAAAATCCAGACCGATGCTAAAATAAACCAGGGAACGAGTTCATTCAGAATGTAGACAACGTGATGAAGTAAACTAGGGGCTGTCACAATGCAGCCCCTTTCCTGTTATAGCGATATTCTAGGTAATATATTGCGCTGGCATGACATATTATTTTACTACTACTATATGGGAAGAGCAAGCAGCTCTTCTTTTTTTGTCCTTTTTATCCAATTTTAAGTTGTAAAGTCTCTTTTCATTCGACAAAATTCTCCACAGACAGAGGATATGCGACGAGCATTGATATGAACATCTATTTATGGAAAGAGGATATTGAAGACGGGGAATCGGTAATGACAGCCGAATATAGACCTGTAGAATACGGAAAGGACTATGATGTTGTCAATAATCCTGATAAATTTCAACTATATATAGATGGAAAAGAGATTAAATAGTAATCTCCTGAAAGCAAGCTTTTTGTCAATTATTTCAAAGAAAAATTAAAGGATAACAATACATAGTTTTGACAATGATATTTTGAAAAATTTTATAGGAATGCTCTATTATCAAATTGACATAGGAATATGGTAGCGTATAATTAGAATTGAATACACTGAAAAAATGGAGGAATTACATGAAAGCACATAAATATTGGTCAGTAGGAGCATTGATCACAATGCTTGGGACTTTTTACACTGGATATAAAAAGCAAAAATCAAGTCACAAATACTTTGCTTTAAGTTCTATGTTATGTATGGTAATGGCGATATATACAGGTCATAAAATGATTACCGGGAATAGGAAGAAAAAGGCGAATAAAGAGAAAGATACAGAAAGGGAGGGATAAATAATGTTGGAAGTAGGGGTTAAGGCACCGGATTTTGAGTTGCCAGATCAAAATGGGAAAATACATAGATTATCGGATTATACAGGAAAAAAAGTGATTTTATATTTCTATCCCAAGGATAATACAGCGGGATGCACGAAACAGGCATGTGGGTTTTCTGAGCGATACCCTCAGTTTACCGAAAAAGGAGCAGTTATTCTTGGAGTCAGTAAGGATTCTGTATCCTCTCATAAGAGATTTGAGGAAAAATATGGACTGGCATTTACACTTTTAGCAGATCCAGAGCGGAAAGTTATTGAAGCATATGATGTATGGAAAGAAAAGAAAAATTATGGCAAAGTCTCTATGGGAGTAGTAAGAACCACATATCTTATTGATGAACAGGGGATTATTATAAAGGCAAATGATAAAGTCAAGGCTGCAGATGATCCTGAAAATATGCTCAAGGAATTAGATTAATGAAGATAATATTATCCCCTGCTAAAAAGATGATTACAGATACTGACAGCATAGCGCCGGATGGATTGCCTGAATTTATTGAAAAGACGACAGAGATACAAAGTTGGTTGAAAAGTAAGTCAAAAGAAGAACTGAAGACTATTTGGAAATGTAATGACAAAATTACAGAACAGAACTTCAATAGATTGGAAAACATGGATCTTTATCATTTACTTACCCCAGCTGTCTTATCATATGAAGGAATTGCTTTTCAATATATGGCTCCATCCGTGTTTGAGGACAGTCAGTTCGAGTATGTACAAAATCATTTGAGAATAATATCTGCATTTTATGGTGTGTTAAAACCAAGGGATGGTGTGACGCCTTATCGTTTGGAAATGCAGGCGAAGGTTGGAATAGGAGAAACAAAAAATCTGTATGAGTACTGGGGAGATTTATTATACCGCTCAGTGATTGATAACAGCAGGATTATAATCAATCTGGCATCGAAAGAATACTCTAAGTGCATAGAAAAATATCTGACACGACAGGATAGATACATTACGATTACATTTTGTGAGTTATCAGGAGATAAACTGGTGACAAAAGGTACATATGCTAAGATGGCCCGTGGTGAAATGGTTAGGTTCATGGCTGAAAACAGAATTGAAAATCCTGAGGATATTAAGAAATTTGATAGACTAGGCTATTCATTCCGCTCTGATTTATCATCAGATGCAGAATATGTTTTTGAACGGAAAACAGAGATAACATCTTGTTAAAAAGATACTTGTTATGGGTATTTTTTTAATAAAGTAATTCGATTTTTCTTAAAAAATCATTACCATAACGATTATGATATTATATTTAAAGGTATTTGTCCAAAATATAGAGAAAGTAAATGAATAGCATAGTTATTGAAATGAATATTATTTAAGGTTCAAGATAAATTGTAAAATGCAGACAAACAAGAAAAAAAGTAAAAATATAATAGGTATTATACAGAGTTTCCTTATATTGATATTAGTAGTTCTTATTATTTTTATGATGATTCAGATTAGCAGGCTGCAGGGGACAGCACGCGTAATAAATTATGCAGGTCTGGTACGTGGAGCTACACAGCGCGAAGTAAAATTAGAAATTACAGGAAACCAAAATGATGAATTAATTAAATATTTGGATGATATTCTTCTTGGATTGAGATATCAGGATGGACATTATGACCTGGTAAAACTCAATGACGAAGAGTATCAGGAAAAACTGCAAATCCAGAGTGATTACTGGGATAAATTGAAAACAGAAATTGAAGCAGTAAGAAACAAGGGATACGAAAATACAGACATTGTTAATATGAGTGAAATATATTTTACGATGGCAGATGAAACTGTCTCTGCCGCAGAAAGCTATTCAGAAAAGATCGCTATAAAGATTCGTACTATAGAGCTTTTGTCGGCACTTGATATGTTGAGTCTGGTGATATTGGTTATTATGCAGACTCTAAGGGCAATGCAGATGGCAATGCAAAACAGACTGCTGGAACAAAAAGCATTCGTAGATGCCCATACTGGACTGCCAAATAAAAATGCCTGTAATGAGCTACTTAATAAAAAAGATATAATTACAGATTCTACAGCATGCATAATGTTTGATTTAAATAATCTAAAAACTGTAAATGATACAATGGGACATTCCGCAGGAGATCAGTTGATATTGAATTTCGCAAAGCTTTTGCGCAGTGTTATTCCAGAAAAGGATTTTGTTGGAAGATATGGCGGAGATGAGTTTATAGCAGTCATTTATCATACAAGCGAGGCGGAAATTAAGGTGATATTAAAATCATTGTACAGAGAAAAAAACAGATTAAATAGTTATGAAAATCAAATACCAATCGACTATGCCTGCGGATGGGCATTATCCTCCGATGATATGTCGGGTACAATGCAGATGTTATTGGATGATGCAGATGCTTATATGTATAAAAATAAACAGTTATGCAAGAAATATAATTGGCATTCTTAAGGAAAGTGATTAAAAACTATCGATAGGAAGTGCCTTTTTAATTTATAGGATTTCTAAAGACCACAAGAATAAAGGAAATAGAAAATATGAATAAAAGACAAAAAATACTGATTGCCGATGATGCAAAGTTTAACAGAGATATATTGAAAGAATTTCTTGGAGAAACCTATGATTATCTGGAAGCTGGAAATGGAAATCAGGCAGTCCAGA
>ERZ650300.2328-NODE-2328-length-10240-cov-54.706922_pt1 | contig 10240 bp, 11 predicted proteins | sample MGYA00376236_ERZ650300 | MGnify/ENA primary metagenome ERZ650300 (study PRJEB26733, sample SAMN07839303) | wastewater metagenome | biome: urban; feature: wastewater treatment plant; material: waste water | place: USA: North Carolina | collected 2016-04-28 ... | reverse complement strand
GAAAAATACCTTTCTTTTTCTACTCTTAAGTAAGAGGGAGATCTAATTTAAGTTATTTTTAAATCTCGTGGTATTTTTGTACCCTTGCTCAGAAATAGCCGTTTATACTCTCTTAGACAGATGAATATAGCTTAGCGTGGTATTTTTTCCGAATTCTGTAGTGAACCGTATTAATTCGTATCAAGTTCATACGGCAACGATTCGTCTATCGTTTCAAAAGGGAGTATTTTTGTACCACGATGCTCTTTAAGAAAGGTTTTTGCCTCTTCTTCGCTCTCAAAAGGAATCAACTCGTGCCCCATTGGTCCATAGATGTCGCTTCGAATCACGTAAAAAGCGCTTCTGCCATCAATGCCTTTGCCTGAATAATAATCGCTCACCAAGATACTAACAATATTTTGAGGGGTCGCATACAATGGCGTTTAGTTAAGCTCCCAACCTGAAAAATCCCCTGCTTTGTGAATCTAAAAAACAATTTTTTTGCATCTTTTTTGGTAATTTGAGCTTTTCATTGCTTTGGTATGTGTGCTCTCATCGGGTGATGGTCTTTTATAATGTCTATTAGGACGAATAGCAACTTTATTTGTTTTGAGGAGTTGGTATATTTTATCCAGTATTTGTTCTATATCCTCGCCCATTTAGGATACTTATAGACAAACATCCCGCACACGGGACATTTTTCATCTTCACCCACTTCGACTTTTCCCTCAACCTCACCCAAATCACCTCTGCGTTTGACATGCCACAGATACAACGCAAGCGCTTGCAATCGCTCCTCATCCAAAAGACCACACGGCAACTCCGTAGCCAACGCCTCTTTAAGTTCACCCAGCTCCATAAAATCCGTCGGCTCAATGGCGCTACAGCGTTTTTCATAGATTTTTTTCCCCATAGGATAGGCTCTTTTTTTAAAACGTGTGTGCATCAACACGTCATCTTTTGCCATCCCCTCACGCGTTACATGTAAGAGTGTTTCAAAATCCACCATCTCTGCTTTATGCGCCTTAGCATACGCCAATGCGTGCTCACGTGAGACAAACGCAACGGAAGTGTATTTGCCAAACGGGATTCCATGCGCCAAAGGATAAACAAAAAAGAGAGCAGCTACTTCTTCATAGTGCTTGGTATCTTTGGCGTATGCCTAAACGCCTTAAGCCCATAGTTTTGCTCATCTTTAAGCAACGAATAGAGACTGCTATACTGCCTTTGCATTGCATTGGTCTTAAACACAGCACGAAACGAACTCTCTTTGTAAATATCGATAGACGTTGGGTACAAACCTACAAATGGGTTTTTTTCCCTATGCGATTTAAAAATAGCTTAAATTAAGTTTCATTTAAATCGCATGTCGCATTTTGTACCTTTATGTAAATCTCTTAGATTTTAGACAGTATTTTATCGTTTTGAATAAAGTATCTTAGTGCTGTGAGTGAAATTGGTTTTTCAAGGAAAGAATTAACAATCTTTAGAATATTAGTTTGTGCGAGTTTGAGTTCAAGATATTTTTTAATTTCATCTTTAAATGGGTCCAAAACTCTTGTTTTATTTTTTGCACCTTTTGGTCTTCCTAAACATTGTCCAGATGCTCTTGCTGCTACTAAGCCTTGTTTGGTTCGCTCACTGATAATCTCCCTTTCGGTTTGTGCAAAATATCCATAAATTGCTAAAAGAAGTTTTGATAATGATTCATTCTGGTTTGTTGAAAGTTCTGGTTGATTTGTAAAAATAAGTTTTATACCTGCGGTATTAAACTTTTCAATCAAATTTAAAATCTCAATCATATTTCTACCAAGACGAGAGAGTTCAGTACAAATAAGAGTATCATCTTTTTTCATTTTCATAAACAATTCATCAATCAATCTAGCTTTTTGATCTCTTTTTGATGAAATCTCAATTTCAATAAATTCATCAACTAAAATTTTATGTGATTGTGCAAATTCTAGGATTTTATGTTTTTGATTTGCTGTTGATTGTTGCTCTGTGCTGACTCGAATATATCCGATTATCATGAAAAATCCTTTTTACTATAAATATGTATATTTTTAATTATTATATTAATAAATAAACTAAAATACAATGACTATAATATATTATAATTTAATATATTATATCGTTCATTAAATTAATAAAAAAGAGGTACTTATGTCACTTATTCAGATACTCAACTATTCTCAAAAGAAAGAATTCGAAACTCCACCACTACTTGAGTATGAAATTCGTCAAGAGATTTTTTCAGTATCACCAATAATCAAACAACAAATCGAATCGATTGAGATTAATTCAAATAAAGTACGATTTATTGCTATGTATGGATATTTCAAAGTGACTCAAACATTTTATAATCCAAATTTATTTCATCTTGATGATCTCAATTACATTTGTAAAAGATACCACATAAATTTTGATCCAAATCACATATTCTCAAAAAACACAATGGCACTTTATAAAAAGATAATTCGATATCAACTTGGATATAAACCTGTTGATAGTACCCTTAAAGATTTACTTTTAAAAACAGCAATCAATCTTATTACACAAATACCATCACCAAAAGCACTTTTTTATACATTGATAGAATTAGCAATTGAACATCGCTATGAAGTACCATCATATACACTTTTGTCAAAAATTATTACAGATGCAATGAATAAACAAAGGGGAGATATCTTTGGTAAACTCAAATTATTTTCCCATAATGAGGAATTGCAAGCTTTACAAAGAGTGTTGGAAGTTGATGAAACACTTCCAGGAAGATACATACTTTCAAAATTTAAAAAATTATCTCACTCTTTGAAACCTTCAAAAATAAAAGAGGAGGTAAAACTATTTGAAACTATCAAAAACTATCATAACTCCATCTTAGATATTACACAAAAAATTGGACTTGAAGAGAATACTGCTAAACATTATGCTCAATGGGTTGAAAAAAGTGATATGCATCAAATATTACGAAAAGAGAAACATAAACAACAATTTGATCTCATCTGTTTTATGGTCCATCACACAAAGGTGCGAAATGACCAATTGTGTGATATTTTACTTCAATCAGTTCAAAGTGCAAAACTTTCAGCAATGCGTGAACACCAAAATACATATTTCTTAGAAAGAGCATCTCGATCCAAAGCATCATTAGAGATCACTAGTTTACTCAAAGATAATTTTATCCCCAAACTCTATTCAATTCAAAACACATTAAAATTAAAAATTTCATCAGATAAAAAACTAGAACTTATTAGCAAAGAGATTGAAACAATGCTTGCAGCTAAAGAGGAGAAAAAAACTTTTTTAGATTCACACGAAGAGCTAGAAGATCATATCGGTTACCATGCGATCCTAGAGAAACGCTCAAGAAAACTTCAAAATAGAGTTGCTCAAATTGTAAAAGTATTAGAGTTTGATGAAAATGAATCAGATAAATCACTTTTAAAAGCAATCACTCATTTTAAAAATACAAATGGAGTAGCAACAGCCCAATTACCAATTGAATTTTTAAATGATATAGAGAAAAATGGATTACTTCAAAATAATGTAGATGAGCCATTTCGAATATCTCTTTACAAAGTATTTTTATTTATAGCCATTGCTGATGGGATAAAATCTGGAGCACTTAACCTCAAATATTCATACAGATATCGTGCTTTTAATGCTTATTTACTCGATGCAAAACTATATGAAGCCAACAAAGAAGAGTATCTGAAACACTATAATATAGAGTTTTTACAAGATTCTAATAAATTAATGCAAGATCAACAAGCGGACCTCGGAAATGCTTATAAAACTACCAACGAGAATATTATAAATGGAATCAACATATATTTCCATAGTCGTCCAGATGGCTCATTTGTGGTTCACACACCAAAAGTTGAAAAGCTTGAGGATGAAGATACTATTGGTCCATATTTACCAAAAGAGAAGTTTATACCACTTATTGATGTGCTTCGTCATATAGATCAATTAGTATCATTTAATAAAAAATTCTTGCATCATAGTAAGAATCTTCATCATCGTTTACCAAAACACAATGCTTTATATGCTGCAATTATTGGGTATGGCTGCAATATCAGTATTCCAAAAATGGGAAAAATCTCTAAAGGGATAACTGTTCATGATATTGATCATATTAAAACTTGGTATCTCTCTGCTGATATGTTGCAAGAAGCTAATGATATGGTTTTACTCTTTACTCAAAATTTAGAGGTTCCAAAATTATTTCATGCTAATAGCCAAATAAATCATACTGCAAGCGATGGACAAAAATTCAATCTTAGTGTTGATTCACTCAATTCTGGGTATTCATTTAAATACTTTGGACTTGGAAGAGGAGTAAGTAGATATAGTTTTGTAGATGAAGCTCATAGAATTACATATACAACAGTAATCAATGCAAATGAAAGGGAAGCAGCTTATGTTATAGATGGATTGATGCACAATGATGTTATAAAAAGTGATATCCATTCTACTGATACATTTGGATATAGCGAGATAATTTTTGGATTAACTCATCTATTGGGACTAATGTTTGCACCAAGAATAAAAAATTTTAAAGAGCAACAACTCTATGCATTTGAAGCAAAAAAGACTTATCGTGATAAAGGGTATATCGTTTTACCAGTAAAACAGATCAATATACAAATTATTGAAGAACAATGGGATCAAATTTTACGGCTCGTCATAACAATCAAAGAGCGACGGGTAAGTGCATCGCAACTTTTAAAAAGACTCACATCATACTCTCGTAAACATAAATTGTATCAAGCATTAAGAGAATTTGGGCGAATTATCAAAACAAGATTTCTACTTAATTATATTGATGATGTAGTGTTTCGACAACAAATCGAAAAACAACTCAATAAAATAGAAAATGTCAATAGATTTTCAAAAGCGATCTTCTTTGGTAATAGTGGAGAATATTTTTATGCTAATAAAGAGGAGCAAGATATTGCAAGCAATTCGCTGACTCTAATTCAAAACTCTATTATTTGCTGGAACTATCTTTACTTTTCAAATCTCTTAGTAAAAGAGAAAGATTTAGAGCAACAACAAAAACTCACTAAAGCTCTTAAAAATGGTTCAATAGTACATTGGCAACATATCAATTTTTATGGAGAATATGATTTTACAGATAAACCAATAGAGGATGAATTTGATATGGATGCTATAAAAGCATTATCCTTGCCAATAACAGATTCAGAAAACTAAAAATGGTTTCTAGGGCTACCTATCAATAATTTAAGGAAATTATAAACTACATAGGGAAAAAAACCCATTTGTAGGTTTGTGCCCTATTATAAATCATTGTGTTATTGATTTTATCTGTAGTATTTATTGGATGATGCATATGCCCACACAACAAAACTTTTGGTTTTAAAATACTCTTTTGAAGAAGTCTTGCTATCTCTTTGTCTCCCCAATCTGCGTTGGTTTTATTATGTATCGCTGTTTTTGACTGAGCAGGTGGCAGATGATACAAAAGAATATCGCACTCATCAAACTCAAAAAAATCTGGAGCGATATAAGGAATACAACCAAACTTTATCCCATTTATGGTTTTGATACTATTATCACTATAAACATTGGGTATCTGATTGAGCCAATCTTCGTTTTCAAGCTCTTCGATGTCATGATTTCCGCTACATACAAAAAGTGGCTTTTTAAAGCTTTTCATCCAACTACTAATCCACTCTATTTGCTCTAATAGTGTTTCATCTTTTGAACTTTCTAAAAAATCCCCTGTGATACAAAAAACATCATAGTTATTTTGCTGTGAAGCTATCCAAGTAAACCAGTGTTTAGTAAAATGAAGGTCTGTAGTATGGAGAATTTTCATTTACTAAACCATCCCCGTAGCAATTATTTTAAATTTTATAGACTCTTTTTCAATAGTATCGTTTTGTTTTGCACCAAATGTAACATCAGTATCTTCGCCAATCAAATCGTGAAGTTCTTCCATCAATGATGAAATGATGGTTGATGATGCATAACTGTGTTGCTCAAATTCTATCAATACACCTTTTGCATTTTTAAGAGAAAGTTTCAAGTTCTCACTCAAACTACTTATAAAATATTCGACCTTGCAACTACCTACAACTCCATCAATTTTTCCTTTATGTGAGAGTATCGTTTGATAATCTGCAAAATCTATATTAATATCATTTTGCATTACTTGTTGCTTTGTTTTGATATTTTTTAATTTCTTGAATAATAATGTTTTGCTCCCCATATAAACTTAAATAAAACCATTCTTCATTGTCGATTATTTTATAAGGCTCGAATTTTTGATTGATTTTTTTTGTTGATGCTAAAATAAGAGTTGTATTACTATTCCACAATTCATATTCTAAACCAAACCAGATATCATCACTTATAAAAAAGCCATAACCATCTTCCTCATTGTATATTTCGCTTTTTTCCACTTTTAGCTCTTCTGCTATAGATTCAATCAATGAATAAATTTTATGTTCTTTTGTGAATGCTGTTGTAGAAATTTCCTTAGATAAGCTTCTAAATGTTCCTAAATTTATAACTCTATAATTTTCATCTGCAAATTTTAATGAATTTATATTAGATGAATTTTTGGCTGGAGCATGATAGTGAATCAATAATGATTCTGCTTTGCTTATATCTTCTAATGCATCATTATGAAGTAAGGCATCATCATAATATATCTTACCAAGATAAATTTGAACATTATCTCTATCCTGATTATATTCAATTACGCTTCTTCCGTTGAGTCTTTCCATAAACTTTTGTTCTGTCTTCCCTATATATATTAAAACATTATCTCCATAAATAGGATGTGCGCCATATATTTGATACAAACCAAAATCTGTCGGCTTAACAGCAAATTTTTTAGTTTCTATTTTATTCTCGTTATAATTAACTACATCTTCATAAGTATATGGACCGCTCCAATCTACATATATTTCTTCCATTTTAAATTCTCCTTTTTTTGATTAATTTCACTAAGTGTTGCACATATATTTTTAATCTTAGCTGCACTCATGATATCTCTTTAATTTAGGCATTACACAAGAACCCGTGAGTCTCAAATATTTATTGGAACCGTTTTTAACCTCTTCATGTAGAGACCAAAAATCTTTCATATTCGCTCTTCTTAAAGCTGGACGCATAAACCTTTTTTTAAAAGCTTTTTTTTGTCTTCCTTGAAAACTGTACTTGTTAAATTTATAGAGCAAAATTCTTGCAAGTAGTCTGTAATATACTCTATTCATGGCATCATCCTTATAGCAATATACAAAGCATATACAACATGAATTTTGATTTATAACATTAATTTAGCATTTATTGGCAAGAATATACTCACAAATTTTATTATCCATCTGCCTAAAAGCCTCTTGGACTTGCATACCATCTTGTGTAATTTCAAGCAGCTCATTATTGTCATAAATTTTGTATTTTATGCCAATTTGATCCAATTGGCAAATCACTTCATCGGCAAGCTCTTTTTTTAATCTTGCCTCCCAACTAAATGGTTTGATTAAAATCACTTGAATTTCTAAATCATATTTCTTTTTCATATATAAAATCAGAGGCAACAATGATTTACTGCTACCTCCACCAAGACCATTTAGTATAACAATCGATTTTGCAATGATTAAATATTTATCTAGTTCTTCAAAATCTGATTCTATGCTTAACTTATTTTGAACATTACAACACTCTAATGTCTTCGCATCATCCGACATTGCAACGAGAGCGAAGTGCTCACCCAATAACTCTTTTTGTCCTTGTAAAAAGTTTAGCCCAACCCCACCAAATCCTATAATCAATTTTTTCATATTCTATCCTTCCAACTACATACAACACCTATTGAAAAAAATAACATCTATAGTGTAAAAAATCTCAACTCATACAATTATGTTTCATTTTTACCCAATTTACCTATTACACCAAAACTCAAACAACGGATCAGCAAAATAATACCCATCACTATTTTTATCGATGATATCTTTTTGCACAAGTCCATTTAGTGCTGTCTGAAAAGAGCCTGATTTGATTTGGTATTTGGCTAAGTATTGCTCATCATAAAGAGATTTGCCATCTTTTTCAAGGACTATTTTTAAAGCTTTTTTTTGATTTGGCGTGAGATTATCCCATTCTACCCCAAAGAGGTCTTCTTCTCTTTCTATGATGATTTTAAGAGTTTTTGAGAAGTTTTCATCATCCACTTTACTCTCACATTGATTCCATAGCTCATAGGCAAATTGTTGTGTATAGTACGGAAACCCTTTGGTAAACTCAAAAATTTTATTTATATAAATCTCCTCTATCTCTTTGTTGGTCGCTTGAAATTTTGAAGTGATAAACTCACTCCATGACTCTTTTCCTATCTCTTTGATTTTAAAGTGTTTTACTGATTTGTAAAATGGTCTATTTTTGTCTAAAAACATCGCATGAAGTAAAGATTTCTTACTTCCCATAAATATATAGCTTACTTTATCGCTATGATGTTGGATGACACTTCTCATCTTCGCTTCAAGGTCAAAGTTTGCAATCTCTTGAAATTCATCAAATATCACTACTATTTTTTGTCCCTCTTTTGCAAAGGCTAGTGGGATATTTAGCACATCTTCTAAAGCTTTTGTTCTGTCTTCATTGTTTAGTGCTAAGGAAAAACTAGGATTTCCAGTTGTATCAAAATTTACATTGATATTGGGACGAAGATTTAAAACACTTTTGAAAAAGTTTACTATTTTATCGGTTGGCTCTTCTAGGCTTTTGGCTAAGACATTGAAATATTTATTGATAAACTCATCAAGAGTTGAAAGATACATCAAATCCAAAAAAACATATTTGACTTTTTCATCTTTTAGCTCATCCATCGTTTTTAATACAAATGATGTTTTACCAAATCTTCTTGGAGCATAAATAAGTGTATTTAGCCCAGCATTTACATCGATTTTGAGTTCTTTAATTTCATCTATTCGATTGCAAAAATGAACACTGCTAACAGCTCCACCGTAATAAAAAGGGTTTATCATAGCTTACTCCAATTTTTATGTTTTAAACATAATATCTAAAGCATAATTAAATTTGCTTGAGTTGTGCAAAATTATGAATACCTTGTAAATAAAATCAAATGAGGTGAATATGGAAAAAAAAACAACATTGTTGACAGTGGAACTCTTTCAAGTCTTGAGTTTCACACAAAGCTAGTTGGAATTAATATTTAGAAATATTTGTCTTGACTTTTAGTGGCATTATATCTCAAGAAATTGTCAAGAGAAATAAAGATTTAGAACAAATCATTCATATGCTCAGAGTTTACACTAAAAAACAATTAGGTTTTATGTGCGAAAGTTGAGATCATTAATTTAAAAGTTTCTTTTTATATTTGAATATATTAGTTAAAATACTATCTGCTATACGTGAACACTACCTAAATATTTTTCATCTTTCTAAGTTATAACTATTAAATTATCTCAATAGAAATTACAATTTTAAGGTAAAATTACTAAGTAAAGAAATTAACTCTCAAAATTTAACTCAACATACAAATAAATCTCTTTCCTTTTAATTAATCCTTTAATCTTCTATATTCTCTTGAGTATAAATTTTCATAGATGGAAATTCCAAAGCACAAAGTCTAGGATTTGGTAATTTTTCTTTATTTTTATAAAAACATCCTAAATCAATACCACAAGAATAATCATTTAATAGTGGCTCTTGAAAAATAGTATGACCATAAACATTGAATATGTCTTCATTATCAAAGTTTTTCCATCTACTCCATTTAACAAATTCTTCAAATTCTTCAACATCATCTTTGTTCATGCTATTTCTTAAATTCCATACTTTTCCAACAGTTGAATGAGAAACAACTAGATATCTATTATCTTCTTTTTTATAATCTTTATATTCTATATAATGAGGTAAAGTTTTTAAATATTCAATATGTTCATAAAACTTTTCTTTTAAAGAATAAGAATTCAAAGTAGCTTCACCACCACATTTAAAAAGCCAATATTTTAAATCTTCATGATGTCTATCATCTTCAAAATAAGAATGATAAAGTATCATCATTTCATCATGATTGACAGTGGCATTATAATTTATTTGATTTGGCAAAAAATAGAATGTCTCTCGATGATAAATATCGTTTAATTTATGTGGCTATAACAAGAGCCTCAAAAGATATAAAAATATTTATTTCAAAACTTGATGAAGAGGTTATACAATTGAATAATCTTGACACTGATAAATATTTTGAGAATATGGA
>ERZ650300.2321-NODE-2321-length-10265-cov-4.622723_pt1 | contig 10265 bp, 12 predicted proteins | sample MGYA00376236_ERZ650300 | MGnify/ENA primary metagenome ERZ650300 (study PRJEB26733, sample SAMN07839303) | wastewater metagenome | biome: urban; feature: wastewater treatment plant; material: waste water | place: USA: North Carolina | collected 2016-04-28 ... | reverse complement strand
CTTCCGATCTGTTTTCTATGTTGTGCGGTGGTGTTAGTTATTTAGAACTTCAAGACGCTGCAAAAGAAATTGCTCAAGATTCTAATATCAAATATGTTGTCATGACTTATTCAAGTGGTGGCGGTGAAGCATATTCTTGCATGGAATCATCACGTTTTATTCGTAATGAATTAAAATCTGCTGGTAAACAAATTATCACTTATGTAGATGGGATGATGGCTTCTGCTGCATACGCACTTGGTTGTAATGCAGATGAAATTATTATGAATCCAGATGCTCAAGTAGGTTCTATTGGTGTTGTAGTTCATTTAGAAGATAAAAGTGAACATCAAGCAATGGAAGGTGAGAAGGATGTTTGGATCTATGCTGGTGACAATAAAGTTCCTTTTGATGCAGAAGGACACTTCAAACAAGATTTCTTAGATCGCTTACAAGCTAGTGTAGATGAAACATACGGAGACTTTGTTGGTTTAGTCAGCGAAATGCGAAGCCTGACACCCGAAGCTGTTATCGCAACACAGGCAACTGTCTATCGTGCAAAACAAGCATTAGATTTAAAACTTGCAGATAAAATCATGACTCGTTCTGAGTTTGAAGGTTATATCGCATCTTTAAGTGAATCTATGGAAGATATTGAACTTCCTTATAAACCTTCTCATGAAGATGATGAAGATAATAATTATCAACCTTTTGATGGTTGCGGTGGTAAAAAGAAAAAAGCCATAACAACATCACCAGAATCACAAAATTTAAAAACGGAGATTGAATCCTTGGAAAACCTAGAAGAATTGATGGCAATGAAAGCTGAGTTTGAAGCTACTAAATTGCAAATGGCTGAAATGGCTGCTCAAGTTGAGCAACTGAATACACTGAAAGCACAAGCCGAAGCTCAGGCTGCACAGTTAGCATCTGAAAAACTGATGCGTGAAAAAGAAGAAAAATTGCAAGCTTTGTCTGCGTTTAGCTTTATTGATGATTCACAGAAAGCAGTTTTAGCTGATTTTGCTATGTCAAATAAAGAAATGGGTTCTGCCTTATTTGCTATGTTTGCTAAAGCTAACGAAGCTATTGACATTGCTGCTAATGAAGTTGTTGCAGTTAAAGAAGCCTTTGCTTCTGAACAAGGTGTTGATACTGCTCTGGATGTTCAACCAGAAGCTGAAAAATCAGCACAAGATGTTATTCAAGAACGCATTGCTGCTAAAGCTAAAGCCGCACAAGCTACCAAATAAGTAGCATTTATAAACTAACAAACTAATAAAAATATTCTTAATAAGGAAAACAAAATAAATGGCTACTTTAAAAAAATTTGTTTCTGATGTTGTTGTAGGTAAAGTCGGTTCTTCTGACTTGGGTTACACTACCGAAGAAATTACTGTTACTTACGCTGCTGGTATGGATGTTGGTGCTCTTGTTACCTCCGCTGGTGCTTGGGTTGCTGCTGCTGGTTATGCAACTATCTACGGTGTTATCGTCGATATGAAAGCTAAAAATCTGGATGGTAAATTGACCGCTGGTGCTACCTTCCCTTGTGTTGTTGCTGTTCGTGGCACTACCTTCAAAGAATCTGCTCTGAAATATTCCGATGCTGCAATCAATGCTAACGGTATTGCTGTTCTGGAAGGTAAAGGTAATAAAGTTCAGTAATAGTTTCTAAAACAATCTATTAAGTTTAATTGCGGTGGGGCACACCGTGTTGTTGCTATCAGCAACAAAGCCTTTGGAGAAAGAACAATAGTTCTTTCGTTGAATTAGGAATCCTCGTCGTTTACGGCGAGGAGGATGTCAATCTAAACACTTCTTTTAATCAAATCAATCTTAAATTAATTCTAATAAAGATTTTATCGGAGACTATTAAATGCCTGTATCTCGCAATGGCGATTTTCAAATTCTTGATTACACCGGTCTGTTTGAAGTAACACCTCGTGTAAATAAACTTGTTACCTCTATGGGCTTCCATGCACAGTATTTCGGTTCTACTACTGTAGCACAGATTGAACGTGTTGTTGAAACCACTGACTCAATTGTAGCTAAACAGCGTGGTGGTGAACGTACCTATGCTAGTTCAGAAGTTGCAACTATCAAGAACTTCAATATTCCTTTCTTCCCACTGGATCGTCAGATTTCTCGTCAAGACATTCAGAACTTCCGTGCTTATGGTGATCCTAATGCACCTAAAACTGTTCAACAGGAAGTTGACCGTGTAATGCGCCGTTTACGCCGTTCTCATGCTAACTTGATTGAGAAAGCACTGATCACTGCAATGTTTGGTGCTTCTTATGCACCGGGCGATGCTAACGCAACTTATTCTTGGTTCACCGAATGGGGTGTTTCACAGAAAGACGCTGACATCAACTTCACCACTGCAACAGTTAACCCTGCTGACGTGATTGAAAAAGAAGCTCGTAAACATATCATTGCAAATGCTGGTGATAATGCTGACGAATATCGCATCATGGCTCTGTGCTCACCAACTTGGTTCTCTGGCTTTATCAGTCATCCTTTGATTGTTGATGCTTACGAAAACTATCCTTCTGACCAAGAGCCTCTGCGTCGTCGTCTGGGTGGTGATATGATCAACCGTATCTTCACTCACCAAGGTGTAACTTATGTAGAAGATATCTCTGGTTATGTAACCGCTGGTGATGCAGTAATTTTCCCAGAAGGTATTGAAGGTCTGATTGAAGTTGTTTATGCACCTGCTGACACCTTTGCTGATCTGAATCAACCAGCTTCTGAAGCCTACGTTTGGTATAAAGAATCTGATTACCTGCGTGAAGCTAAAGTTGAATCTGAAGCCAGCTTCTTGGTTGTTAACAAACGTCCAGAACTGTTTGTTCAGTCAACTGGTACTTTTGCTTAATAATTTAATCTAAATAGAAGCCTGCCATTGTGTAGGCTTTTATTGTTTCTGGAGTCTGTAATTATAAGACTCCGTAATAAACAAATAAAGGACTTAATTTTATGACACAAGAATATAAACATTTTCGCCGTAAGTTAGATTTTATTCAATATCTGATTAAAGAGAAAGGTGCGTCGATTGACCTTAACCAAACTATGCGTTGTGGTGGTGCATGGTGGATTGATAACGATGGCACTCAATACAAAGCTATCAACAGCACTGAATTCCTAAAAATGTTAGATGAAAAATATAATCTGAACATTGATTATGAGAAATCCTTAGCTCGTGGTTATAAGACTTTTATTATCTTTGATAAAGATTCAACTGAAACAGCAGTCGAATCAGTAGAAACTCTTGTAGAAGAAACTGAGGAAGAAGTTGTAGGAACTACAGAAGAAACAACAACTCAAGATACCGAAGTTAAAGCTACTAAGCGTGGAACTCGTAAATCAACAGTAACTAAATAATGGAGTTTTAGTTTATTGAATATGCTCTTGTTCCTGTCACTATTGTAGCCCCATAGGAGGTTTAGATGAAGATCAGTCAAAAAGGTTTAGATTTCCTAAAAGATTATGAAACATTATCATTACAACCATATAGTGATAAGATTGGATTAAAATCAGCACCAATCAAATCTTGGTCTGAAGCCGCTACTATTGGTTATGGGCATTTGATCTTAAACACAGAATGGTCTAAATACAAGAATGGAATAACTAAACAACAAGCAGAAGATTTATTGCATTCGGATTTAGTGGACTTTGAAGCTTGTATTAATAAAGAAGTTAAAAAACAGCAACTTTCTCAAAATGAATATGATGCTTTGGTTATCTTGTGTTTCAATATCGGAATAACACAGTTTAAACAATCTTCTGTTCTTAAAATGTTGAATGGTTTAAAAGGAAATTACCCAACTTTAGAACTAGCTTGGAAAGCATTTAATAAAGATAACGGTAAAGTTTCTAATGGCCTGATTAATCGTAGAGCTTCTGAATGGAACATTTATTCAAAGAATGTTTACAAAAGAATTAACTAGCTTTTATAATTATCCCCTAAAACCATTAATCCTTGAATTTTCTTAATAAATGTGTTATAATTAACAAAGCAAAAATAATAATTATTTGCGGTGGGGCACACCGTGTTGCTAATAGCAACAAAGCCTCTGGAGAAAGAACAATAGTTCTTTCGTTGAATTAGGAATCTCCCGTCCTTTAGGACGGAGAGGATGTCAAAATTGTTGTTATAAATAATCCCGTAACAGGAGTAACTAATGGCTGCAATGACGGTTGCGGAGATAAATACATATATTCGTACAGTTTTAGATTTAACCACAACACAGATTTCAGATGCTAAGTTAAACTTGTTTATTAATAATTGGGTTGCTTACTATTCAGGAATTACAGAACTAAATCAATGGTTGATTACATATAATTCAGCAGTTAGTGCTTTAGAATCTATGGTCCTTTCAGTTTCTACTTCTGGCAATGATACTACAAGACGTCGAGAACAACGGGGTAACGAATCTGTAGAGGTTTATTATAAATCTGGTGGTTTGACTGTTTCCTACCAGAATGCACTTGATACAATTTTAGCTAATCCTTCTTTAATTCATCCTTCACTGAAACCTAATGTTCTCAATATTCATGTTGGTGGTGTTTCTAAATCAGAAGTTAATGATATTAAACGTAATTCTGATTCTAAAGGTGCTGCTCTAGGTGCTGGTTGGTTATTTGATGAAGAACATAATCTTTATGGAACTTCTCCAAGTCCAGAAATCTATGATCTGAATATTACAACAACTAGAAACGATGGATTTTCATAAGGTGGCTAATTATGATCAAGGCTAGTTTCAATGTAATAGCGGATATGTCTGGTTTAGATAAGTTTATTAAAGAATGCATTCAATTAGAAAAGAAACAAGTTTCTATCGGGTTTGATGATACAAAACATCCAGACGCTGATATGGGAATGGCTGAACTTGCTTGGATTTTAGAAACAGGAAGTGATAAAGTAAACATTCCACCTCGAAACTTCATGGACTCTACCAACTATCAGTTTGGAGTTGATAACATGAAGAAGGCACCTTTAGCAATTAAGAATATCTTGTATAAAGGAATATCCCCAGAAGTTGCTCTTAAGTCTCTAGGTAATGCAGAAAAACGTTTAATGAAAGAAATTATGGAAATTAAACTGTTTACTAATCCAAATAATGCTCTTTCAACAATTAGACGTAAAGGGCGGGATGATGCTCTGGTCGAAACTGGTTTGTTAAAGAAATCAATCAAGGTTTGGGTAGGTCCTAAAGAAGCAGAAAGTGGAGAAGATTAATCTATGGCTTTTACACTTTTAAATAACTTTCAATTATTAGATACTGTTGTTTTAACAGGACGTAGAAAAGTCTTTGTTAAAGACGTTAACAGCCCATTCTCAAACGCTGGTGTTTATAGTTACGTTAGTTTCAATATTGAGAATGCCTCTGCACAACCAATTAGTAATATCAATCAACTACTGTTAGCAGATGGTATCAGAGAATACGAAGCATATACAATTTATACCTCTACATTGATGAAATCTTCTGAAGAAACAACAACTGAACTAGCCGACCAAGTTCAATTAAATGGTATTTATGGCCTCAACTGGTTTACTGTTGTTAAATCTAAAAAACATTCTATGACATCTAATGGAAGTCAATATGAGGTGACTGTTGTTAAATATCCAAACGTAACATAAGGAGTTTTGTTTGGCAACTTTAAAGCAACAAACAGATGCTCTTTTAAATAGTTTTGCAAGTTTTATTATAGCAGCAACTGGATTGCCAGTTTATCTTTATGGTCGGGAGTTTACAAGACCCGCTGGTCAATATATTACTCTAAATGTCTTGAGTATTCTTGAGAACGGAACACCAGCTAATGAGATGTATGACCAAGATGGTTTCTATTCTTCTGTTATGAATTATGACGTTAGAATAACAGCTGTTTGTTACAGAGATAATGCTTATGTTCCTTTAATGACCTTGAAGCAACGAATCCAATCTAATTCTAATATGTATGACACATACTTTCCAGATGCAGATTTTGGTTATTTAAACTCAACACAGATCCTAAGATTTGATGCACCTATTGATAGTGTGACGTTTGAAGAACGAGCATCATGCACTTTTGATTTTAACATATCTATTGTTGAAGTTGAAGCAGCTTCTTCTGGAAATATTGAAACTGTCAATATTACTGCAAATGTATTTGACCCTAACTATTCAGACACTAATCCAATTACAGTTGATCCTTCTGTAACTATCACACCTTAAAACTAATCTTTATTTACCATACAATATATCTATTCTCAATAGGAGAACTCTTTGGCTACGTTCCTTCCAGAGGTGGTTGAGGTTCAAGTGAATCTTGCGACTTCACCTACTACCGTCGAAAGTTTTGAAACACCTTTATTTATTGTTCCACATAATGTTTATTCTTCTACTCGAATTCAAAGTTATAGTTCATTAGATGGTTTGACTAAGGCTGGTTTCGCAGTTGGTTCTGCACCTTATCGTTTTGCAACATTAGCGTTTGGTGGTAAGTTTCCTCCTTCTTTAATTAAGATTGGTCGCGCCCCATTAACAGCTTACACAATTGATTTCACTGGTTTTACACAAACTGCTGACCAGATCATCACATTAGCTAATGGTGTTACAACTAAGTCTTTTACTCATACCTACAATATTAATGATACAGCGACAACTATTGCAGCAGCTTTTGTAACACTTATTACAGCAGATGCGACATTCACGGCATTGGTTACTGCAACAAACACCACTGGTAAATTGATTATTACTCCTAAAGTAGCAACAACACCTATCTCTGTCGGAGTGCAAGCTGGTCTGTGTGTTCTATCTGCAACCTCTACTGAAACACCTGCTGATACCTACGCAGCATGTAAAACAGAAGATACCGATTTCTTCTGGGTTGCTGCTCAAGATCATGACCCTGCTAAACAACAGACTCTGGCGGCTTCTGTCAGTGCTGACAAGAAAATCTTTGTATATGCTACTAAAGACGCTAACGTTAAATTGAAAGCCAATACCACAAACATCTTTGCTCTGATGAAAGCAGCAGCTTATGATTGGGTGTTTGGTATGTACCATGAACAGGCTGATTTGGTCTTCCCAGAAGGTGCAATCATTGGTGCAACAGCAGGTATTAACTTTGACGAATATGGTGCAGATTCTTTACACCTAAAAACATTAAGTGGTTTGACTGTTTCTAATCTAACAACTACAGACCGTGAAGCAATTGAGTTCCATAATGGTAACTATGCAATTACTTATCGCGGCAATGGTTGCTTGTTCAATGGTTTTATGGCCTCTCGTCAGTTCTGTGACACTATGAAGTTTGCTGCATGGATGGATGCTCGAATCACTGAATCAGTCTTCGCACTGATGTATCGTGCTTCTAATGCGGGTAAATCAATGACTTTCAGTAACAACGACTTACCTCGTATCAAGAATGCTATTTTCAATAGTCCAATTAATGTTGGCTTGCGGAATGGTTCTATTCTGGATGGTATTGACCCATCAACTGGTGAGAACTTTGAACCTATCGTGACAGTTCCTACTCGTGGTGAAGTGCCAACTAATGACTTGGCTAATCGTGTTCTGAATGATGTTCAAGTTGAAGTCATCTATAACTGCCCTCTTCATTACGTTTCTGTGGTTTGTACGGTGCTTCTCTCACGCGATTAATGTTTATATAAATCAATAAACTAGGCTACTTTATGTAGCCTTTTATTAAAATCTTTTAGGAGTTATTTTGGCTAGTACATTAATTAATAGCATTGCTTACGATGCTGCAAAAGTAACTTGTTATCTGGGGACGCATAAGGTTGTGGGTGTTGGCCCTGATACTAAGTTTACTTTAACAAGAAACAATGATATCGTTACTCCTACTGTCGGGGTAGACGGCGACGTAGCCCTTTCTTTATCTCGCAATCGAACAGCAAACCTTACAATGAATCTGTTAGGAGCATCGGAAACTAATAAATATTTGATGTTGTTTGCACGTCAAGCTGACACCACTGGTATTGTTACATTACCAATCATTATTGAAGGTACAAGTGGTGCTCCATATTTCACAGGCATAGGCTGGATTCAGGCGATTCCTGAAGTTGCATACGGAACAGAAATGCCAACAATGACATGGACTTTTGGCATCCTTAATGGCTTTTGGAGTTTTGATGGTATGACGTCTTTGTTAGGTTCAGTGACTGACGCGATCAATGAAATTGGTGGCACGTCTTTCTAATTAAAAGTTTGTCGTAAAATAGGGGAAAAGGATTTCCCCGCCTTTCTTTTAATATAGATTGATACAACTCTAATAATATGATATAATTGTTTATTAATCAAAGTAATAATAACCAATTATTTTATACTTCAAAACTTTATAAAATCGCAGGAGCGACCATTTATGACAATCAAGAAAAAACCACAACAACAACAAATTAATCCAGATTTACCCAAACCAACAACTACCGCAGAGTTCTTAGCTTCTGTTTCTCATCTTCCACAAGACCAACAACTTGAAGAATATCATAAGTTTATGATGGAACAGCAACAAGAACAACAGAAAGCTCAAGCTAAACAAGTTGATAAAGTTGCATTGTTTGGAACAAAGAAAACTACAGATTTTGTTGTAGCAGATAAAGAGTTTACAATTGTTCATTGGAGTCCCACAAAGGTTCATCAAAACATCCCTCGTATTGGGCGTTACTTCATTACTCCGTTGTCTATGTTAATGACAGGTGTTAAAGATGATGAAACAGGTGATGTTAATATTGTAGATGCTATTCCAACTGCACTGTCTTATCTTTTTACTATTTTAGAAGAAGATGATATTATGGACTTATATAAATTGGTCTTAGAAACTGTCTATTGTGGCACTGAACCAGTTATGAATAAGTTTGATACTGTGTTTGAATCTGATCCTTTTGGTGTGTTTGATTTGGTTGCGGAGGTATTGCGTATCAACGTCATTATCCCTTTTACCCAGAGAAACGGTTCGTTGAGCCTGAAAAACTTAACAAACAATCTGATGCCGCTAGTAGAAGTAGCAAAACTCAAATAAATGAAGATTTTGAAATCTTAACACATGACTCTTCTAAAGATAAGATGTCTCCTGCTGTTAAAAGAGCATTAGATTATGTGGAGAAGACTTCTGGATTAAGTTGGTTTGATTATATGTATTTCAGATATCAGAAAGGTTATCAAGGTGAGAATTACTATTCTATGGAACATATGGATTTATTAACCATGATGAAAGGAATAGAGTATCTTGATATTCAATCATATATTGAAGCTAAACAATATGAAGATTTAGAAAATCAATCTAAAAATAAATAAAACTATAAAATAAGAACTATTTCAAGGGCAGAGGCTTTAATTGGCCCTGCCCTTTTCTTTTATTAATAAATTAAACCTATAAAATATCAAGGAGCTACATTGGAGGACAACCACAATGGCTGAAGGTAAGGTTATAGGAAAGCTAACTAATATAGTTAATTTTTCTACAGATAAAGCTTCTCTTAATAAAGTTCTAGCAGATATTAAGAAAGTTAAAGATGAGATGAAGGCAGCTATGATCCCGATCACAGCAGCTCGTAATTCTACAAAATTAGACCCTGCACTCAAAAGACAAAGAGAAATAAATAAAGCCCACACACAAGCTATTATTGAAGATAGAAAACGTAGTCTAAATGAGCAGCAGAAATTTAATAAGATGTGGGATAAGGAGATGAACCGTATTTATAATGAACGTAGAGACGATGTCTTAAAACGTCATAACAATGCAAGAAAAGAACGAAGAGCTAGGTGGAAACAAGAAGCACGTGATCTAAAAGAAATGAATCGTTTACATGGTCAAGCATTAGCTGAAAATATGAAAAGAGACCAGAAGATTCAAAACCTTTATGATCGCCGGAGACAGGCTGTTTTAAGTGCTAGATCCTCTGCAACAGCAAAACGTATTGCACGTAGAGAAAGAGAACAGTCTCGTGCAAGTAGAGAGCAAGGTTCCATTAATAATCGTAATATGCGTATGGATCGTAAAGCACAAGCTACACAAGAGTGGTTCGGATCTACATTTGGTCGTGGTGGTCAGAGAAAAGCAGCATCTCTTTATGGTGATTTGCGAAGTGGTAAAATTAATGCAGAACAATATAGCACAAGATTGAGATCTTTACGTGCCGATTTGTATAGAACACAACGTGCTCAACGTAGTTTTAATCAATCTATCCATGATATGCGTGGTGCTTTCATTCAGGCAACAGCGAGTTATACAGCTTTTGCTGGTCTGATGGGTATTGCTAATATCGGTAAACA
>ERZ650300.2319-NODE-2319-length-10269-cov-6.134228_pt1 | contig 10269 bp, 10 predicted proteins | sample MGYA00376236_ERZ650300 | MGnify/ENA primary metagenome ERZ650300 (study PRJEB26733, sample SAMN07839303) | wastewater metagenome | biome: urban; feature: wastewater treatment plant; material: waste water | place: USA: North Carolina | collected 2016-04-28 ... | reverse complement strand
GCCAGGGTCACCGGTACCCACTCACCCGGGGTCAGCTGTCCCAGATCGAGGTCGAGCCGGTCGAGACGGGAGACGGCGCCGCTGCGATCGTCCCGCACCAGGGCGCTGGCCTCCACCAATGCCACCCCTTGCAGGCTGATCTGCCAGGGCTGCTTGTCATTGGCGGGTGGGGGCGTCGTTGCGGCAGGCTCGGAGGTCGCCGCCTCCCCCTTGGGCTCGGCGGAGGCCTTGAGCAGGTCACTCAGGTTGGAGCTGCCGTCAGCCCTGGTCTGGATAAAGAGATGGGCGCCGCTCAGGGTCACCTTGCCTATCTCAAGCTTGTGGGAGAGCAGCGGCAGCAGGCCCACCGAGGCCTCCCCGCGCGTGAAGCGCACCAGGTCGGGCTCGGCAAAGCCGGCGGGGTTGCGCAGCGCCACCTTCTCGAGGGAGAGGCCCAGGCTTGGCCAGAAACGCCAGCCGATATCCCCTTGTATCACCAGCTCGCGGCCGGTGCTCTTGCGCACCTGCTCCGCCAGCTGGGGCTTGAACTGATTGGGATCGATGAGGGACACCAGGGCGGCGATGGCCACCACGGCCGCCAGCGCCAACCCCAGCAGGATGTAGATGATCTTCTTCACGATGGACTCCTTGAATGCGGATCTTGTGGCTGACTATACCACCGGGGGGATGACAGATGGGGCCCGTCTGCCAAAACGGGCCAGCGGCGAGACAGGGATGGTCGCAGGCCCACGTTCAAACACGCGGCAATAAAAAGGGCCCCGCAGGGCCCTGATGATAGTGGATGGCTGGCGCCCGTCTCGCCCGGATCAAGGCTGACGCGGCAGCTCCCTGTAGCCCATCTCGTACAGGGTGAAGGCATAGATGTCCGCACTCTGCTCGATAAGTTTGGCCACCGGCGTGCCCGCCCCGTGCCCGGCATTGGTCTCGATGCGGATGAGCTGGGGATGGGGGCCGGCATTGTCGGCCTGCAGGGTGGCGGCAAACTTGAAGGAGTGGGCCGGCACCACCCGATCGTCGTGATCCGCCGTGGTCACCAGGGTCGAGGGGTAGCTGACCCCGGGCCGGACGTTGTGCAGGGGCGAGTAGCCCTTCAGGTAGTCGAACATCGCCTCGCTGTCGGCGCTGGTGCCGTAGTCATAGGCCCAGCCCGCCCCGGCGGTGAAGGTGTGGTAGCGCAGCATGTCGAGCACCCCCACCGCCGGCAGGGCGACCCGCATCAGATCCGGCCGCTGGGTCATGACCGCCCCCACCAGCAGACCGCCGTTGGAGCCACCGCGGATCGCCAGCCGATCGGTGCGGGTGTAGCCCTCGGCCTTGAGGTACTCGGCCGCCGCGATGAAATCGTCGAACACGTTCTGCTTGTTCATCCTGGTGCCCGCCAGGTGCCAGGCCTGGCCGTACTCGCCGCCCCCGCGCAGGTTGGCCACCGCATAGACGCCCCCCAGATCCAGCCAGTTGGCCACCGACACGCTGAAGCTCGGGGTCAGGCTCACGTCGAAGCCGCCATAGCCGTAGAGGATGGTCGGGTTGCTGCCATCGAGTTTCAGCCCCTTGCGGTAGCTGATGATGAGCGGCACCCGGGTGCCGTCCTTGCTCTGGTAGAAGCGCTGCTCGGAGACGTAATCCTCCGGTTTGAACGGCGCAGCCGAGGCGCGATAGAGGCTGATGGCGCCGCTCTTGGGCTCGAACCGGTAGAGGGTCGGCGGCTGGGCATAGTGCTCGAAGCCGAAGTAGAGGGCGGGATCATCGTGCTTGCCGTTGAAGCCGCTGACGCTGCCAAGGCCGGGCAGCGCCACCTCGCGCACCCGCTTGCCTTCGTAGTCGAACTGCTCGACCCGGGCGGTGGCATCCACCATGTACTCGGCGAACAGATAGCCGCTGCCGCTGTGTACCGTCAGCACCTGCTGACGCTCGGGGATGAGATCCCGCCAGTGGGCCGGGCCCGGGTTGGCGGCATCCACCGTCACCAGCCGGCCGTTGGGGGCGTCCCGGTTGGTCAGCAGGTAAAGCGTGCCGCCCTTGTTGTCCACCAGGCTCACGTCCGCCTCCAGATCCCCCTGCACCGTCAGCAGCGGCGCGTTCTCCTGGCTCAGATCCTTCACATAGAGGCGGTTGCCCGAGGTGGAGTTCGCCGCCGAGATAAGCAGGAAGCGGTCATCTTCGGTGACGGTCGCCCCCACGTAGCGGTGGTGCTGGGCCGGGATGGCGCCGAACACCAGCCGGTCATCCTCCTGCGCCGTGCCGAGCCGGTGGAAATAGACCTTGTGCTGATCGGTCCTGGCCGACAGCTCGCTGCCGTCGGGCTTGTCGTAGCTCGAGTAGAAGAAGCCCTCGTTGCCGAGCCAGCTGATGCCGCTGAACTTCACGTCCTTGAGGGGCGCCTCCAGCGGCTGCTTGCTCTCCACGTCCATCAGGTGGATCTCGCGCCAGTCGCTGCCGGCCAGCGACAAGGAGTAGGCCAGGATGCGGCCATCGCGGGAGAAGCTCAGCTGATCCAGCGCCGTGGTGCCGTCGGGGCTGAGGGTATTGGGATCGAGGAACACCTCGGCCGGCTTGCCCTCCAGCTGGCGCCACAGCACGTTCTGGTTCTGCAGGCCGTCGTTCTTGAAGAAGTAGTGGTAGCGCCCCTCGCGAAACGGCGCCCCCTCCTTGGCGTAGTTCCAGGAGGCGGCCAGCTTCTCCTTGATGGCGGCGCGATACGGGATCTGCGCCAGGTAACCCTGAGTCACCCGGTTCTGGGCCTTGACCCAGGCCTCCGTCTCGGGGCTGCGATCATCCTCCAGCCAGCGATAGGGGTCGGCCACGGCCTGGCCGAAATAGTGATCCACCTGCTCACCCTGGCGGGTGACGGGGTAGTGAAGGCGCGTATTCCCTGACATGGCATCCTCTCTGGTTGGCTGGCCGCTGCACGCACAGAGCAGTGACAGGGCCAGCAGGCTGACAATGGCTCGCATCGAGGCGGCTCCCTGCGGTTTGAGTGAGCGGGCAGGTTAACAAAGCGCGCCGGATGGCCCAACCCCCCGACCGGTGGCAGAGGGTGGCCCGCCGACACGGGGGAGCCATATGAATTTTTTCGCTTAAGTTTGCCGCTTTATTTTGTTTGTTATCCGGCCCTTGGGTCACAGGATGGAATAAGACACCAGCCAACGTGAGCCATTCAGGATAAAGCATGCCGTACAGCTACCTATCACATCTGCGTTGCAGCAAGACCGGCGAGATAGTGGATGCCGATCAGCCCCAGCAGTTGAGCCCGGTCGGTGCCCCCTTGCTGGCCAGTTACGACCTCGAGGCCCTGAAACAGGCCTGGCACCCGGCCGCGCTGCTGGGGCGCCCCGCCAGCCTGTGGCGCTACCACGAGCTGCTGCCGGTGCGCGACCCCGCCCAGGTGATCACCCTGGGGGAAGGCTTCACCCCTCTGCTGCCCCTGCCCGCTTTCGGCAAACAGATCGGCATTCCGGATCTCTGGATGAAGGATGAGAGCATCATCCCCACCGGTTCTTTCAAGGCCCGCGGCGCCGCGGTCGGCGTCTCCCGCGCCCGGGAGCTCGGCATCACCCACTTCGCCATGCCCACCAACGGCAACGCCGGGGCGGCCTGGGCGCTCTATGGCGCCCGCGCCGGGCTGCGCAGCACCATAGTCATGCCCCAGGCGGCACCCGCCATCACAAGACTGGAGACCTCGCTGGCCGGTGCCCGCCTCTATCTGGTGGACGGCCTCATCAGCGACGCCGGTCGCCAGGTGGCCGAGGCGGTGGCCGAGCAGGGGCTGTTCGATGCCTCCACCCTCAAGGAGCCCTATCGCATCGAGGGCAAGAAGACCATGGGGCTGGAGATCGCCGAGCAGCTCGGCTGGACCCTGCCGGACGTCATCCTCTACCCCACCGGCGGCGGGGTCGGTCTCATCGGCATCTACAAGGCGCTGCGGGAGTTGCAGGAGCTGGGCTGGGTGCAGGGACCGCTGCCGCGACTGGTGGCGGTGCAGGCGAGCGGCTGCGCCCCCATCGTCCAGGCCTGGCAGCAGGGGGAGCGCGAGTCGCGCTTCTGGCCCGACTCCCAGACCCTCGCCTTTGGCATCAACGTGCCCAAGGCGCTGGGGGACTTTCTGGTGCTGGACGCCCTCTATCGCACCGAGGGATGCGCCGTCGCGGTGGACGATAGCGCCATTCAGCGCGAGATCCGCCAGCTCGCCGCGCGCGAAGGCAGCTTCGTCTGCCCGGAAGGGGCGGCCGCCTTCGCCGCCGCCCGCCAGCTGCGGGAAGCGGGCTGGATACGGGGGGGCGAGCGGGTGGTGGTGCTCAACACCGGCGCCGGCATCAAGTACCCGGACGCCATCACGGTCGTGCCCCAGCGGCTGCGCCGCGACGGGAGGATCCCGGCATGAGCTTCGACTGGTCCTTTGTTCTCACCACCCTGCCGGCGTTCGGCCAATCGGTCTGGGTCACCTTGCAGCTCGGCGCCATCGTGATCCTCACCTCGCTCATCGTGGCGCTGCTCAACGTGACGCTGCAAAGCCTGCACAAGCCCTGGCTGAACGGGGTGATCCGCGCCTATGTGGAGCTGGCCCGCAACACGCCGCTCTTGATCCAGCTGTTCTTTCTCTACTTCGGGCTGCCGGCGCTCGGCATCTCGCTCTCCGGCTTTGCCACGGCGGTGATCGCCATGACCTTCCTCGGCGGCGGTTACCTGACCGAGGCGCTGCGTGCAGGCGTTCAGGCGGTCCCCCCCAGCCAGCTGGAAGCGGGCCGGGCCATCGGCCTCTCCCGCTGGCAGCTGCTGCGCCACGTCCAGCTGCCCCAGGCCTGGCTCGCCAGCCTGCCGGCGCTGTTTGCCAACTTCATCTTTCTGCTCAAAGAGACCACGGTGGCCTCGGCGGTGGCGGTGCCGGAGCTGCTCTACACCACCAAGAACTACATCGCCCTCTACTACAAGACCTACGAGATGCTGGCGGTGCTGACCTTGATGTGCGTGCTGATCTTTCTGCCGCTCTCCCTTGCCCTGCGCGTCGTTGAAAGGAGGCTGCAACATGGTCAGTTCGGTCATTGAGCAACTGATGCAGACACCTATTGTCCAGCTGCTGCCGTCACTCGCCACTCATGCACAAGAAGGGAGGGATCACTATGGCCAGTCAGGTCACTGAACAGTTGGCGCAGGCGCTGCCGCTGCTGGCGGTGGGCGCGGGTCAGACCCTCGCCATCTCCCTGCTCGCCATCCTGTTCGCCACCCTGGGCGGGGTCGGTTACGGCGTGCTGGCCCAGCAAGGGGGAAGGCTGACTCGGGGAGCTCTGCGGGTCTATCTGGAGCTGTTTCGGGTGGTGCCCGTGCTGGTCTGGCTCTACCTCTTCTTCTTCGGGCTGCCGATCTTCTTCGGCGTAGACATCCCGGCCTTCTGGTGCGCCGTGCTGGTGCTGGCCCTGTGGGGCGCCAGCGAGGTGGGTGAAGTGGTGCGCGGCGGTCTCAAGTCCCTCGCCCGCGGCCAGCAGGAGGCCGGGCTGGCGCTCGGGCTCTCCCGCTGGCAGCTCTATCGCCACGTGCTGCTGCCCCAGGCGCTGCAACGGCTGACGCCGCCGACCATCAACATCTACACCCGCATCATCAAGACCAGCTCGCTGGCGGTGCTGATCGGGGTGGTGGAGGTGATCAAGGTGGGCCAGCAGATCATCGAGCGCACCTATGGCTCGCTGCTTATCTACGGTCTGCTGTTCCTGTTCTTTTTTCTGGTCTGCTATCCGCTCTCGCTCGCCTCGCGCCGGCTGGAGCAACAATGGGGTAATGCGGTATGACACCTCTGCTTGAGCTCAATGCTGTCAGCAAACAATTCGGCCAACACCGGGTACTGGACGAGGTCAGCCTCACGGTGAACGCCGGGGAAGTGATCGTCATCCTGGGGCCGAGCGGCTGCGGCAAGAGCACCTTGCTGCGCACCCTCAACGGGCTCGAACCCATTCAGGGGGGCGACATTCGCTTCGACGGAGAGTTGCTGGATGCCAGCACCGACTGGCAGCGGCTGCGCCAGCGCATCGGCATGGTGTTCCAGAGCTATCACCTCTTCCCCAACCTGACGGTGCTGGAGAACGTGCTGCTCGGCCCTGTGCAGGTGCAGAAGCGGGAGCGGGCCGAGGCCCTGCTGCAGGCGGAACAGCTGCTGACCCGCATCGGCCTGTGGGAGCGGCGCCATGACTATCCGCGCCAGCTCTCCGGCGGCCAGCAGCAGCGCATCGCCATCGTGCGGGCCCTGTGCATGAACCCGCAGGTGATGCTGTTTGACGAGGTGACCGCCGCGCTGGATCCCGAGATGGTGCAGGAGGTGCTGGAGGTGATCCGGGATCTCGCCGGCAGCGGCATGACCCTGCTCATCGTCACCCACGAGCTGGCGTTCGCCCAGGCGGTGGCGGATCGCATCGTCTTCATGGACGGCGGCCACATCCTGGAGCAGGCCGCCCCCCATCAATTTTTCGACAATCCCAGGAGCCAGCGTGCCCGCCAGTTCCTCGCCAAGTTTTCTTATACAACTGTCAGCAAACGAAAGGAGTCAGCATGAAGATAATTACCTCGGTCCTGTTTAGCGCCCTCATCGGCCTGGGCCTCGCCAGCGGCGCCGCCCAGGCAGAAGACGGTTCCCTCGCCAAGATCAAGGCGCGGGACAAGCTCATCGTCGGCGTCTTCACCGACAAGCCGCCGTTTGGCTATGTGGACGAGAAGGGCAACTACGTCGGCTTTGACACCGATCTCGGCCGCCGCTTCGCCAAGGATCTGCTGGGGGACGAGAACAAGGTCGAGTTCGTGGCGGTGGAGCCCGCCAGCCGCATCCCCTTCCTGCAGAGCGACAAGGTGGATCTGATCCTCGCCAACATGACGGTGACCCCGGAGCGGCGGCAGGTGGTGGACTTCACCAACCCGAACCTCAAGGTCGCGGTGCAGGTGCTGGTGCCGGAAGGCAGCGACGCCAAGCAGCTCGACGATCTGGCCGGCAAGCGGCTTATCGTCACCACCGGCACCACGGCCGACATCTGGCTGACCCGCAACCACCCGGACTGGAAGGTGCTCAAGTTCGAGAAGAACACCGAATCCCTGCAGGCCCTGGCCCAGGGCCGTGGCGATGCCTATGCCCAGGACAACCTGGTGCTGTTCAGCTGGGCCAAGGAGAACCCGGGCTATCGGGTGCTGCCCGAGAAGCTGGGCTCGGAAGACCCCATCGCGCCGGCGGTGAAGAAGGGCAATATCGAGCTGCGTGACTGGGTCAACGACCGTCTCGCCAAGCTGGGGGAAGAGAAGTACCTGCTGAAACTCTACGACCAGTATGTGCGCGACAAACTGAGCGCCGATACCGATCCCAACGACGTGATAGTGGAAGGAGGCAAGTGGCAGGGTTGAGCCCTGCCCCCACAGCAGTGCTGAGTGTGAAGTGTGTGATCTTTGGTTCCGTTGGTCTGCAAACCGCAAGGTTTGACCTTTCCAGGCGCCCCCTCCAGGTGGCGCCTTTTTTTTGTTTGCAAGACCCCGGCAGGCGGGACACCCGCTCTGTGAGCCAGCTCCCCCTGCCCCGGGATGCCCTGTGCCATCCTCACTGAAACGGCAGCGGGAGGAGAAACCCATGTGGATAGAGGCGGAGCCCGTCTACGGCGCCCTGGTGTCCCTGGCCATCGGGCTCATCATCGGGCTGGAGCGGGGCTGGCAGGTGCGCCAGCTCGGAGACAACCAGCGCATCGCCGGGATGCGCACCTATGGCCTCATCGGTCTGCTCGGCGGGGTCTGCGCCCTGCTGCTGCCCACCCTGGGGCCCTGGCTGGCCCTGCTCGGTCTGCTGACCGTGGTGACGGGGTGCGGCCTCTCGGTCTGGCTGGCCCAGCGCTGGCAGGGGGAGTTCGGCCTCACCAGCTCGGTAGCCATGGTGCTCACCTACCTGCTGGGGCTGATGTCGGTGCTGCAGAGCCCGAGCGAGGCGGTGGCCTGCGCCGTGCTGGCGGCCCTCCTGATGGGGCTCAAGGGCAAGATCCAGCAGGGGATGCTGTTCTTGAGCGAAATGGAGTTTCACGCCACCCTGCGCTTCCTGCTCATCTCCCTGGTGCTGCTGCCGGTGCTCCCGGATACCGAGATGGGTCCCCTCAATGCCTTCAATCCCTTCAAGATCTGGCTCATGGTGGTGGTGATCGCCGGCATCTCGTTCTGTGGTCACTTCGCGGTGCGCCTGCTCGGCACCCGCTCCGGGCTGGTGCTCACCAGCATGCTGGCGGGGCTCGCCTCCTCCACCGCCCTCACCCTGCAATTTGCCCGCCTCAACAAGGAGCAGGGAGGGCTGGAGCGGCTGCTGGCCACCGGCATTCTGCTGGCGGGGGCCACCATGTGGCTGCGGCTGCTGGTGCTGGTGCTGCTCATTCACGGCGAGCTGGCGATGCGCCTGGCCGCCCCCCTGCTGCTGCTGGCAGCCATCGTCTACGGCTTTGCCTTCTGGTTCTGGCGCCAGCGGGAAGAGATGCCGGACGGCCCGGTACAGCCCGAAACCCGCAACCCGCTGGATCTCGCCACCGCCATCAAGTTCGGTCTGCTGCTCGCCCTCATCGGCTTCATGGCCACCCTGCTGCAAAGCAAGGTGGGCAACTCCGGGGTCTATCTGCTGTCGCTGGTCTCCGGCATCACGGACGTGGACGCCATCACCCTCTCCCTCTCCCAGCTCGCCCAGAAGGAGCTGGCCCTGGAGGTGGCGGCCAGGGGCATACTGCTCGCCGGGCTGGTCAACTCCCTGGTGAAAGGGGTGCTGGCACTGGTGATTGGCGGACGCAGCCTGGGGCGGCGGGTCTTGCTCCCCTACCTCGTCTCCATCCTGCTCATCCTGCCCCTTGTCCTGATGACATGATGACGGGGATCACCTGACGGGCCCGGCACTCTGACACCCCCTCCCCTTGTCGCGTATACTGCCCCCTCTTGCAGCAGGAGGAGATAACCATGGCAAGCGACTGGGACAAGGTATTGGCGGGGGGCGCCCTGGACAGCCAGAGCGAGGAGATAGCGAACGACCGCATTCGCGGCCAGGCGCTGCTGAGCCGACTCAACGCCTCACCGGCGGGGGATCACGTCCTGCGCCAGCAGATCTGCCGCGACCTCTTCGCCCACTGCCCCGACTCCTGCTGGATCAGCACCCCCTTCACCTGCGAATTCGGCCGCAACATCCACATCGGCGAGAAGACCTTCTTCAACTTCAACGTCACCATACTCGACGTGGGCGAGGTGCACATCGGCAGCCATGTGCTGCTGGCCCCCAACGTGCAGATCTACACCGCCACCCACAGCATGGATTATCTGGAGCGGCGCAGCTGGACCGCCTACAACAAGCCGGTGCGCATCGGCGATGACTGCTGGATTGGCGGCGGCGCCATCATCTGCCCCGGCGTCACCATAGGGCCGCGCTCCATCATAGGCGCAGGCGCCGTGGTGACTCGGGACATACCGGCGGACTCATTGGCGGTGGGCAACCCGGCCCGGGTGATCCGCACATTAAGCCCGGACGAGCCCCGGGATCAGGCACTGCTGTCATGATGGCCCTGGCCCTGCTGCCCCTGATCTGGACCGCCTGGCTCGGCATTGAGGGGGCCAACTGGTGGCCGCTGGCCCTGGTCACCACCATGAGCCTGCTCACAGTGCTGGCCTACGCCCACGACAAGCGCCAGGCCATTCGCGGCGGCTGGCGCATCCCGGAATCCCGCCTGCACCTGCTGGAGCTGCTCGGCGGCTGGCCCGGCGCCCTGGTGGCCCGCCACTGGCTGCGCCACAAGACCCAGAAGGGGAGCTACCGCCTGGTGTTCTGGTTTATCGTGCTGCTGCACCTCAGCCTGTGGGGGCTCTGGGTCAGCCGGCCGCTCTGGCAGGCCTGACCCCCTTTTCCCCGCACGACAAACACAGAGAGGGCCCAACCATGGGGTTGGGCCCTCTCGTCATTGCGAATGCATCAACACCCGCCGACCGCCCGGGCCTCTCGGCCCTGGCAGGGTCGGCGCGGCAACCACATTCACACCGCCAGCGCCGCCGACATCTCGGTCTTGATGTTGTCGGATCGAGTGCCGAAGATGGCCTGCAGGTTGTTGCCCACCACCAGTACGTCGATGGCGCCAAGGGCCTTGATGCGCGGAATATCCGCCAGCTTGATGTCATGCAGGCTGACCCGCAGCCGGGTGATGCAGGCATCCAGATGAACTATGTTCGCCGCCCCGCCCATAGCCTCGACCAGATCCAGCGCCAACTCGTCTTGCTCCTTGATGTCCACCGCCTGCAGCGGCT
>ERZ650300.2317-NODE-2317-length-10274-cov-5.287504_pt1 | contig 10274 bp, 9 predicted proteins | sample MGYA00376236_ERZ650300 | MGnify/ENA primary metagenome ERZ650300 (study PRJEB26733, sample SAMN07839303) | wastewater metagenome | biome: urban; feature: wastewater treatment plant; material: waste water | place: USA: North Carolina | collected 2016-04-28 ... | reverse complement strand
GGTCAAAAGGTATCATCGATGCATGCTTGCATGCAATTCGATGTATACCTTAGTGTCCCACAATATATAAGGTCTAAATATATACAAACATTTGGTACAAGGAGCATAGCATGTACGATAGTATAATAATAGGAACAGGTCCTGCCGGACTGTCGGCAGCCCTGAATTTAAAAACATATAAAAAGGATTTTATCTGGTTTGGTTCGAAGAACCTAAGCGAAAAGGTGCAAAAGGCAGAGAAAATCACAAACTATCCCGGATTTCCACAGATAAGCGGACAGGAGCTGTTTGAACGCTTTGACGCTCATAGGAGAGCTGCGGGAATTGATATAACAGAAAAGACTGTGACCAATATCATGCCTGCAGGAAACGGCTTTATGGTGCTTGCAGACAATGAGATGTATGAGGCAAGGACTCTCATACTTTGCATGGGTGTGATGTCTGCAAAGCAGCTGGACAGGGAGGATGAGCTGCTTGGAAAAAGGCTCAGCTACTGTGCCACCTGTGATGGCATGTTTTACAAGGATAAGAGGATAGCTGTCATATGCAATGACAAAAAGTATGAGCATGAGGTAAAATATCTTGCGGATCTTGCGGCAGAGGTATTGTATTTCCCAGCCTATAATGACAGCGAAATAGAGCTTCCAAATGTAAAGATATCAAAGGATGTACCTATAGCATTAATCGGAGACTCATTTGTGGAAGGAATTACGCTTCGAAGCGGAAAGACTGAGAGCGTAGACGGAGTATTCTGCCTCAGGAACGCCATCGCACCATCAAAGCTTATGCCGCAGCTTGAAATAGAAAACGGACATATATTGGTGGATAGAGCCCAGCAGACAAATGTGGCAGGCTGTTTTGCGGCAGGAGACTGCACAGGCAGGCCATACCAGTATACGAAGGCTGTCGGAGAAGGAAATGTGGCAGCACATTCGTGTATACAATATCTTAGTAAATCAGAAAAATAATATGGCGATGGCATAGAGGTCGGTTAAAGCATGTTAAAGGCAATTACAGCCACTTACCATTGAGAAGATATTGATTTCTCTCAGCTCCGACTGAGACAAATTGTATTTCGTGTCTTAGCATGTCCTCAAGGAAGTTTATGTAGCGCTTAGCATTTACAGGCAGCTCATCATATGACCTGCAATTTGATATATCGGTTTTCCACCCCGGCAGCATTTTGACTACCGGGGTATATTTTTCGAGATTTTCGGTAGGGTCAAAGACGTTTGTTACAGCATTTTTATACTGATATCCTGTGATAACAGGAATCTGATCCATGATGCTTAGGACATCTAGCTTGGTCAGTGCGATTTTGTCGGCATGCTGGCATTTTAGACCATAGCGGCTTGCAACGGCATCAAATGGACCCACACGACGTGGTCTTCCAGTGGCAGCACCATATTCGCCCCCATACTTGCGGACCATTTCAGTCCATTCACCGTTCATAGCTTTTTCTGCGACAAATGGTCCGGCTCCAACACAGGTAGAGTATGCCTTTAGTACACCGACCACATGATCTAATGAGGCACCGGGGATACCGGCACCTATAGGACCGTAAGCTGAGATGGTGGAGGAGCTTGAAGTATATGGGAAAATACCATAGTCTATATCCCTCATTGCACCAAGCTGTGCTTCAAGTACAACACGCTTTCCCTTTGATAGTGCATCCTCAAGGAATGCACCGGTATCTGTGATATAAGGTGCATATTTTGCAGCCTTCTGCCTGCACCATGACAAAAGAGCTGACAGAGACATAGGCTCCTGATGATAGCAGCCTGCAAGCTCAAGGTTTTTAGCTTCAAGCATGGTCTTAAGTCTGGCCTGTACATTCTCTTCGTCTAAGTGGAGTAAATCACCGAGACGGATTGTTTTTTTACGGTATTTATCGCTGTATGCATAGGCAATACCGCGTTTGGTAGAGCCGAAGGCTGCTCCGGACTTTGAAAGGCGCTCTTCCTCAAGCTCATCCTGTATTTTATGCCACGGCATTGAAATTGTGGCTCTTGTTGATAATTTCAGGTTTTTTGGTGAAACAGATACATCTTGTGTTCTGATCTGTGCAATTTCATTGGACAGATGGTTTAGGTCAATAACCATTCCGTCACCGAGCACACATACTACATCTGGGTGAAGTATTCCGGATGGAAGCAGATTTAAGACAAATTTTCCCTGTTTATTAACTACTGTGTGTCCGGCATTGTTACCACCCTGATAGCGGACTACGATATCCGCATGTTCTGCGAGAAGGTCGATGACACGACCCTTTCCTTCGTCTCCCCAGTTTATTCCTGTAACTGCTGTAAGCATGATGAATGCCTCCTTGTTTTTTGAGTTTAATATTTGTATGTTGGTGCAGAGCTTGTACTGTCCGGATTTTGAATGGTATAAAACAAGTCTGCTTATAATGTGTATGATTCTGTTACGTGCAATACCTAAACGTCTTATCAGTTAGTATTCTTGCAAAGATGAGTCCGAGCGGCAGTGCAATGATAATCATGATTGCTGATGCAAACCATGAAACAGCATCCGAAAGTGCCATTATGCCGAAATTGTATATAGCCCGATACAGATAAAGTCCCGGAACCATTATGACTATGGATGGAACAGTAAGGGATATTCTCGGATATCCGTTGTTTTCCTTGATAAATGATGCGAGAAGCCCTGCTGTGAGAGCTCCGGCAAATGCGGCAGCAGGAGCCGGCATACCTGTCAGGTCTACCAGCTCAAGCCGCAGTGAATTTGCTATGGCACCGATAAGTGCGGCTGTTGCAGCCATGGGAGCTGGACTGTTGAACATGATTGAGAATCCAAACACACCGAAGAAGCTCATTATAAGCCTCAGGATTAGATGTAGTACGGGGCCCAGATCCAAATCTTCAAAGTCCATAGGCTTAAGCTGCAGAAGCAGCGCCATAATCCATGCAAACATCGTGGCTACCATGACTATTATTATTGCATAGGCAAGGCGTTCAAGACCGGAGCGCAGATCCAGCTTTGCCAGGTCGATTCCGCTTGTAATAAACGGAAATCCCGGAATGATAAAGAGCATAGAACAGATGTATCCGGCTTCGTGAATTGATGGTACATTGAAAGCCATCTCTGCAATTTTTAAAAATGCCGCATATATGAAGCATGAGGCAGAAATTGATACCGCTATATTTAGGAACAAAGTAAAATGATGTTTTATAAGCTTTGTACGTATGAGATTTCCGATGCCGGCTGCTACAAATGCCAGTATCATTTCAATAGGGCCTCCTCCGAGCAAAAATGTGAAGGCACAGCATGCTATAGCTGCTGCAAGTCCAAGCCTTGCAGGGGAGTAAATGGCATGAATCTGTTCAATCTCATCAAGTCGCCGGTGAATTTCTTCGCCGGTCAGATGAGCTTCCTCGTTAGGAAAATTGTCGACAAACTGCTCCATGCGATAGAGCTTTGATGTGTTTACACCTGTGTTTGCTATGCTGAGTGACTGCGATATACAGTCAGTGCCGTCAAAACAGTTAAACTCGATTGACATAAGTCCGACATCCACTGTACATGTGACACCAAGCTCCTTTGAGAGCCGGTTCATGGAGGTTCTCACACGCCAGGCTCCTGTGCCGCAGGAGAGCATGATGAGTCCGACACGTCCGATTACAGAGGCTTTTTCAATCAGTCCCGCCTTATCTATGAGTATATTTCCATCCTGTCTGGCATAATCATGCCAGGGGATTTCCATATGATTTTTTTCCATGATATCTGTGTAGCTGTTATCTGCCATAAATTATCGCCTCGGCCTTTTGGACATGTTTTTCTAGATTTTTTAGGAAATGAGAGCTTCGCAGGAAAATACCAATTTCATCATACCGCTTGTCATTTTCCACAAGAGAGTCCTGACCGTAAAAAACATATGCCATAGGAAGCTCCTTTTCAATCTGTATCATCAGATCCCATACGGCAGAGTAAGCCTCAGCCTCAGTCTCCTTGAGTTTTACGGTATCGGGAAGCTCTCGTATCAAGAGTATTCCGTCATGCTTTACAATGACCTGCTGCGTGGGAGTCATATGCTCGGAATCATATGTGTGGCTGTAGCGGTAAGCCTGTGCGTAGTAGATATCCTTTTTGTCTGGCATATCGTTATATATTTCGTGAAAATGTATATAGTTCTTGTCGTGAGATATGTGTTTATACTCGGGCAGCGGATTTCCGTGTTCATCGGTCATGATTATCGGATTTTGATGTCCGTCGGCATTGAACCTGTACGGTATGATATATGAATTGCGCAGCAAATCAAATACGGTGTTGTTGCACAGACACATAAGCAGTGCGGAAAGATCGCGGTTGGTATATGCATTGAAGAGAGCTTTAGCAAATTTTTCTGCCGGAAGTGATACATCAAATTCATCGTTGTAAACCAGATTTTCATTGAAGGTTTCCATAAGCCTGTCACACGCCCATGGATCGTTTAGTATCTTCTGAAACAGCATTTCTGTATGGTCTTCTCTTGGAAACATTGTCTTTTCACTCATTTGAAACACGTCCTTTTCTTATATATATAATCAATATTTCTCTTTTGAGCATTTATGATTATACAATTATGATTATAATAAGTAAAAAGTATAATTGATATAATTGAAATATCATATTATTATATCATTAGTATCTGTGTATTATCGGAAAAATGACCGGTAAAACGATAATAAAAAGGAGGCTTTAAATATGGATATAAATTTTGAGTACTACAAGATATTTTATTATGTTGCAAAATACTGCAATTTCACAAAGGCTGCGAGGGCGCTCGGAAACAGCCAGCCAAATGTAACCCGCGCCATGAACAACTTAGAGCAGCAGATAAACAGCATACTTTTTATCAGAAATAACAGAGGTGTGCAGCTCACACCGGAGGGAGAGCGTCTGTACGCGCATGTATCTGCAGCGATGTCACAGATACTTGCTGCGGAGGAGGAGCTGTCAGACAGCACAGGACTGTCACACGGAAGCGTATCGATAGGAGCCAGTGAGACAGCTCTAAACATATATCTGCTTGACAGGCTAAAGACTTTTCACATGGCATATCCGGGTATCAGGCTTAAGATATATAATCACTCCACCCCACAGGCTATAAATGCCGTAAAAAACGGCATGATTGATTTTGCAGTGGTATCGACACCGGCTGAGGTGGAGGCCCCTCTTAAGATGATAAAGCTTGGTTCGTTTCAGGAGATTCTTGTGGGTGGAACCACCTTTACTGCACTCGGAAGCCAGACTCTGTCATTAAAGGAGCTGCATAATTATCCGCTTATCGGACTGGGGCGGGAGACCATGACATTTCAGTTTTTTAACAGGCTTTTTATGTCACACGGACTTGAATTTGCGCCTGATACAGAGACCGCAACGACAGATCAGATACTGCCACTTGTGAAAAGTGAGCTTGGTCTTGCCTTTATGCCAAAGCCTATGGCAGAGGCTGCGATAGCAAATCGCGAGATTGTAGAGATAGCTCTGGAGGAGGAGATACCGCAGAGAAATATATGTATGGTATATGATATACATCAACCGATTAGTGCGGCGGCAAGAGAGTTAAAGAAAGTTATATCAGACAGCCATAAGGTGTGATTGGCAGTCGGTGGGATATACATAGGTAACTGGCAGGTTACATATTGCAACAGGTATGTTACACATTGGCAGGTTTGTAACTTACATCTCGTTTAATACTTTGTTAAAATATAGTCAGGCAGATAAGTTATAAGAATTTATCGGCAGAGTTTTTTAGGAGTATTTTTTAAAATTGGAAGGAGATTTTACACTATGGCTAACAGAATCATGTTAAACGAGACATCTTATCACGGATCAGGTGCAATCCAGGAGATTGCAACAGAGGCAAAAGCGCATGGCTTTAAAAAAGCACTGGTATGCTCTGACCCTGACTTAATCAAATTTGGAGTTACAGCAAAGGTAACAGATATCCTTGATAAGAACGGATTGGAATATGAGCTTTACTCGGAGATTAAGCCAAATCCAACAATCGACAACGTAAAGCATGGCGTAGAGACATTTAAGAAATCAGGAGCTGATTACCTCATTGCAATCGGAGGCGGCTCTTCTATGGATACATCAAAGGCAATCGGTATCATCATCGCAAACCCGGAGTTTGAGGATGTAAGAAGCTTAGAGGGTGTTGCACCTACAAAGAAGCCTTGTGTTCCTATCATCGCAGTACCTACAACAGCAGGAACAGCAGCAGAGGTTACAATCAACTATGTCATCACAGATGTAGAGAGAAAGAGAAAGTTTGTATGTGTGGACCCACATGACATGCCAATCATCGCAATCGTAGACCCAGACATGATGTCATCAATGCCAAAGGGACTTACAGCATCAACAGGTATGGACGCACTCACACATGCTATCGAGGGCTACACAACAAAGGCTGCCTGGGAGATGACAGACATGTTCCATCTCAAAGCAATAGAGATTATTGCAAGATCCTTAAGAAGTGCAGTTGCCAATGAAAAAGAGGGACGTGAGGGCATGGCACTTGGAGAGTACATTGCCGGAATGGGATTCTCAAATGTAGGTCTTGGAATCGCTCATTCAATGGCTCATACACTCGGAGCTGTTTATGATACACCACACGGAGTAGCATGTGCTATGATGCTTCCAATCGTAATGGAGTACAATGCAGACTGCACAGGCGAAAAATATCGTGAAATCGCCCGCGCAATGGGAGTAAAGGGCGTAGATGATATGTCTGTAGAGGAGTACAGAAAGGCTGCAATCGATGCTGTAGCGCAGCTCTCTGTAGATGTAGGAATCCCAACAAAGCTTGAAGCTATTAAGGAGGATGACTTAGACTTCCTCGCAGAGTCTGCTCACGCGGATGCATGTGCACCTGGAAATCCAAAGGATGCAAGTGTTGAGGATTTGAAGGCTCTTTTCCGTAAGATTATGTAATTCTGCAACAGCTTACAGGGATGTAAAAATCCGGGAACTGTCAATTGACAGCATTCCCGGATTTTTAACGCTGATATAACTATTCTGACCAACGTGCAAATTTGTAAAAACGCACGATACTTGTTCTAAATGGTTCTGAATATTACCTTGAATTATATCAGGTTTACCTCGCGAAATACGTCGGCAAGCTCCTTTGGCATAGCATCAGCGAGCAGTCCGGCAAGCTCCTGAGGGGTGAAGTTTTTATTGCCAAGCACCCACTGTGTTGTCATAAAGACAGAGCCCTGACAGTACATCTCAAGCTGGAACAATAGCTTGTCGGATATTTTCCGGTGGCTTTTTCCCTCAATCTGGTCAATATAAAACTGACGAATCAGCTCAAAATCATGCTCCTTTAGATTGTTCTGCTCATCATTTTTAAAAGCAGCCTTAAAGAAAAGGTGCTCCATCCGGATATATTCAAATTTTTTAACAAGGCTTTCGTACACGGTACTGCCCTCACCCATCTGGTGGAAGGATTCAATCAGTATCTTATCAAAATACCAGTTTATCAGGTCATATTTGTCCTGAAAATTTCTGTAAAAGGTTTGTCTGGTCACACCACATGTGTCGCAGATTTCCTTAACCGTAATTTTCTCGACAGGAGAGGAAAACATGCATTCCTTCATGGCATTGGCCAGCTTGTATTTTATATCGTTGTTCATAATGTCTCCGAATTATAATGCAGATATCTAATGAGCCTTAAGCTTTGGCATATGCCTTAACATCTACTGAAACCATATTGGTAAAAGCATTGGTATATTTTTATCCACTTCTCTACAGTGTATATATAACATATGATACGCATAAATTCAATGCATGTAAACAGAATACATATAAATTATATATGTATAAATATAGTGTATATAAACTATATATTGTTGTTTATATTTTAGTATGATCAGAAATGATTATATTACCGATTAAAAAGATTGAATTTTAAAATTTATCTGCTAATATATTGATGAAAATATTTTGAAATATACGAGGATATACATACATGAAAGACCTTACAAAAGGAAAACCATCAAGACTCATACTGGCATTTGCCATTCCAATATTTATGGCAAATATACTCCAGCTCACATACAGTATAGTTGACACGAGAATAGTCGGATCATATCTGGGAGAAAACTCACTGGCAGCAGTCGGAGCCACCACGACACTCAGCAATCTGATGATAGGCTTTTTGATGGGCTTAGCTAATGGATTTGCCATAATAACAGCCCAGAAATTTGGCGCAAGGGACTACGCCGGTGTAAAGAAATCGTTTGCACTGTCAATTAAAATGGGATGCATAATAGCGCTTGCTATAACGGTATTGTGCCTGTTATTTTTGCGTCAGATTCTTGGATTTTTAAATGTATCAAATGATTTGATGGGAATGGCTGTGTCATATATTTTTATTATAATAGCAGGGCTTGTAGCGACATTTTTGTATGATGCATGTGCGGCGGCACTTAGGGCACTGGGCGATACAGTTACGCCGCTTATCATACTAGCCGTCTCGGTCTGTCTGAATATGGCAGGTGATATTTTCTTTGTGGTCGTACTGAAGGCAGGAGTGGCGGGCGCTGCGATTGCCACTGTACTTGCACAGGTTATTGCGTTTATTGTGTGCTATGTATATATGGTAAAAAGATATGAGCTTTTGAGATTGTCCCGCAGTGATTTATTTGACAGTCATTTACTGCGAAGACACCTGAAATCTAGCGACGAAAATTGTGATACCGAGGGAGCAGAATGTAAAGACAGCGAGAATAATATGACTCCTGAAGTAATAGCCGTGATGAAAATGACGATGCTTAAGGCCGGTCTTTCCATGGCATTTATGAGTTCACTTGTAAATATAGGCTCGCTGACCCTGCAGACCGCCATAAACCGACTGGGACAGGATATTATAGTAGCTCACACGGCTGCCAGAAAGATATCGGAGATATTCATGGTCATGTTTACCGTGTTCGGACAGACAATGGCGACCTTCTGTGGGCAGAATATAGGAGCGGGAGAAGTAGACAGAGTGAAAAAGGGCATAAAACTGGCAATATTCTATACCTGCATATGGTGTACGATGGCAATTATCGCAAGCTACACTATAGGCCCGTGGCTGGTGAAGCTTGTAACAGGCACTAATAATCCTATTGTTATAAAAAATGCCACAAATTACCTCAAATTTGACACTCTGTTTTATTATGTGACCGCTGTTATATGTATAGTGCGAAATGCAATGCAGGGGCTTGGAGAGCAGATTACGCCGCTTGTATCAAGCTCACTTGAGATGGTGGGAAAGATAGTCATTGCATTTACACTTGTGCCACTGCTTGGCTATACAGGAGTGATAGTAGCAGAGCCGCTTGTATGGTTTATCATGGTGATACCGCTTTTGGTGAAGATATACACCATGCCGGTGCTTAGGAAGCAGGGGCATGGGATTTGAAAAAAGAGTGAAGCAGGCTTTACTCCAACACCAGAAGAAGTCCCATCTTGAACCTTTCGTCAGCGGTTACGCTGTGCAGTCCGTTTTTGTCAAAACGGAAATTTTCGCCTGCTGAGATTGTGTAATCTTTGCCCTCGTAGTCTATTACAGCCTTGCCCTCGAGTGCGAAAATTATTGCATTTCCAGGCGCGCGATGCGGTGTGAGACCGGTGCCCTCATCGAATGCCATAAGCACGAATTTCATTGTGTCGTTGCTTACCACATCAATGTTCGTGATACTGCCATCCTCATATGAGATAAGATCCTTAAGCTTCATGACCTCGCCTGATTTGATAATTTTGTTCATATTGTTGTTCTCCTTTTTTATGATGATTTCGGTGTAAATACAGCCGGTTTCTGTTGTTACTCCGCAGAGTGTTTTCGAAGGGACTACCAGCATATCACCTTCTGATATGGTATGCTTTGCAGCATAAGCTCCGATAAGAAAATCAGCGCATCCTTTTGCACCGATGTATACAGTGGTATTATCGTAGGATTCCTGAGAGATTGACGTGCCCTTTCCGAGAGAAAAATAGGTTATGGGTGTTTTGTCACTAAGCCTTGAATTTCGTGAGACGGTCATCTCGTCGCGGATAGGGCGTAAATCTTCTATTTTGAAAACCTTGTCCATAGGATTTCTTGTCCTTCTTTCTTGAATGTTGATTTCATTATTTATAATACAATATTACTATAATTTTGTCCAAAAATATGTTGCATATACAACAAAAACAATATAATAAAATACAAACCGCTTGCTATTTCTTTCACATATGTTAGAATATAATCAAAGCAGTTTTTCTATAGCAACCTGTGCGGTCGT
>ERZ650300.2316-NODE-2316-length-10276-cov-14.217493_pt1 | contig 10276 bp, 9 predicted proteins | sample MGYA00376236_ERZ650300 | MGnify/ENA primary metagenome ERZ650300 (study PRJEB26733, sample SAMN07839303) | wastewater metagenome | biome: urban; feature: wastewater treatment plant; material: waste water | place: USA: North Carolina | collected 2016-04-28 ... | reverse complement strand
TGCGCGGGTCGGCATGGGCAGCGGCCTCGGCACGGCGGGCTTCGGCCAGCAGGTCTGGCCAGTCGGGTTGCAGGAATGCGAAGTTCGACGTTGCGCTCAAGGGACTCCCTCCGGTGCTGAATCGGTTCTAAAGATTTTCTAAAGCTGAGAAACCGACTGAAATCTTTAGAACAGGTTTTATAAGTCTTTGTTTTAAAAAGATATTTTTACGATAGGCGCAAATCCTAAAACCTTTTTAGCGAAGCAGGGCTTTAGAAATCAGGCTGATGCCGTGAGATCGCATCGATCAACGCCAGCTTGAGGCTTTCGGAATAGTCCTCTTCATAGAGCAGCGAAGCGATGACCTCCCGCAACAGATCCTTGCCCACCACGTTGCTCGCCACATACACGGCGATGTTTTCCATTTCCAGCACAAACCGCTTGACCACATAGTCGTAGCCATTGAGTTCCAAAAAGTACGCGCCCAGGCCGATAGACGAGCGCTTGTTGCCGTCGTTGAAAGGATGGTTCTTGTTGACCGCATAGACCAGGTGGGTCAGCTTGTCGGCCATCTCCGGGTAGTACCAGTCATTCTGGATGTGACCCAGCACGCTCTCCAGGTGCTCCACGTTCTTGACACCACCCAGGCCGCCCGAGTGTTCAATGATCCACGCCTGCGTGCGCAAGGCGTGGGCCACATCGAAGTACAGGTAGCGCAAGCCCTCGTGCTCGTCCATCTCAGCGGTCCTTCAGGCGCTTGAATACGGCCAAGGTAGCGGGGTCGCTCAGGCGGTCTTCCAGCGACTTGCTGGTCTTGCCCAAAAAGCGGTCAAAGTCGGCTTCTGGAACGGACTGGATATACGCTTCCAGCTTGTGGTGTAGCGCATCCCGAAAGCCCAGGTCGCGGCTGGCCATCTTGGTGCGGGCGTCCAGGATGAGGGGCTTGAAGAGAGGGTGGCTTTCAAAGCGCCCGAACAGCGCCTCTACCTCCTGCATGCTCAGCTTGCGCTCCAAACGCTTGAACTCCAGCTCCAGCTCATGGGCGATACCTGCTTCAAAGCTGGCAATCAGGGTCAGCACCTCGGAATACATCGTCTCCCGAATGTTCTCCTTGGCCGCAAGCTTCAGCACCTTGCGGTATTCCGTGGCGTTCTCGCGGAAGATGCATTGGTAAATCAGGTTGGTGAAGCGCACGTATTTCCACTGGTGCTCCACCACAAAGTGGTCTAGCGCATCGGTGAACTGCTTGCGGTAGCTCTCGTCCTGTAACGAGGCCATGAGGTAATGCTCGTCACGCTGGTTGATGTACTTGGTGTGCCCACCCGTGCGCTCGGCCAGCACGTCCATCACGATGTCGAGCAAGCGCGAGCGAACGGCCTTGGCGCGCTCGCTCTCCGTCAGCAGCATGGCCAGGTTGAGCACGGCCCGGAAGCTGAACACGCCCAGCAACGGCGCCTTGTTACCCTCATTGATGAGGGAGACATCCACTAAGTCTTTGAATTCTTTGAGGTTTTTTCCTTTGAGCAACTGATAACCGTTGGCCTTGAGTTCTTCGCCATGGTTGCTGATGTAGCGCTCCACGGTGGCATCGCTCACCTCAAACAGGGCCATCACCTGCTGTTTGGTGAACACCGTTTGGCCCTGAAACACCACCCCGCCCAGTTGCAGATGCTGCTCTGCCGCTTGCAGGGCATAGCGGTTGTTCAGGATGTTTTGGCGCTGCAGTTGCGCGGTGGTGAAGTCACTCATTTACAAGGCTCCGGTAAACGCCCGCTGCTGCAGCGAGGCAAACAGCGCATCCAGCGCGGCCAGGGCGCGGCGGTGGGTGGCTTTGAGGGCTTCGATGGAAGCGATGCGGGTGGCGAAGATTTGTTGGAGGGGGAGGGGGGGCCAAAAAACAGACAGCCCTTTCAAATCAGCCAAGTTCACCGTTTTCTGAGCAATGCCTTTGGCCACTTTGTCTACTTGTTGTCTGACGCCGGGTGATTGAATCATCGCTGCGAGAAAGCGTGAGTCCAGTTTGCTTCTGTCGGGTTTGATATGGGCTATGTGTCGCTGAAAAGCGAAGAGCTCTTTCGTCGAAACGACTGCTGCGTTTCCGTAAGAGCCAACTGTTGTGTAGAGCACGTCACCAATCTCAATAGGGCAGCGTTTTGTCAGTTCTGCATGGGTGTCTGCAGAGATGAATTTGTGAGTGTCGAAATTGATTTGGCCTTCGACGATGTTGCTTATGAAAAGGAATGGAATCCCAGATTTTTGCCACGCCGGAGACTGATGGGTTCCGTCGGTGATGCGAGTGCAAAGTCGCTGCAGTTCACATATTGGTAGTCCCTTCGGATTCGCCACCGGGTCCCCAAACATATCGAGAAAGAGGGACTGGGTAAGGCTGTCCAGCAGGGCCAGGGCGGTGCGGCGTTGGGTTCGGAGGGTTTCGGCTTGGTCGAGGATGGCGGCGATGCGGCGTTGTTCTTCCAGCGGGGGCAGGGGGATCGCCAGATCAGCGAGAAAGCTGGCAGGAACCCGTCTTTGCCCGCCGCTGCCTGTCATGCGGCGCTGACCATTTGCACGCACTTCTTCGAGCCGCAGGTAATGGTGTAGGTAGCGTGACTCTGCTATCCCAGGGCGCGCCCGAACGACGTGGAACTCTGTAGACCCGAAGCCATGTGAACGCTGCAACCGGGCTTGGGCGATTTTTCCGTTTTCAAAGCAAGGGGTGATTTTTGCCACCAACACATCGCCGTCGAGAAACGGCGTGAAGCCTTTGGCTACTTCTGCGTAGGGCCGGTCTTGCGTGGTTTCCACGCTGGCAGATTCAGCGCTCAGCGACGCCATTGGCACAAATGAAACCAATTCTTCAGCTGGCAGCTTTTTGCCCAGCGTGGGGTTTAGCTCGGCAATGTCGGTCAGCTTGGCGGTTGGGAATTTCGCACTCACTTCAACATCCCCTCCAACACCCCCATCCCCCGCGCAATCTCATCCTCCAGCGCCCGCAGCTCCGCCAAGATCTCCCCCGGCGCGCGGTGCGCCACCACCTCATGCACCACTTCCTTGTAGCGGTTGATGCTCAGGTCGTAGCCGTTGGCTTCAATGTCGGCCTTGGGCACGCAAAAGCTTTGCGCGGTGCGGGGGCGCTCGCGTTCGCTGCTGTGGCGCTGCGCCCAGCGGGTTAGCACGTCGGGCAGGTTGTTTTTGGCGTGCTCTGCTTCTGATAGCTGCTCGCGCTTGTCCAGTAAGGGCTGGAGGCCTAAAAGGCTTGTATCCAGCAGGGGCTGGCGTTTGTCGTCCAGGCTCCAGCCGTCGGCCTGCATGTCGTAGAACCACACGTTATCCGTGCCGCCGCTCATGGTTTTGGTGAAGAGCAGGATGGCGGTGCTGACGCCCGCGTAGGGCTTGAACACGCCGCCGGGCAGGCTGATGACGGCGTCGAGCTTTTGCTCTTCCACCAGCTTGCGGCGCAACTCCTTGTGGGCCTTGCTGCTGCCAAACAGCACGCCGTCGGGCACGATGACGGCGGCGCGCCCGCCGGTTTTGAGCAGGCGCAGGAACAGGGCCAAAAACAGCAGCTCGGTCTTTTTGGTTTTGACGGTTTGCTGCAAGTCTTTGGCGGTGTTTTCGTAGTCGAGGCTGCCCGCAAAGGGCGGGTTGGCCAGGATGAGGCTGTAAGCCTCGGCATCCCCCGCCGCGCCTTCGGCGAGGGAGTCGCGGTACTCGATGGCGGGGTGCTCCACGCCGTGCAGCACCATGTTCATGCTGCCAATGCGCAGCATGGTGTTGTCAAAGTCGTAGCCGTGGAACATGCCGTTGTGGAAGTGCGCGTTTTGCGCGGGCACACGCAGCATGTCGGGGTAGGTGCGGCGCAGGTATTCGCCTGCGGCGACTAGGAATCCGCAGGTGCCTGAAGCCGGATCGCAAATGGTGTCTTGCGGTGTGGGGGCCGTCAGGGCCACCATCAAGTCGATGATGTGGCGCGGCGTGCGGAACTGGCCGTTTTGCCCGGCAGAGGCGATTTTGCCGAGCATGTATTCGTACAGGTCGCCCTTGGTGTCGCGGTCGTCGAGCGGAATGGTGTCGAGCAAGTCCACCACCTTGGCCAGCAGCCCGGGCGTAGGGATGGTGAAGCGGGCACCTTGCATGTGGCGGGCAAAGGCAGATTCAGCTGCCGGGCCGCCCGAGGTTTGCAGGCCACGCAGGAAGGGGAAGACCTGGTTGCTGAGCACGTCGAACATTTCGGCAGGCGCCATGTTCTTGAAGCGGGACCAGCGCATGTTGTCGTGCGGGCGGCCTTGCGCATCCACGCCTGCGGGGATGAGGCGCACGGGCTGGGTTTTGAGGCGCAGGGCTTTGTTGTCTTCGCGGGTCTGGTCGCTGTCGAGCGCGCGCAGAAAGAGCAGGTAGGTGATCTGCTCGATGACTTCAATGGGGTTGGCGATGCCGCCGGACCAGAAGGCGTTCCAGACTTGATCGACTTTGTTGCGCAGGTCACCGGTGAGCATGGGGGCAGTCTGTAAGGGGCTGTGGGAAAGCCTGCGAGTCTGCCATGCAGCGAAGGGCTGCAGCGCGTGGGGCGGGGGTTTTAGGTGTTTTTGGCCTCTGGCGCTTATTAGATAAGCGCAGGCAGCTATTTATTTGATAGCAATCTGTTCAGCGTGGCGGCTTGTCACTCCATGCACCCAGCCCGCCCCAGCCAGATCGTCCAGGATGGGGCAGTCCGGTCGGTCGTCCCCCTGGCAGCAGCCCACCAGGGTTTGCAGGGTGCGTTGCATGGCCTGCATGGCGGCGATGCGCTGGGTGAGCTGGTCGATGTGGCTTTGCGCGATGCGCTTGACCTGCGCGCTGGTGCGGCTGCGGTCGTGCCACAGGGCCAGCAGGGTGGTGATTTCTTCGATGGAGAAGCCCAGGTCGCGCGCGCGGCGGATGAAGTGCAGGGTGTGCACATCGGCCTCGGTGTACTGGCGGTAGCCACCTTCAGAGCGGGCCACGCTTTGCAGCAGGCCCAGCGATTCGTAATGCCGCACCATGCGGGCCGACACGCCGGCCAGGCGCGCGGCTTCGCTGATGGGCACGGGCCAGGCCTGTGGGGCGGGGCTGCGGCGTGGGCTGGGCGGGTTCATGCGGCGACGGCGTAGCCTTCTTCGGCAATGGCGGCGGCCAGTTGCTCGCGCGGGGCGGCGCTTTGCACCTGCACCTGGCCGCTGGCGCGGTCGATCTGCACTGTGGCGGCGGGGTCCACCTGCTGGATGGCTTGCGTAACGGCGCGCTCGCAGTGGCCGCATGTCATGCCCTGGACCTGGAAAGTTTGCGTTTGCATGGAAAAACTCCTGTGGATGGTTGGCGGGTGGGATTCACCCTGCATCCGATCATGAACCTTCACATCATGTCATGGTCAAGCCCCTTTAAAAATGCCTTGACCTTGCCATGGCGTCAAGGATTACTGTCGGGCCTATGAATACCACCCAACCTACCCCCGAAGGGGCCCAGTCGCTGGACCTGGGCATTGGCGGCATGACCTGCGCGAGCTGCGTGGGCCGTGTGGAACGCGCGCTGCGCAAGGTGCCCGGCGTGCAGGATGCCACGGTGAACCTGGCCACCGAGTCGGCGCGCATTGCCTACACCGTGCCCGATGGCACCGACGCCGCTGCCCTGCAGGCGCTGGTGCGGCGCGCGGTGCGCAATGCGGGCTACGAGCCGCGCGCGGCCGATGCCACCGATGCGCCGGAGGACGCCTCGCCCTGGGCGGGCTTCTTGCCCGTGGCGGTGGGGCTGGCGCTTTCGGCGCCCCTGGTGCTGCCCATGGTGGGCGACCTGTTTGGCCAGCACTGGATGTTGCCGGCCTGGGTGCAGTTTCTGCTGGCCACGCCGGTGCAGTTCATTCTGGGTGCCCGCTTCTACAAGGCAGGCTGGGCGGCGGCCAAGGCGCTGAGCGGCAACATGGACTTGCTGGTGGCGGTGGGCACCAGCGCGGGCTGGGGCTTGTCGATGTGGCTGTGGCTGACGGCGCCGACCGATCACCCAGGCCATGTGCCGCACCTGTACTTTGAGGCATCGGCCGTGGTGGTCACGCTGGTGCTGCTGGGCAAGTGGCTGGAGGCGCGGGCCAAGCGGCAGACCACCGCTGCCATCCGCGCGCTGCACGCCCTGCGGCCGGATGTGGTGCACCTGCTGTCGAAAACCGGCGAGGTGGACGTGCCCGTGGCCGAGGTGATGGTGGGCGACCGGCTGGTGGTGCGCCCGGGCGAGCGCATTCCGGCCGATGGGGTGGTGACCGAGGGACAGACGCAGGTGGATGAATCGATGCTGACCGGCGAGCCGCTGCCGGTGGCGCGCGAGCTGGGCGGGCGGCTGACGGGCGGCTCCATCAACGGCGATGGCCGCATCGTGATGCAGGTGCAGGCGGTGGGCTCTGAAACCGTGCTGGCCCAGATCATCCGCCTGGTGGAAGACGCGCAGGCCGCCAAGGCGCCGCTGCAGCGCCTGGTGGACAAGGTGTCTGCCGTGTTCGTGCCCGTGGTGCTGGGGCTGGCATTGATCACGCTGCTGGGCTGGCTGTGGGCAGGTGCGGGCACGGAGGCGGCGCTGATCCACGCCGTGGCAGTGCTGGTGATTGCCTGCCCCTGCGCCCTGGGGCTGGCCACACCGGCGGCCATCATGGCGGGCACGGGCGTGGCGGCGCAGCACGGCATTCTGATCAAGGACGTGCAGGCGCTGGAGGTGGCGCACCGGGTGGACACCGTGGCGTTTGACAAGACGGGCACGCTGACCGTGGGCCAGCCCCGGCTGGTGGCACTGGAGCTGGCGGCGGGTGCAGACGAAGCCGCTGTGCTGGCGGCTGTGGCCGGTGTGCAAAGCGGCAGCGAACACCCCCTGGCGCGCGCCGTGGTGGCAGCGGCTGCGCAGCGCGGCATGGCACCTGAAGCGGCCGATGGCGTGCGTGCCGTGCCAGGGCGGGGCACCGAAGGGGTGGTGCAGGGCCAGACCTGGCACATTGGCAGCCTGCGCTGGATGCAGGAGCTGGGCGTGCCCGTGCTGCCTGCAGCCGCTGGCGAGGGCGCTGCCAACGCGGGCCCGCTGGCGCAGCGTGCGCTGGCGTTGCAGCAAGAGGGCTTTACCGTGTCGGCCGTGGCCGGGCCCACGCCGCAGGGTTTGCGGGTGCTGGCGTTGCTGGCCTTTGGCGACGAGCCCAAGCCCGGCGCACGTGAGGCGTTGGCTGCGCTGAAGGCCCGGGGCATTCGCACGGTGATGATTTCGGGGGACAACCGGGGCGCGGCCGAGGCCATGGCGCGCCGCCTGGGATTGGACCCTGCCGCGGGCGAGGTGATGGCCGAGGTGCTGCCCGGCGACAAGGCTGCGCAGATCCAGTTGTTGCAGCGCGGCAACGCTGCAAATGTAAAAAGTGGGGCGGGCTCTGCCCCCCAGCCTTGCATTGTGGCGATGGTAGGCGACGGCGTGAACGATGCCCCGGCCCTGGCCGCTGCCGACGTGGGCATGGCCATGGGCAATGGCACCGATGTGGCCATGCATGCGGCGGGCATCACGCTGATGCGCGGCGACCCGATGCTGGTGGCTGCGGCGCTGGACATCTCCCACCGCACGGTGAGCAAGATCCGCCAGAACCTGTTCTGGGCGTTTGCGTACAACGTGGCGGGCATCCCGCTGGCCGCGCTGGGCTACCTCAGCCCCGTGGTGGCGGGGGCGGCCATGGCCCTCAGTTCGGTGAGCGTGATGGCAAACGCCCTGCTACTCAAACGCTGGCGCATGTGATAAACCGCAATGGTCGGCGGCCTGGATGTCTGGCAAACTGCAACAAATAGTTTCAAAACTGTAAACTAGTTCGCGCAAACACGGGCCTGGCCCAAGCATTCCATTGAGGACGACCTGATCATGAATCTCTTTTCGCTCATGCGGCAGTTCACCATCCGGTTTCGCATGTTGGGGGCCATCGCCGTGGTGCTGGTCTTGCTGGGCCTTTTGGGGGGCGCGGGCATGTTCGGCATGTTCCGCATCTATTCCATGAGCGAGGACTTCATGAACAGCTCCTTTCAGGAGGTGGGTTACTTGGCCCAGCTGCACAGCGAGATGGGCGCCATCCGCCAGTATGAGAAGGACATGATCATTGGCTACGAGAAGCCCGAAGCCGTGAAGGCTACGCACCCGCCAGCTTGTAGCCGACACTTTCGAGCGTATCGTGGTGTACGCACGGGGCATGCGGCCGGATGCCAGCGCATCAAACCAGAATTACCACATCGACCTCATCCTGGTGGGCCGGGGCGGCAACTCGCGGGCGTTGCGCATCGACCGCGAAGGCAACCTGCAGGAGGGATTTGATGCCTCGAGGCTACATCAGCCAATTTCAGGCAATTTGCAGCAACATGAGCATGCACACACGTCGTTAGTGGATTAGTGGGTGTCGCGGCTTCGCATTGGGCTTTTGAAGCTGCAATCTCCAGCATCGTCACGCGCCAGCGATTTTTGCTCGAAGCTCGTGTGGCTCGTTAAAGCATTGATCGGAGTCTCCCACGCCGAGGCCTTGTTGAACATCGCGCTGATCAGCCGCAATCAGGGGACTGCTGGCATGAAGTAATCGAAGTTACGCATGGTAAACAGGCTTTCGGCGAAGAAGTAGGCTCAGCGCTTGGGATCTCATTTGTATTTTCGATTCGCCACCTTGATTGATGTGGCTGATTTTTCGCACCTTCTTCAGCGGAGCACAAGCATTTCGGACAGCCATTGGAGCGACCAAATTTTAATGTAAGATTTACAAGCGATAAATTGCAAACCAATTGTCAACGGATTGCAGGATTGATGAATAAATCAATCTTCAATATCGAATTTATCGCTTTTCAAACGGGAGTGAAGATGATAAAAAAAAATATGAAAAAAATGCTTTTTCCGATGCTTGCCGCATCATTTTCGATGTGTTCCTTTGCTCAGTACAGCAATCCACAAAACAGCACTCAAACCTATCATGAAACCAAAGAATCTGCACTAAAAGCGTCCGGACTAGATGTTTACGTGTCCAAGAAAAATGACAGGATTATTAATGCAGCAGCCAAAAACACTGAAGAAATAAAAGCGGAATTGGCTGGTAGTTTTGCTGGAACTTGGATTAAATATGATGAAAACAAGGTTGCCCATCAAGTGGTGGCCATAAAGGGCGGCGGCAACTTAACAAAAATTTCTAATGCACCAGAGAATGGTTTTTTAATTGTTGATGCGAAATATAGCTATCAAGAACTGGAGGCCGTTCGCGAAAAAATACTAACATTGTTCAAGAATTTATCTAATGATGGCGAACAGTTAATTTTTGGCATTGCTATTGACGACGAAAACAACAAGTTAATTGTCAGAGGCCATCAGCAGAATTTGGAATTCATTAAGAGCAAAATAGTAATCTCTGGCATTGACGCCGACATTATTTCATTAGAGGCACAGGATGGCCCTATGACTTTGATGGGGGTGCTTTTTGGGGGATCAAGAATAGTTTCATCCACCAATGGTGGACTTAATTTTAGATGCACCAATGGATTCAATGTTGTAATTGATGTCATCTATCCAGGATCAATTACGGCAGCCCACTGCTATGAGTACAACACTAGTTTGAAGAGTGTGTATTTCGACCTCGCAGCATCAGGCACATCAATAAAAGGTGATTTTATTGGAGATTATTTTGCCAATGGCTGGTCCGATAATATGGATGCCATCATATTTGGCAACGTAAATTTTGTACACACACTTTATCGCAAGGTGGTTACAACGCCAAACAATCTAGTGAGCGTAAAGCCATTGGGACAAATGATTCTAAATTCAACGGTTTGCTCATCCGGCGGCACAAGTGGCTGGCGTTGCGGTGCGCAAAAATCAACAAACTCAACCCAGACCGTAAACGGGAGAGTTTTTAAAGTTGCAGAGGCTAATTTTTGCGGGGCTGGAGGTGATTCCGGGGGGCCTGTTTTAAGCGGGCAAAACAATGCTCTTGGCATTTATATGGGGGCCTTGGGAAACAACCCCAACGGTACTTGTGGTCCGATTTTTGGTGGAGGATCACGTCCAAACTCGGTATATCAGCCACTTGCCCCATATTTAGCCAAATATAGCAACGTTCAAATCATGACCGAATAATTGTTACTATATAAACCGGCCACTTCCACAACCCAGATCACAAATTTGCGATAAGGACTACTGTGGAAGTAGCATTTTCCTGCCTCTGCGTCATCAGAACAAGGAAACGCAAAGGGGGCTTGAAGCCCAATGCCAGTAAGTTAAGCAAAGGCCCTTCGGGGTCTTTGTTGTTTGTACAGTG
>ERZ650300.2315-NODE-2315-length-10280-cov-8.005086_pt1 | contig 10280 bp, 7 predicted proteins | sample MGYA00376236_ERZ650300 | MGnify/ENA primary metagenome ERZ650300 (study PRJEB26733, sample SAMN07839303) | wastewater metagenome | biome: urban; feature: wastewater treatment plant; material: waste water | place: USA: North Carolina | collected 2016-04-28 ... | reverse complement strand
GAAAGCATATTTACATGTTTCATCAATATCAATTCCAGCAACAACATTTAAACCCTCACGAATAAACCCATGGGTAAGACCACCTATTCCACAAAATAAATCTACAACAGCAATATCCTCTATTTTCATTATATTAATTCATCTTTTATCTAAAACCGCTAAGATACAAAAAATACTTCTCCTTAAAATGTGATTTCGAGCTTGCTCAATGGTTTTAAAGTTTTTGGTAATTTATACAAACTCGCAAGTATTCTGATAAAATTCCTCATATTTAAAGGCAAATTCCTTATTGAGTAACGCTTTATAGTTTACTAAAAATATCCTTTTTCCTGCAAAAAAGATAAATATTTTCTGAAATTTTCATTGCTAATTTATTGATTACGGTTTGTGGTGGTTGTGCTGTTAATTCCTGTGATTGCCTGCGTGAGTTAATGTTGTTAAGTTAAGCGTTTTTTTTTGTCATTCTGAGGAACGAAGAATCACATAATGTTTACAGCTTGTGTGATTCCTCCTCTGTCGGAATGACAAAATCAAAAGTCTTTTTCCTGCAAAAAAAGACACCGTTTTTCTGAAATATTCATTATTTATTTATCGATTTCGGTTTGTTGTGGTGGTGCTGTTAACTCCTGTGATTTGCGTGAGGGATAGGAATAAACTACCGAAGTAGTATGGATAGCCCGACCGCAGGAACGCAAAGGGGCGAATAACACGTTTGCTATTCGCCCCTTTGTGGTACTGGGGTCACGCCCCAATTATGCTTTTTCTTTTTCGAAACGGTCAATGACTTCTTGGTAATAGGCCAAGGTGGTTTTGGCGATAGATGCCCAACTGAATTGTTGGAGTACGCGTTGGCGACCGGCTTTTCCCATTTGGTTGGCCAAGGCTTCGTTGTCGAGCAAGAGATTGACTTTGGTGGCAAAATCTTGTTGGAAGGCTTGAGGATTGGCGGGGTTAAAATCGGTTCGGGAAACGGGGGCGAGGGGTACTAAAAATCCGGTTTGTCCTTCGACGATGATTTCGGGTATGCCTCCTACGGCGCTTCCTACTACGGGTGTTTCGCAGGACATCGCCTCGAGATTGATGATGCCAAAGGGTTCGTAGAGCGAGGGGCAGGCGAAAACGCGGGCGTGGCTGTAGAGCACTTTTACTTTTTCTCTTGGGAGCATTTCGGAGATGAGGATGACGCCTTCGCGGGTGGCTTTTAGCTCGGCGATGAGTTGTTCGGTTTCGGCGGCGATTTCGGGGGTGTCGGGGGCGCCTGCACACAATACGATTTGGCAATTGGCATTGAAATGTTGTGCCGCAGCGATGAGTTGCGAAATGCCTTTTTGACGCGTGATGCGACCCACAAACAGCACAAACGGAATGTTAGGGTCGATGCCTAATTCGGTCAACAGCGCATCATCAAAAGTGGGTTGGTAAAAATCGGGGTCGATGCCGTTGTGAATCACCGTAACTTTTTCGGGAGCTACGCCATAGGCTTCGATGACATCGGTTTTCATTTGTTCGCTTACGGCAATGACACCATCGGCAGAGGCGTAGGCGTGTTGCTCTAACCAACGAGATAGGAAATAACCGTTGCCGAGTTGCTCGACCTTCCAAGGGCGGTGGGTTTCGAGACTGTGGGTGGTCAAAATGAGCGGTACTTGTAGCAGTTCTCGCGTAAAAACGCCCGCCAAATGGGTGTACCAAGTGTGGCAGTGCACTATGTCGGCCTCGGGCGTGGCTTGTGCCATCTCGACATTTTTGCTCAGGTTATGAAACATTTTGATGTGCGCATTGCTTGGGTCTTCCATTTTGGTCAAGCTGGAGGTGATGCCTTGCACGTGCATATTTTGGGTGGTTTCGGATTGTGCCCCAAAACAACGGACTTCTACTTGGGCGAGTTTGGCCAGTTCTTGGCTTAAAAAATCGATATGTACTCCCGCACCACCATAAATGTGCGGAGGAAATTCATTACTGTAAAGGGCTATTTTCATACGAAGATTTTTAGAGAAGTAAAAAAGCTTTGTTTTTTGTCTTTATAAAACTATAAAATTTAAGCGAGAAAGTAGCCGTGAATTCGATGATAATTTGAAACGGAATCGACTTAATTTGTAGTATTTATGAATTTTTATGGCAATTATTATTTTTGCGACAATTTGATAGCAGAGTGCAGGTTAGAGGTAAAGTATTGAAATGAATACCACCAGCAGATGGTTGGAATTCAAATAAAAAAGAAGAATTAACCACATAGAATCATAGATTAATAGCAAACTAGTAAAGAATAAATAGAAATAGCACTATTTTTCACATAGCTTATCTATATGAAGAGTAAAACGTCTATTTCTTTCTAATTAAAAACTACAAATTCAATGCTTCTATGTGGTAAAAAATAATTTCACCCAAAGAGTATTAAAGTAAATCAACATAGAATAAATAGAAATAGCACTATTTTTCACATAGCTCATCTATGTGAATAGTAAAACGTCTATTTTTTTCTATTTAAAAGCTACAAATTCTATGCTTCTATGTGGTAAAAAATAATTTTGCTTGGCGGTTTTTTGTAAAAAAATAAATAAGAAAGGGCTTTTTTTGGGGAATAAAAAAAGCCGCTTCTTTTCAGAAACGGCTTGCATTGTAAAGGGTGCTTTATCTTTTATCCTCAATCACTATGGCAGGAATCTGCTTTTGTTGGATAAAGGCATTGAATTCGGGTACTTTGACCGTTGCGATTTCATTGACTTTCGCTACGGCTATATCAATTTTTTTAGCCAAATCATCGTATACTTCATAAGCGCCTTTGGTTGGTTTGGTGTCTCCTGAGGAAACATTCGAACCCAATCCCGCCATTTTATCGTTCAGCATAATAGGGTAGGCCAAAACGTCTTGTGGGGCTTTGGCTTTAGGCTGCATCAAAGTAGCTTCTAGCTCTTCTAAAGATTTGAGGGTAGGCTCGGTCATTTTTTTCATTTCTTTCACCATAACCGAATCTTTCACGGCACCAACATACCCATTGATTTGTCCTTTAATCTTGCGGATTTTGTTGATGGCCAAATGTGCTTCGTTTACTTTTTTGTTGACTTTTTGATGGAATTCGAATTGCTCTTTCAAGTCGGCATCGGTTCCTTCTGCTCTTGGGTCTTTTTTGATGTCAAAAGTTTGCTCCCCGATGATTTTTTTGTCTTCGATAAAACGAACTTTGTACATGCCCGGAAGTACTTTGGCACCCACTCCAGAACCAGCCCACATTACATTTGTTCCTTCTACTTCGGTAGCATTGGGATAACGCATATTCCAAACAAATACGTTCATTCCGACTTTGTTGGGCACATAACCTGCTTTTTCTTTCTCAGTGTCTTGGTGGAATTCTTTGGCTACTTTTTGTGGTTCGCCTTTGGTGTTTTTAACCGAAGAATACTTGATGATGCTTTCGTTTTTGTCGTTCAAGAATTCGAGTTCTAGTTCTTTGGTTGCTTTCGTTTTTTGATAGAAACGTACGATTACCCCATTTGGAGCATTGGTTCCAGATGACTGGGTATTGCTTTGACGACCTTGTGTTCTGTAGGTAGTTCTTGGTTGGAAAAGGTGTTTTTCGCCTGTTACCTTTTTGTCCATTATTTCGTGCAAAGGCGTAATGTCATCCAAAATCCAGAAAGCACGTCCGTGAGTAGCCACAACCAAATCCTTATCGCGTTTGTGAATTTGCAAATCACGAATAGGCGTAAGCGGTAAATTCAAGTTCATTTTTTCCCAAGAATCCCCATCGTTGAAGGAAACATAAATCCCTCTTTCGGTTCCAGCATACAAAAGGCCAGGTTTGTTAGGGTCTTCGCGCAATACTCTGCAGTATTCATCAGCAGGAATTCCAGCGGTGATTTTCTTCCAAGTTTTTCCGTAATCTGTGGTTTTGAAAAGGTAAGGAGCACGGTCGCCATACATGTATTTGTTGGCAGCCACATAAGCTTTTCCTTTGGTATGTTCCGAAGTGTGAATTATGCTTATCAAAGAAAACTCGGGTAACATTGAAGTCGGAATGTTGACTTTGTCCCAGCTTGCTCCATTGTTCTTAGAAACATGAATATAACCATCGTCAGAGCCTGTCCAAAGCACCCCTTGCTCAGTTGGCGCTTCTGAAAAAGTAAAAATAGTAGCATAGACTTCGGCTCCCGTTTGGTCTTTGGTAATTGGACCTCCAGTGTCTCCAGTGGTTTTTGGGTCATTTCGGGTTAAGTCTGGGCTTATGGCAGTAAAGGAATGGCCTCCGTCTTCTGTAACCAATACATATTGCGAGGTCACATACATTCTTTTGGGATTATGTGGAGAAAAAACGATAGGGTAAGTCCATTGAAAACGGTGTTTTTTGGCTTTTGCTGGAGAACCAATGTTGGATTCAGGATAAGGAGAAATGTCTTGTCCTTGCTTGGTTCTCGAATTGTATTTGCTTAATGAACCATCATATTCTCCTCCATAAGTAAGGTCAGAATTGGTTGGGTCGGCTTGAATGTATCCAGCTTCACCACCCGCAACAGGAAACCAATCTTCTCTGTCAATGCTAGAACCAGTGGTTCTTGAAGGAATTCTAATAGAGGAATTGTCTTGTTGTGCACCGTAAATGTTATACGGAAAATCATTGTCTAAGGATACGTGGTAAAATTGACTCGTTGGAATGTCAATATCCGAAAAATTGGCACCACCGTTAAAGGTGATTTCTGCCCCTCCATCATCTCCAATAATAAAGTTTTCTGGGTTTTTCGGATTAATCCACACATCGTGCGTATCGCCATGTTGAACAGGGATTTTTTTGAAGTTTTTACCACCATCGGAAGATTTCCAAGCGTCTACATTCAGCACAATCAAACCGTCTTCATTTTTTGGGTCGGCTTGTAAATTCATATAGTACCAAGGACGTTGCCATAAGTTTTTGTCTTCGTTGATAAGTGACCAATGTTCTCCTGCATCATCAGAACGGTACAGTCCACCTTTGTCGTTTTCTACCAAGGCATACAAACGGTTCGAGTTTACAGGCGAAACGGCAATTCCAATTTTACCCAAAAGCCCTACTGGCATTCCAGGTTTGGTACTTAAGTTGGTCCAAGTGTCGCCACCATCGGTAGATTTGAAAAGACCAGATTCTGTTCCTCCAGAAGACATAGAATGTCCATTTCTGTAGGCTTCCCAGAGTGTCGCATAAATTACTCTTGGATTGTTCACGTCGATACGGACCACCATTCCGCCGGTTTTATCATTTTTAGACAATACCAATTTCCAGTTTTTTCCACCATCGGTACTGCGGTAAATGCCACGCTCTGGATTGGAATGAAACGGATTACCCATTGCAGCTACAAAAACAATATCGGGATTGCTAGGATGCACTTCGATGTTCCCAATAGCATCGGCTTTGTCGAGACCGATTTTACTCCAGTTTTTACCAGCATTTACAGATTTGTACATCCCGTCGCCAAAGGAGATATTAGAACGCATATCAGCTTCTCCCATCCCAACATACACCACATTTGGGTCTGAAGGTGCGACTGTAATTGCTCCCACCGAGGAAGAAGTAAAGGTGCTATCCGAAACAGGTAACCATTCGTTGCCGCCATCGGTGGTTTTCCAAACACCACCACCAGTAGCTCCAAAGTAATACGTTAAAGGTTGGTCTGCGTGACCTGCTACCGCCAAAGAGCGACCTGCTCTAAACGGACCAATATTGCGCCATTTTAATCCATTGAAGTAAGCAGTGTTGCTAGAAGATAAGGCTGTTTTGTCTTTTTTCTTGGCGGTATTTTGTGCTTCTATTGAAAGCGAGGGAAGTAAACAAAAGCTTAAGAGCAGTGCACCTAAGTGAAAGATTGTTTTTTGGTTTTCCATAAATTTATTTGATTTTAGAAAGTAATAGTCTCTAAAATTAAATAAATTCTTTCTTTTATTGTGTTTTCTTTATGGATTTTTGAAAAAGCACAGTTGCGATTTCATTGTAACTCCTCAATTGACGTGAGTTTATTGTTACTTAAATTGTGCTTCGAATTTTTTAAATCGGTAATCCAAATCGTCTAGTACTTGTTCTTTTACTTTAGACTCTTCGATAAAGCTAAAACGGATGCTGTTGTACACATATTCCTTGATGTCTTTGTAGCTTACTTGTGGGTATCTTTTGGCCAAAAGCACATATTGTTCAGTAAGATTGGTTCTTAAAATACCAGCATCGTCTGTACTAATTACGATGGGTACACCAAATTCTTTATACAAACTAAACGGATGGCGATTCTCTTTAACTTTCAGAATAAACTCGTTACTAGTCAAATTGATTTCGATAGCGATTTTGTTTTTCGCCATATAGCGCAAGAGCTCGTAGTTGTTTTTTTCGTAGGCCAAATCTACCCCGTGACCAATTCTGTTCGCACCCGCAGTGTAGACAGCGGAGTTGATGTGCCAAGTTAACTCTTCAGGCTGCACCAATCCTAGGGTTAATTCGCCCGCGTGCATACTGTATTTTACTTTTGGAAATTTTGCGTGACAGTATTTATACATAAACATATGCAATTCATAATCTTTCATTGCTGTAGCGCCATCTTCAGGCGAAACGATATTCACGCCATCGATTAGTGGACTGTTATCAGCAGAAATAAAAGCAATTACCAAATTCTTAAACAAGTCTACCGGCTCCATAAAGCGCAACACAAAATTTTGATAGCGCATCGTGAATTGAGCATCATCAATCTTGAGGTCGTTATGCATTTTGGCTACAAAGTTTGTGTTGAAATTAGCAGCATATTTTGCGGCCTCTCTTTTGTTGAAAGTAGCAAACAATTGGTCCAGTGCTTTGAAAACCGCTTTTTCGTCTTTTTTGGCGACCAAGCTTCGGAGTTCTTCGTTATAAGGAGTCAAATCCTCGGTATTCATATCACACGGAATCGTTGATAATTGCGTTTCGATATAACTGACTTGTTCTTTGATGGCGCGATTTTTCAGCTCCAAAAGTCCTTGTTCAAAAGTACCTTTGATAGTAGCTTCAAATTTTCCGAAGGATTCAAAAAACTGTTTATCAGAAGGATAACTTATGCCGTTAAAGTCTTTGATAGACCATTTTTCGATGATTTTTTGTTGGTATAAGGGTAATGCTCCATTTTTCTGAATCATTTCAAAGGATTCCCAAATTCCATCGGTGCCTCGTTGGGGTTGTACTTCTAAAGTCTCTAAATTGAGGTAAAAATTATTTTTAATGGCGTAGGCTATCAGCGGTTCAGCATAAACAGAGCCAGAATAGTGGTGGTGCAAATCGCCTCCTTTTGGCATTTGAGAAAAGAAAGCCGTGAGTTGGGCTTCGTTATTTCGGATGTTTTCAAAATAAGTTTCAGCGTTTTGAGCCGTTCCAAATGCAGTACTTAAAAGAAGTAAAAAGAGCGAAAATTTATTCATACTTTTTAGATTTAGTCGATTTGGGGTGCAAAAGTAGGTAAAAAAGCTCAGTTTTCAGCCGTATTCGTTAAAATACCAAGGATTTACTTTTGAAAAGGGAAATTTGTAGTACACGAATTAGCACCAATTACAGCTGTTTTAAGGATGTTTTTTGAAATAGGAAATCTGTTCTAATCCGTTTTATCCGTTTTATCCGTGGTTTAATTGAAAAAGTAAAAAATTCGGTTTAATCGAATTCAATATTTTTATACCAACTGCTTGTAAAATTTAAAAAAATAACCACACTTCGATACCTCAGTGCAGGCTAGAATCATAGATAAAAGCAAATTTGAAAAGGAATGAAATAGAGATAGCACTATTTCACACATAGTAGACTATGTGAAAAGTAAAACGTCTAATTTTTCTTTTATGACACTTTAAAATTCTATGTTTCTATGTGGTTTAAAAAAAAAAACATCTCTATTTAAGTCATTTTAGTACTGCTTAAAAATCCGTTCTAATCCGTTTCATCGGTTACATCCGTGGCTTAAATAAGGATTGGCAAAGCCATTTTTCAAACTACAAAATCCCCAAGCCCAACAGCACAGCAAACACCATAAGCAGTAGCGCAACCAGCAATTGAATGCTCTTTAAGGTCACTTTTTCTAACAGTCTATTCCCGATAAAAGCACCCAAAAAAGCCGAAAGCGTGGCACAAATCACCAAGGGATAAGCAATATTTTCGGCGTTTTGTGACCAGTTTTGTACATAGACACCCATCCGGGAGAGGTCAATCAAACAAGCAATAACGACGCCTGTTCCTATGTAAGATTCTTTTGTTAGTCCTGCTCTAATTAGGAAGGCAGCACGTAAAGCGCCTTGCATACCCGATAATCCTCCAAAAAAGCCACTCAATACTCCGCCCAACGGCAGGTATTTTTTATCAAAAGTAAGTTGCGACCAACTTGGAATAATTTCAAACAAAGCAAAAAATAGCAAAATAAAACCAATACAAAGTTTGATTGGCAAAAGCGTAAACGTATGGCTCCCGAGCGTGTAACTGCCAATTGGTTGGGCAGTATTTAAAAAAGAAAGCAGATATGCCCCCACAAAAGCAAAAAGAATAGCTGGAATTCCAAAAGCCAGCAAGGCTTGTTTGTTGGCTTTTTGTCCCAACAAAAAAAGTTTAAAAATATTATTCAAAAAATGCACGATAGCGGTCAATAAGATGGCCATTTCGATAGGGAAAAAGAACCCAAAAACTGGCACTAGCAAGGTTCCCAAACCAAAACCCGAGAACAATGTCAATCCCGAACCCAAAAACGCCACCAAACAAATCAAGAAATAATCCATAGCTTTTATATTGAATGCCTCAAAAATACAGATTCTACCATTTCAGGACAAGACAAACGTCTGTTTTAAACCACTCCAATTTATTTTATGCTAACTCTTTGGAAGAAAATCAAATAAATTGAAATAACCACACTTCGATACCTCAGTGCAGGCTAGAATCATAGATCAAAGCTAATGAAAAAGTAAAAATACCACTATTTCTCACATAGCATTCTATGTGAATAGTGAAACGTCTATTTATTCTTTTAAAAACTATGCATTCTATGACTCTATGTGGTATAAAAATAATTTATGAAAAGTATTACTATTAAAATCCGTTTTAATGTGTACATTCTTTGAATTAGCAAATGTTATGCAGTTATTAAACAAATCAATGCTAGGCTTCGGAAATCTAAAATTCAAATTGTATTTTTGAAAACAAAGAAAAGTCATATATGAAAATTGTTATATCGCCAGCCAAGTCCTTAAATTTCGAGAAAGAATTACCCGTAGACACTTTTACGCAGCCTGCTTTTTTAAAGCAGTCCAAAATCGTGCACGCCGAATTGCAACTCAAAACGCCCAAAGAACTAGCTAGCCTGATGTCGATTTCGGATAAACTGGCCGACTTGAATTGGCAACGCAACAAAGATTGGAAAACGCCATTCAAACCCAGCAACGCCCGTCCTGCGGTGTACGCTTTCGATGGCGATGTTTATACTGGTTTAGACGCTTACACGCTCTCCGAAGACCAATTGCCCTTATTGCAAGACCGCTTGCGCATCCTTTCGGGGCTTTATGGATTGCTCAAACCCTTAGATTTGATTCAGCCGTATCGCTTAGAAATGGGAACCAAAATGCCCGTAGGCGAGAGCCAAAATTTATACCAATTCTGGAAAACCACCTTGACCCAAGCGTTGAATAAGGAGCTCAAAAAAGACGAACTGTTTGTCAATTTGGCGAGCAACGAATATTTTTCTGCCGTAGATGCCAAGGCGCTCAAAGTGCCCGTAATCACGCCCGAGTTCAAAGACTACAAAGACGGAAAACTAAAAATGATTAGTTTTTTTGCCAAAAAAGCCCGCGGAATGATGGTGCGTTACATCCTCGACACCCAAGCCGAAACCATCGACGACCTAAAAGGCTTCAATTACGACGGCTATGCCTTTGATGCCAACTTATCCAAAGGCAACCAACTCGTTTTTACCCGATAAAAGCATCGTTAAACACAGCTTGGTGGTAGTTACTTCTATGACCTTATTTGCCTTATATGGTTTGTAAAATCACGATGAACTTCAATCAAAAACTTTAGATGACTTATAGGTTTAAGTAGTCTTCGTTTCAAAATCTGTTTCAAAATAATTAGGGCGTGACCCCATCCACCCAAAGGGGCGAATAGCAAACGTGTTATTCGCCCCTTTGTCTGGCTGCGGTCGGGCTATCCATACTACTTCGGTAGTTTATTCCTATCCCTCACGCGGGCAATCACAGGTGTTCAAGGAATCAAAACAGTAAAGAATATTTCAGAAAATTTTTATGTTTTTTGTAGGGAAAAGGATATATTTGGGAGA
>ERZ650300.2314-NODE-2314-length-10292-cov-3.512162_pt1 | contig 10292 bp, 5 predicted proteins | sample MGYA00376236_ERZ650300 | MGnify/ENA primary metagenome ERZ650300 (study PRJEB26733, sample SAMN07839303) | wastewater metagenome | biome: urban; feature: wastewater treatment plant; material: waste water | place: USA: North Carolina | collected 2016-04-28 ... | reverse complement strand
TTCGAAAAACTCAGTTACTAGGACGTATTGATAAAATTGATGTTGTAGGTTAGTGGGCTGTGGGCATTTTCTGGGGTTGCTAACAACGGTCTAGTGACAACTAGATGTGTGGGGGAACAAACTAAGTTTTTCTTGTTGATGATGATTGTCATTAGTCTGTCCTCCTTTTCGATAGATTTAACTTGCTTTTGTGCTGCTATCTTTTTATCTTTTAATATATATAGACTTATCCTACACTTAAATTTTAACACTTTACTCATTCTTTTACAAGATATTTTTCCGCAAAAAGGGTGTTATTTTCATTTTATATTCATAAAATAACGCTTTATTAAATCGAGATCTGCTCGACTTTTGCCTTGACTTAGGCTAATGTCCTTTTAAAAACAACAAAAAAACGCCTGTCCCATGTTTGGTCAGTCGTCTTAAATTCTTGATTAGAAGGATTGACGCTTAGATTTACGTTCCGCACGACCTTGCGCACGACCTTCAATCCGTTTCTTGGCTTTCTTCTGTTTATCAATTTCCCAACCGATTTTTTTCTTGTAGGCGGGTTTAATTTTTTTCTTTTTCTTCTTCACAAGCCCGATCATCGTAATATCAAGAGCTTCTTTAGATTTCTCACGTTTTTCACGACGATCTCGATCGTAAGAATCTGTAATCTCACCATTTTTGATGACTTTTGGTGTGAATTTAATGCCTGTCTTTTCAAGTTCATGAATCGACGCATCATCAGATGGTTGGTAGAGCGTAATCGCTGTCCCTGTCATGCCATTACGACCAGTCCGGCCAACACGATGGACGAAGAATTCCAAATCACGGGGAATACCGTCATTGATGATGTGACTAACACCTTCAATATCAATCCCACGCGCCGCCAAATCTGTTGCGACAACATATTGGTAGTCGAGATTTTGAACGGCCTTCATGATCCGCTTGCGCTCACGCGGTGGCACGCCACCATGAATCTTAGCGACTTTAAAGCCATTGTTGGCTAAAAAGCTGTGAATTTCATCGGCTCTGTCCTTGGTATTAGCAAAGATCATGGCCAAGTAAGGATTAAGCGTTTGAAGTACTTCCAGAATCGCGCTGTTATTCCCGCGACCCTTGGTCGAAATCAACCAGTTGTCGATGGTATCGCTAATGACGGTTTTCGTCGCAATTTTCTCCATAACAGGGTTGTTGAGATATTTCTTGAGGAAAGGTTGGAGTTTTTGCGGAATAGTAGCTGAGAAGACGAGCATCTGCACTTTTTTATCAAAGGTGCCTGCGATTTGGTCCACTTCATTTAAGAAGCCCATGTCCAACGTCATATCTGCTTCATCGATTACGAAAATATTGGCCGTATATGTTTTCAATGCTTGCGCATTGATCAAATCTAAGATACGACCCGGTGTTCCGATGACGATGTGGGGTTGATTACCGGATAACTTTTCAATCTGGCGTTTTTTATCTGTGCCACCGACAAAGTTTGAGATACGAATGCTATCGTCAAACTTAGTAAATTCTTGCGTAGCGTTGTAAATTTGCGTTGCAAGTTCACGTGATGGTGCTGTAATGACGGCTTGTACACCATTAACAGCTGTATCTAATTTTTGGAAAATCGGTAGTAAAAAGGTATGGGTTTTACCAGAACCTGTTTTAGATTCGCCGACGATATCACGCCCATCAAGCGCGATAGGAATCAGCTTTTCTTGGACTGGTGTCGCCGTTTTAAAGCGGATGCTTTCTAAAGTGTCGTTAATGAATGGTTTAAAATTAAAATCTGTGAATTGCATATTTTTCTCGTTTTTCTAGTAGTCGTTCTTCTATTATACCACAAAAAAATCGCCAAATTCGGCGATTTTCGATTATGAGTAACCAGAATGGTTACTAACCACTAGTCTTTATTCTTTTACTTTTTTATAAGCCGCTAGGCGGTTATAATTTTCACTACGTTCTGTCATCACGTCAACTGTGTGCTGTAACATGTCTTGAACTTCCTGTTCGTCCTTCTTCACGCTGCGTAGGGCAGAGAAGCGCGTTTGGTTTTCAAGGAAGGCTGACATTTTACTAAAGTCGGCTTTTTTGTAGTCGATCCGCATCGGGTCTTTGCCTCTAGCAGCAAGGCGTGGATCGTAGCGGTAGAGTTGCCAGTAGCCAGACTCAACAGCGTCTTTTGATTCTTGAATGGTTTGACCCATGCCACCGCGCAAGCCGTGGCTGATACATGGTGTATAGCCGATGATCAAAGATGGTCCAGGATAGTTTTCTGCTTCCTGAATGGCTTTGATCGCTTGCATTGGATTCGCTTCAATGGCAATTTGTGCGACATAGACATCGTTGTAAGAAATGGCCATCATGCCCAGATCTTTTTTCTTAGTCTTCTTACCACCGGCCGCAAATTTCGCGATCGCTGATGTTGGTGTCGCTTTAGACATTTGACCGCCTGTATTGGCATAGACTTCGTTATCCATAACAAAGATGTTAACATCTTCATCAGTTGCAAGGAGATGATCAATCCCTGCAAAGCCAATGTCATAAGCCCAACCATCACCACCGATGATCCATTGGCTTGGTTTCACGAGCATGTCTTCATCAGCCAGAATCGCTTGCAAGTCTTCGTTGGTTTCACCTTGAAGGGCTGCAGCAAGTTTAGTCGCACGTTGACGGCTACCCTCACCTTCGTCTTTATTAGCTAACCAGTCTGCTAACAAGGCTTTCGTTTCGTCAGAACCTAGGTCTGCCGCAAGTGCAGCGCTCACTTTGTTAGATAAGCGATCCCGCTTCATTTGGTTGGCAAGATGCATGCCCAAACCGTATTCCGCGTTATCCTCAAAGAGGGAGTTACTCCAAGCTGGCCCTTGACCTGCGTCATTAGTCGTATAAGGTGCCGCTGGTGAAGAACCGCCCCAAATAGACGAGCAACCTGTGGTATTAGCGATCATCATGCGATCCCCATAAAGTTGTGTCAAGAGTTTAACATAAGGTGTTTCACCACAACCAGCACATGCTCCTGAGAACTCAAGCATTGGCTGTCTGAACTGGCTTCCTTTAACGGAATCAGCTTTGAACTTAGCAAGTACTTCTTCTTTAGCTGGTAATTTCTGACCATAGTCATAAACTGCTGCGAGTCCGTCATAAATTTCACTGCTTGGGAAGACGAAGCCATATTCTTTACAATGACTTACAATCTTCTTGAATACATCTTCTTGTGCCATAATTACTAAGTGTTCAAATTTTTGTGCAAAGATACAATATTTATAATAAAAAAAGGTCTATTTAATTATTAAATTGATTCTACTTTAAGGATAAATAAGACATTTATCAATTTTTTTTTTGTATCTTTGCATCATTCTATATTTCAACATTAAATCAAGACTACGACAAAAATACATACATGGACGATAACTATACAGACAATAATGATATTGTAAACAATGAGGATGAGGAATTGACGGATAATGCGCATTCCGATTATAAACCGGTTGATAAATTTGATGCGTCGGCCGTTCATCACCTCAGTGGCATGTATAAGAATTGGTTTCTTGATTATGCCAGTTACGTAATTTTGGAGCGTGCCGTACCTCACATCATGGACGGGTTGAAACCTGTACAACGACGCATCCTACATTCCAGGCGTCGCATGGAAGACGGACGCTACAACAAAGTGGCCAACATCGTAGGACACACCATGCAGTTTCACCCGCACGGTGATGCCAGCATCGGTGACGCACTGGTGCAACTCGGCCAGAAGGATTTGCTCATCGACTGCCAGGGAAACTGGGGGAATATTCTTACGGGAGACAGCGCAGCCGCCCCCCGTTACATCGAAGCGCGCCTTTCCAAATTTGCACTCGATGTGGTGTTCAACCCCAAAACAACCGAATGGAAACTGTCGTACGACGGACGAAACAAGGAACCGGTGACGCTGCCCGTCAAATTCCCCTTGCTGCTGGCACAGGGTGTGGAAGGTATTGCCGTGGGGCTTTCTTCCAAAATATTACCGCATAACTTCAATGAACTTTGCGACGCATCCGTAAAATACCTGCATAAGGAAGAATTCAAGCTCTATCCCGATTTCCAGACAGGCGGCAATATTGATGTCTCGAAGTACAATGACGGTGAACGCGGTGGAGCCGTACGGGTACGTGCCAAGATTGAAAAGGTGGATAACAAAACACTCGTCATCCGCGAGATACCTTACGGAAAAACGGTGGCCAGTGTCTGTGATTCTATCGTTAAAGCAAGCGAAAAGGGAAAAATCAAGATAAAGAAAGTAGAAGACCTTACTTCCGGAAGCGTGGAGATATTAGTCCATCTCGCACCCGGCGTATCATCGGACAAGACGATTGATGCACTTTACGCCTTTACGGATTGTGAAGTCAGCATCTCGCCCAACTGCTGCGTCATCGACGAGCAGAAACCGCACTTCCTCACCGTAAGCGATGTACTGAAGAAGTCGGTGGACAACACTTTGGCCTTATTGCGCCGGGAACTGGAAATACGCAGGAACGAGATACTGGAAAGCCTGCACTTCTCATCGCTGGAGAAAATATTCATCGAAGAACGTATCTACAAGGATAAGGAATTTGAACAGGCCAAGAACATGGATGCCGCCTGCGAACACATCGACGAGCGTCTGACACCTTATTATCCCACGTTTATCCGTGAGGTGTCCAAAGAGGATATCCTCAAGCTGATGGAGATAAAAATGGCGCGTATCCTCAAGTTCAACTCCGACAAGGCAGAAGAGCTGATTGCCCGCATGAAAGCGGACATCGAGGAGATAGACCGCCACCTGGCAAATATCGTGGAATATACGGTAGACTGGTTCCGCATGCTGAAAGAGAAATACGGCAAAGCCTTCCCGCGCCGTACCGAATTACGCAACTTCGACACCATCGACTCTACCAAAGTGGTGGAAGCCAATGAAAAACTGTACATCAACCGCGAAGAGGGTTTCATCGGTACCGGCCTGAAGAAAGATGAATTCATAGCCAACTGCTCCGACCTCGATGATGTTATCATCTTCTTCCGCGACGGACGTTACATCATCACTCCGGTAGCAGACAAGAAATTCGTAGGCAAGAACATACTCTATGCCAATGTCTTCAAGAAGAACGACAAACGTACCATCTACAACGTTGTCTACCGCGACGGGAAAGAAGGCACGCATTATATCAAGCGTTTCGCCGTGACTTCCGTAGTGCGCGACCGCGAATACGACGTGACACAGGGCACACCCGACTCACGCATCGTGTATTTCACAGCCAATCCCAACGGTGAGGCCGAAATCATCAAAGTGACGCTCAAGCCCAATCCGCGCATACGCCGCATCATCTTCGAAGAAGATTTCAGCCAGATAAACATCAAAGGACGTCAGGCCATGGGTAATATACTTACCCGTAACCCGGTTCATAAGATAGCCCTGAAGCAGCGCGGCGGTTCCACATTGGGCGGACGGAAAGTATGGTTCGACCAAGATGTCCTGCGCCTCAACTACGACAGCCGCGGAGAATACCTCGGTGAGTTCCAAAGCGACGAGCAAATCCTGATAGTGCTGAACAACGGCGAGTTCTACACCAGCAATTTCGATGTGAACAACCACTACGAAGACAATATACGGGTATTGGAGAAATATGACCCGAACAAGGTGTGGACGGCAGTCCTTTATGATGCCGACCAGCAGGGGTATCCGTACATCAAGCGATTCTGCTTTGAAGCAAGCAGCCGCAAGCAGAACTACCTGGGCGAAAACAAAAATAACCGCCTCATCCTGCTGACCGATGAATACTATCCCCGACTGGAAGTCGTATTCGGCGGGCATGACAAATTCCGCGAACCGCTGGTGGTCGATGCAGACGAATTTATCGCCGTAAAAGGTTTCAAGGCGAAAGGCAAGCGACTGACTACCTATACGCTGGAAACTATCAACGAGTTAGAACCTACCCGCCAGCCGGAAACTCCGCAAATCCCGGAAAGCAAGAATGAGGAAGAACCCGAAATTCTGGACCCGGACCACGGAAAGAGTGAAAGCGACATACTGGACGAGCTGACCGGACAAATGAAATTGTTCTCCGATAATGATGACAGCAAGGAACATGAAACTACCTAAACCGATAATACCGGTTATCTGTACGGTACTGCTGTTATGCAGCAGTGCCATGCAGGCACAGCTTCCCGCCACAGCGGAAGGTTTGGAACAGAGCCGCCTCGTAACTCGCGCCACCATGTACGGCGTAGGTTTTACGAATGTATTCGACACTTATCTGTCTCCCCAGGAATACACCGGAATTGATTTCCGCGTCTCGCGCGAAAGCATGCGCATGACCAGATGGATGGATGGCAGGCTCTCCCTACAGAGTTTCTTTCAGGCCGATTTGGGATATACCCGCAACAAAGCGGATAACAACAATACATTCTCCGCACTGGCAAACTGGAACTACGGCCTGCACTACAACTTCCCCATTACAGGCAATTTCAAGTTGCTCGCCGGCGGTCTTGCCGACCTGAACGGCGGTTTTGTCTACAACCTGCGCAATACCAACAATCCGGCATCGGCACGCGCCTATATCAATCTGGACGTATCGGGCATGGCCATCTGGAACTTACGCATAAAGAACTATCCGCTGACACTGCGCTACCAGGTCAATCTGCCGTTAATGGGCGTTATGTTCTCACCGCACTACGGGCAATCCTATTACGAAATCTTCTCGTTGGGCAACAGCAGCGGAGTGGTGAAATTCACCTCATTGCACAACCAGCCGTCACTGCGGCAAATGCTTACGGCAGACTTTCCGGTGGGACGTGCCAAAATGCGTTTCGCTTATATATGGGACGCGCAGCAGTCACACGTGAACGATATAAAGACACACACCTACTCGCACGTATTCATGGTGGGATTCGTGAAGGAGCTGTATTTATTGAAAAACAAGAGAAAGAAATAAAGAAGCGGAGTGATAAATGAAGAATGACAAGATGGTAAGGTTTCTGAAAAATATAATGGTTCTGATTGCCGTGCTTCCTTTGCTGGGCAGTTGCATCCGCGAAGACGAAGTTGCCAATTCTCCGCAGGGAAACTTTGAGGCCCTCTGGAAAATTATCGACGAGCAGTACTGCTTCCTGGAATACAAACAGATAGACTGGGATGCCATACACGACGAATACAGCAGGCTGATTACCGGCAGCATGAGTAGCGAAGGCCTGTTTGAAGTGTTGGGAAATATGCTGAACGAACTGCAGGACGGGCATGTAAACTTAGCTTCCGCCCACAATGTTTCGTATTACGATGCCTGGTATCAGGACTATCCGCGCAACTTCCGCGAAGACATTGTGGAAGACTTCTATCTGGGCAAGGCGAGTACCGACTACCGCACTGCCGCAGGTATCAAGTACAAGATATTCGAAGACAACATCGGCTATATGCGTTACGAGAGTTTCTCTTCGGGCATAGGCAACGGAAACCTGGATGAGATACTCTCCTATCTTGCCCCATGCAGCGGACTTATCATTGACGTACGCAACAATGGCGGCGGCAACGTAACCAACTCCGAACGCATCGCCGCCCGTTTCACCAACGAGAAAGTGCTGACCGGGTATATCCGCCACAAAACCGGCAAGGGACATAATGATTTCTCCGAACCTTACCCCATAGAACTGGAACCCAGCAACAGCATACGTTGGCAAAAGAAAACAGTAGTGCTGACCAACCGCCGCTCCTACAGCGCAACCAACGATTTCGTCAATCAGATGAGCTGTCTGCCCAATGTCACTATCATGGGTGACAAAACCGGTGGCGGCTCCGGCATGCCTTTCACTTCCGAACTGCCTAACGGATGGACAGTACGCTTCTCCGCCAGCCCACATTTCAACGCCGACATGGAGCAGATAGAATGGGGAATAGAGCCCGACATCAAAATCAATATGGACGAAGCGGATGAAACAAAGCATATAGACACTATCATCGAAAAAGCCCGGGCTTTCCTTAAAGGGGAATGGACTCCGGCAGTCAGCGAATAACTTTCTTTGCACTTTTACTTGTAAAACCAAGAAAACTTCTTATCTTTGCACCGCTTAACGGGAAAATCCCTTGCGGGTGTGGCGTAATTGGCAGCCGCGCCAGACTTAGGATCTGGTGCCGTGAGGCGTGTAGGTTCGAGTCCTATCACCCGCACACACATACAGTCTTTTATAGACAAAAACCCACTAAAACTGCAATTTTAGTGGGTTTTTTATTGCTTATACCAAGGCACTACGAAAAAAACAGACACCTTTTCGGTGACCATTTCGGTGACATGGCTTGCTTCTTTCCTTCAGTGTTCTCTTTTGGTTGAGAAAGGGAAGAGGCACTGAAAACATGGCACCACTGTATTGCCGGGTTACGATTACAGGACAAAGAGACAAACCTCATCATCGAACGGACTGCGAAGCGCCCGAAGAAACCTTCCGGATTATGTTAAAAACCGGAGATATACAAAACGCCCAAATCTTTTTTGCATTCCGATTGTTTCAGAGGAGACAATCAAGTTAGTTATCCACTAAAAATTTATGCAATGAAGAAAAAACCTAAACATTCTATGGAGAAAGCCTTCTGGCTGAAAAATCTATTTCTGATAGCATGTTTGCTCTTTACGGCAACTCCCGGTTTCTCTCAAAACAAGACAGTGACCGGTACGGTGACCGACGCTACGGGCGAACCGCTCATCGGAGCATCCGTGCTGCAACAAGGCACTTCCAACGGTGTCATTACGGACATTGACGGAAAGTATTCCATCCAAGTGCCGCCCGAAGCCACTTTGGAGTTTTCCTACGTAGGCATGGTAAAGCAAGCCGTCAAAGTAGGCAACCGGAGTGTTATCGACGTGCAGATGAACGACGATTCGCAGATGCTTGCCGAAACGGTCGTCATCGGGTACGGCAGCGCCAAGAAACGCGACCTCACCGGGTCTATCACCAACATAAAAGGCGATGAGATTGCCAACAAACCCGTAGTCAACCCGGTAGCCGCCCTGCAGGGAAAGATAGCCGGCGTACAGGTTATCAATTCCGGCAAGGCAGGAGCAGACCCTGAAATACGCGTGCGCGGTACAAACTCCATTAACGGCTACAAACCGCTGTATGTAGTAGACGGCCTGTTCAATGACAACATCAACTTCCTCAATCCGCAGGACATCGAGTCCATGGAAATCCTGAAAGACCCGTCGTCCCTCGCCATCTTCGGCGTGCGCGGCGCCAACGGTGTCATCATCATTACCACCAAGAAAGCCAAAGAAGGACAGACGCGTGTCAACATCAACGGCTCGTTCGGCTTCAAGCGTGTAACGGACAAGATTGCAATGGTCGACGCCGCCGGGTTCAAGGAACTCTACAACGAACAGTTGAGAAATGAAGGCAATCCCGAATTTGATTTCACCCCGTGGACGGGCAATACCGACTGGCAGGATGAAATCTTCCAGACCGGATTCATCACCAACAACAATGTCAGCATCACGGGCGCTTCCGCCAGGCACAGCTTCTACCTCGGCGCCGGTTATGCCTACGAGCAAGGCAATATCAAGCACGAGAAGTATAGCAAGGTCACACTGAACATAAGCAACGACTATAAAGTTACGGATAACTTCAAAGTAGGCTTCCAGTTCAACGGCGCACGCATACTGCCCGCCGATACAAAAAGTGTGGCAACAGCTCTCCGCGCAGCCCCGGTAGCCCCCGTATACAATGCCGAATACGGCTTGTACACCACCCTGCCCGGCTTCCAGAAAGCGCAGATGAACAACCCTATGGTGGATGTGGACTTGAAAGCCAATACCACCCGTGCGGAAAACTACCGCGCATCGGGCAATGTATACGGCCAATGGGACTTCCTGAAAAACTTCCAGTTCAAAGTAATGTACTCCATGGACTATGCTTCCAACAGCAGCCGCACCTACACGCCTGTTATCAACGTATTCGACAGCAGCGTGGAAGGCAATGTCGTGACCCTCGGCAACGGTAAGACCGGCGTGAATCAGTCCAAGGAAACCGAAGCCAAAGTACAAAGCGACTACCTGCTGACCTACACCAATACCTGGGGCGACCACAGCCTGACCGCCACCGCCGGCTTCACCACCTATTACAACAAGCTGGAGATGCTGGGCGGAGAACGTACGCAGGGCGTAGGCCTGGTTATCCCCGATAATCCCGACAAGTGGTACATCAGCATCGGCGATGCGGCAACAGCCACCAACGAAAGCAAGCAATGGGAGCGCAGCACCGTATCCATGCTGGGACGTGTGCTCTATAACTACAAAGGCAGATACCTGTTCAACGGTTCG
>ERZ650300.2309-NODE-2309-length-10302-cov-7.150483_pt1 | contig 10302 bp, 9 predicted proteins | sample MGYA00376236_ERZ650300 | MGnify/ENA primary metagenome ERZ650300 (study PRJEB26733, sample SAMN07839303) | wastewater metagenome | biome: urban; feature: wastewater treatment plant; material: waste water | place: USA: North Carolina | collected 2016-04-28 ... | reverse complement strand
ATTACATCAAGATATATGCGAAGAGATTGAAAAATGGTTATATGATAATGAAACATTTTTCGACTACAAAGATAATTTGGGCGTATGATATGATTTGTAAATTTATACAAAAATTTGGGTTATTTATATTTTGGAATTGTCTAGATGAAGAAACTAGGCAAAAAACAATAAAAGAACATAGATATACAAAAATGAATATTAATCATATAGATAATGTTGTTAAAAAAGCAGAAGATTTTGAGCAAGAATATTTATCTTTAGTAAAAAAAGTAATTGATTTAAAAAACAAAGTTGAGCATATTAAAGATGTTGAACATATAAAATCAGAATTAAACTCTCTAGTAGAGGAGATAAAAGCAAATGTATAATTTAATGATAGTTGAAGCTCCTCCAAAAGCAAAGAAAATAGAATCTATATTGAAGAAAGAGGGATTAAACTATAAAGTTGTTGCAACAGCAGGATATATTAAAGATTTACCAAAAAATGAGTATGCATTAAATTTTAATGAAAAAGATTTAAAAGTTAAGTGGGTTTATAGTGAAGGGAAAAAACAACTTATTAGTAACATAAAAGAATTAGCAAGTAAAGCAAATGAGATTTTAATATCTACTGATGATGATAGAGAGGGAGAAAAAATTGCTAGTGACATTATCAAAGAGCTTGGATTAAGTGAAGGACAATACAAAAGAGTTGTTTTTACAGCTATAACAAAAAATAAAATATTAGATGCTATTAATAATCCAAGAAAATTAAAAAAGAAGAAAGTTACAAGTGCTATTACCAGAAGGATATTAGATAGAGAAATAGGATATCCAGTTAGTGAGATATTAAGATGGGATTTAAGACGACAAGGATTTGTTGTTCCAAATAATTTAGGTTGTGGTAGAACTATATCGCCAACATTACATATACTTAATGAAAATCAAAAAAACATAGATGAATTTACTGAAGAAGAGTATTATAGAATTAAAGTATGGTATTTGAAAGATGGGGTTAACTTTTTTGGAATACATGAAGTTAAGTTTATGAAAGATAGCAATGATAATATGGAACAATTAAAGCTAGTAATGGAGCAGATGAGGTTAAATAGACACACCGTTATTAGACATACTCCTAAAAATAAAGAAGTTGCTCCACCACCTGCATTAACAACAGTAACACTTCAGCAATCAGCTTCAAATATTTACGGATTAAAAGGTAAGGAAACAATGGCTCTTGCACAGTTACTTTACCATTTAGGATATATAACTTATCACAGAACAGATAGTAATTTACAAAGTGAAGAAACCTATCTTGAAATAATTAATTATTTGGGAAAAAAATATGATGAAGATGATATTTTACCAACAAAAAGAAACTTTAAGCAAACCAATAAAAATGCACAAGAAGGACATGAATCAATAGCTATTACAAGTATTTCAGAAGAGTTTCATCCTGATAATATAAAGCAATATTGGATTGAGCAAGGACAGTGGGAATTAGACACTATGTCAGAACAAGAGAAAAAATATTGTTTTAATAGTAATCATTTAAGAGTATATGAAATAATTTGGTATAGGACCCTTGCTGTTCAAATGAGAAATGCAGTATATGATGCAAGTGAAACAGTTGTTGATATTGCAGGAAATAAAATAACAATGATTTCAAATAGATTAAAAACTACAAAGTTATATGATGGTGGAGAGAAAGTAATGAGTGGTTGGTTGAGTTTAAAATCAAGTTTACTTAAAAAATCAACAATGCTAGAAGAAACTGATTATATGAATGATGAAAAGTATATTCCTACAACGATTGAGGGTGAAGAATTACATGTAGTTGATATAACATTATTAAATGAAAAGACAAGAGCACCATATCATTATGGAGAGGGTAGATTAATTAAAAAAATAGATGCAGCAGGAATTGTAAGACCTTCTACTTTAGCTACTGTATTGCCGTCTTTAGAAAGTAAGAAGTGTATTTATTATGTTGGGAATACAGTTAAAATAACTAGATTAGGGCAAGTTGTTGATGATTGGATATCTGAAAATGCATTTTGGTTAAATGATATAGAGATGGCACAAAAATTTGAAGAAACGTTAGATTCTATATCAGATGAAGATATTGAAAATATAAGTGATACTGATTTCATAATGGAATACCACGAAAGAATTGAAAATCTAAAAGAAAGATTGGGATATGTAAATGGAATAGATCAAGAAGTTGCAGAATGGCAAGTTGAAAAAGCATTAAAAATAGCTTCAAGCATAGGTATTGAATTAGGAGATGAAATATTAAATAATAGAGATAAAATTGAAGTATTTTTATCAAATAATGCTCCTAGAGTAGAATTAGATTCATTAGGAAAATGTCCTGCTTGTAAAAAAGGAAAAATAAAAGAAAATGAAAAAGCTTTTGGATGTAGTGAGTTTAGGAATGGTTGTAAGTTTGTTCTTTGGAAAAAAAGTATGGCTAGTTTTTTTGAAATGTTTGGGGCACAAATAACAAACAACTACCTAATTTCAATTATTATAGCTGCTCTAAAAAAAGAACCATTACTTTATACTGGTCTCATCAATAAAAAAGGAGACTCTTTTGATGCTTTTATAGATATTAAGTTTAATAAAGAAAAAGAGTTTTGGGGATTGAATATAAAATTTGATAATGAAAAAAAAGAGAATCTAGCAAAAGATCAAATTGTAAAAGTTGATAGTTTAGAAATAAATAGGGTTTTAAAGAATTATAAAACAGAAAATGAATTGGCAATAAAATTAGAAGCTTTATTCAACAAAGAGGGCAATGCTTCATTATGTTATGGAAAATTCTTAATACCTGAATTGTATAAGTTAAATAATAATGATATAGACGAACTGGGACTAGAGATAAAAGAAATTATTAAAAACAAGAATTCTATTTTATATATAAACGATAAAAAAACAATTATAAGTATTTTGTCATATCAACCTTCATCTCAAGCTTTTATTGAGTTGATGAATGATATTTATAAGCTAATTAGTGTATTTGAGAAAACAAGTATTTTAAAAGTTGCTTGTGGAGTGGATTTCAGAAGATTTTCTGAAACAATAGATGAGCTAGAAGAAAATCTAAATAGCTACCTCATAGAATCTATAAATTTAAAAGATTTTGAAATTATTTACAAAAGGAGTTTCTAAAAATGTCAAAACTATTTAACCCTTACGAGTTAGGATGTGATTTTTCAACAAAAAATAGAGTTGATGGATGGGATCCTGATATGAATTGTCCAAATCCTCATTTGTTGATTACTGGACAATCAGGAGGAGGTAAAACAACTCTATTAAAAGATATAATAAATTATTTAGGAAATAAAAGAAATAAAATTGTTTTTGTATTAGATATTCATAATGGAATGGATGTAGAAAATGAAAATTATATAAAATATTCTGCAAGAAATACTAATGTTGGAATAAATCCCTTTGAGTTTGATTTTGATACAGATGATGGAGGGCCAGAAATAAGAGCAGGAGTATTAGTTTCTTTATTTAAAAAACATTTTATGCCAAACGCAGGACCTATACAACAAAATATTTTAAAAGAACTATTTATTGATACATACAAGTATAAAGGCATATATGACAGAGATGAAAAGACTTGGCCTAGACATGAAATAGATGATGAATCTGATGATATGTCATCAGGAACATCTTTACCAACTATGAATGATTTAGAAGATGTATATACAATGATATTTAATAAGCTAAATGTAAAAGGTGAAATGTCAAAAGCTGCTCATATATCAAGTGAGTTTAGTTATTACACGACAAAAATAAAAGAAGCTCCAAATGAGCGAACTAAAAAGAAATATGAAGAATTACTAAAAAAGAGAACTAAAGATTTAGAAACAGTTTCTATAACTGAAGATATTGAGAACAGTGGTTATCAGGAAGAGTTCACTTGGTTTGGAAGCTTTGGGATAGATTATAATAAATATAAAGGTAGAAATGTTATAGCTACATTAAATACAATAGGTGTATATATTCGTACTTTTTCTAATATGAATATATTTAATGCTAAAAAACCAAAATTTAATAAAAATATTAACAGATTAGATTTATCAGGTTTTACCAATGCAGGAAAGCCAGAATTTGCACTTTTCTTTTTTGATTTATTTTTACAAAGAGTGTTTGGAAAGTGTAAAATAAAAGGTGAATATAATAAAAGACCTCCAGAACAAAGAAAAAGAGGAGAAAAAACTGATGTATTTATTGTAATTGATGAGAGTAGGGTAGTATTGCCAGTAGGAAGAGAAAAAGATGATCCTTATCATATGACTAATAAGATATCTGCTGAATCAAGAAAGTATGGGTTAGGACTTATTTTAGCTTCACAAAGAATATTGCATTATGGTGATGAGATATTATCAAATTTTTATACAAAAATACTTCTTAAAACAGACTCATCTGATATACCAATTGCAAACAAAAAATTAAGAATAGTAGATAAAAATTTACTAACATTAACAAAATACAATGATGTTGCCGTAATAGGCAGAGGTTCAATATATAAAGCTATTCATGTAGATTTATTTCAACAATTTAAGAAAAAAGATCTTGATACTTCAAATAAGGAATCAACAATAAAGCACTCATCTTAATTTTAAATAAAACCTATCTTCAAAGTTCCTTCTAGCCGAATCATTTATTTGTTTCGGCTTTTTTATTATTCTCAATCTGGTATATCCTTTTTAATAGTTTCAATAGCTTCTACAATTCTCTCAAAATATCTTGCTTTTATATAATTCTCTAGCCACGATTCTACCCAATGAGGAATATTTTGACTAGAACCCCAATTATTTACTGTACTATAAGCTAAATTTGTTTTTTCAGCTAATGTTTTTTTTGACAATTGAGCAGATTTTAATAAGGTTTTAAATCTTTCACTATTCATTATTTTAATCCTTTACTTATATTAATATGAAATATTACTAAAATATACTTATTTTAATATAAAACTATTGACATTTCAATTTATTTATTATATAATATCAGATATATTTAGAAGGAATTAATATGAAAAAGTTACTTGTAGTTTTTTTACTAATAAGTGGGGTTTTGTTTGCAGATACAAATTTACCAGAGTGGACAAAGAAAGTTAAAAATATAGATACAAGATGTGATAGTGAAACATTAAAAAGCAAATTAAAAGATATTATAGAAATTGGATATATTATAAAGGAAGACCCATCTATTTGGTTAAATGGAAGAACTCTGGAATATATAAATGCTAAATGTAGAATAAATTATAACTTTATAACATCTAAAGAAATTCTTACTAAAAAAGTTGATTTATATTTTAAATATAAAAAAGATGCAGAAAAAAATATGCCTTTTCCAATGATGGAGAGTAAACAAAAACAAGCTTGGATAGAGACACATAGTGATTGGGTATTACAAAATCCAAGGGAACAAGAGTGGACAAAAAATGTAACTTCTCCTGAAGGATGTAAAGAAGATACTAGTGGCAAAATAAGGGATATTGTAACTATTGGTACAAATGTAATGCACGAAGACCCTGCGATTTGGCTAACTGGAAAATATTTAGAGTTTGTAAATAGCAGATGTAGTCTTACTGGGACATATATTCTTAGAGATACAACTAAAGAAGATTTTGAAAAACTGGTAAAAGGTGCTTCTGTTTCTAATGAAGAGGTATTAAAAAGAGAATCTTTTTTTGAGGAGCAAAAGAAACAAGATGACAAACTTAATCTTATAATTGGTATTGTGATTAGTATATTGATTATAGGTTTATTTTTAAGAAATGATAAGCCAAAAAAAATACTGCTTAAAAAGAAAGAAAAATCATCTCGTTTTTGGGGGTTGTTCTGGTGGTGGGCAATTTGGGATTCTATAAATAATAACAATAAACACTAGCTGTAAATAGAGATTTATAACAAATCTCTATTTACTTATTACTTTACCTATAATTTCAGCCTTTATTGCACTTGTTTCTTGAGTTGCATCTTTAATTGGTACTTTACTAAATAGATTATCTACGGCGTGAGTATAGGGAGTATCCATTTAACTGTGTAAATTCAAAAATATAGATTTATTAGATAGAATAAAAAAACTATCTAGTAAATTTTTCATTAAAGGATTTACAAATGAATATATTAAATAAAGAAGAGCTAAGAAGACAAATAAGAGAAGGGAAAGAGATATCATTAGATGGTATTTTAGAAGAGTTTAAATCCCTTCTTAGAGAATCACTACAAACAGCAAGTGAAGAAGAGCTTACTTCACACCTAGGTTATGAGAAACATCAAGAATCAGAAAATACAAACTATAGAAATGGACATAGTAAAAAGAGTTTAAAAACTAAGTATGGACAAATAGATGTAGCAATACCAAGAGATAGAGAAGGAACATTTGAACCAAAATTAGTTCCAAAAAGAGAGAGGATTTTAAAAGGTAGTGAAGAATTAATATTGTCACTATATGCAAAAGGGATGAGTGTTGCTGATATTAGTACTCACCTTGATGATTTGTATGGCTATCAACTATCAGAACAAACAATTTCAAATATTACTGAAGCAATTATGGATAAAGCAAAAGAGTGGCAAAATCGTCCACTTGAAGCAATTTATCCAATAGTATTTATGGATGCAACTGTTTTAAAAATTAGAGTAGATAGAGTTGTAAAGAATATTGCAGCTTATATAATGCTAGGTATTACTCTTGAAGGTAAAAAAGAGATACTTGGAATTTGGATTGGTGAAAATGAAACTTCTAAATATTGGTTAACACTATTAAATGAACTAAAAAATAGAGGTGTAGAAGATATACTAATATTTGCAATAGATGGTTTGAATGGATTTAATCAAGCAATACAAGCAGTTTATCCTAAAGCTGAAATACAAAGATGTATAGTTCACCAAATAAGAAGTTCTCTAAAGTTTGTATCTTGGAAGGATCGTAAAGCTGTTGCAAAAGATTTAAAAACAATTTATACTGCAAAAACAGAAGAAGATGCCCAATTAGCACTTACTGAATTTAATGATATTTGGGGTTCTAAATATCCTCATATTTTACAATCATGGTTAAATAACTGGAATGAATTAGCTACTTTTTTTAAATACCCAAAATCGATTCAAACACTAATTTATACAACAAATCCTATAGAATCATTAAACGCAAATATAAAAAGAAAAACTAATTCTAAAGGCTCATTTCCAACAATAGATTCAGCTTTTAAAATGTTATATATGTCAACACAGGAGGTTCAAGCAAAATGGGAAAGAACTAGTATGAGAAATTGGAGTGAGATTTATCCTCAACTTTGTATATTTTTCAGTGAAATTATGGAAAAATACACAAAGTAAGAAAAACGGCTAGAGGTGATTTACACAGTTTAATTTACAGTCCCCTAAAATCTCTTTTTCTAAATCCGGAGTTAACCCTCCATCATCATTTATAGGCAGAAATCCCCTTGATGGTATTTTTGTATTTTTATTTCTACCTGCATTATCACTTCCAAAGTGATGAGCTATACCATAAACAAAGCCATCTTTTTTACTGTTGTTATATACTTTTGTTTCAGTTCCGCTATTTGATACTCTCCACTTATCAGCTAAAGCTCCTCTATCTCTTAGAGGTTTTGAACTTCTACCTTTTTTTAGTTTTCTAAGCTTTGTGGACTCTTTTAAATCTTCCCATTTTTGATTTGTTACAGGATTTGTTTCATTTTCAAAACTCTCTTCTATTATATTTAATACTCTATTTCCTGCACTATTTAAAGGAGTTTTTAAAGCCTCTTTTGAAAGTTTAGTAGCTATGCCATTTATATATTTGTTTAGTTCAGCTATATTTTTGAACTCTTTATCATTTGCCATATTTAGCTTTTTCCTGCTTTGCCAACTCTTTTAGTTTTTCATCTTTGATACTATCTATTTTTTTATCCCAAACTTCATTTATATTATCTTTTAAAGCAGGATTATAATCCCAGTCTTTTGAAGCAAAATTTTTAGGTGCTGCATCTTGAGGTATCCAGCCTCTTTTTTGCAGCTCTTTTAGAGTATATACTCTTATTTTACATCTACAATTCCACGCATTTGGTGGGTAGTGTGTTTGCCAAAATGGGTGATTTTTTGGCAAGATTATCATATGATGTTTTGCATGAGCTGGTCTAGTTAAACTATCCATAACAGCTATATATACAAAATACTCTCCATCACTAGACATTTGAGTTTCATATCTAGCTTTTGCATTTGCTACTTGCATATTTGTAGAGTAGATAGTTTTTAGTCTTCTATTTCCTACATAGATATTTTTTATTTCACCTGTTTTGGGATTTGTTACTTCTACATCACCAAGCCACCCTTTTTTTGCAAGTGTTGGTTTGATGTTTTTTTTCCACTCATCAAAACCAATTCCTTCTAACTCTGCATTTGCTAAGCTTTCTTGAATATCTTTGAGTAAGTCTAATTTTGTGATTTTTGCAACTGTAAAAGCACGATTATGAGCATAGTGCATAATCTCATCATAATCAAAGTGTAGTTCAGGAGTTTTAGCTTTGATATACTCATATATAGAGCTATTATCTCCTGTAAAAAACTTTTTTAAAACCTCTGCTGAGATATTTTTACTCATCTTCTAAAGTTCCTAGCAGATATGAGCCACTTATATAGTTTGTTAAACTCTTTTCTAAACTGTTTAACTCTATATCACTATATAAATCAAGTATTTTAGAGTAAACCTCTTCGTACGAATTTGACTCATTTATTAACTTTTCTAAAATAGTATTTATATCTTTTTCATCAATTTTTTGTTTATCTATCACGGCTTTTTGGTCAAGTGCCATATCTATATGATCAACTGGAAGTTTTTTTACTTTGTTAGCTTCTAAAATATGATTTGGTTCTTTTGTATTTGCAAAGCTCTCAAACTTTATACCTTTTATATCAAACTCTTTTTCTATATATTCTATTGGTATTTTATAACCTATATTTGTAAGGTTTTGTATAGTTTTTGATTTTATCTCTTGAGTTTCAGCTTTAGTCTTCAAAGCTTCTACATCTTCATCATCAACTACATCTATTATAAAATCAAACACAGGAGCATAAGAGAAGTTTAACTCACAAAGTTTTAGCAAATAGTTTGTTACAAACTTTGATATTTTTTTTGCATCACTTTTTATTATCTCTTTTAGTCTATTTTCATGCACAGTTCCTAAAGCCTGACTTCCTACTTTTTCACTTGAACCTGTAAGATTTCCACCTAAGATTAACTCATTTTGCTTTTTATCGCAGTATGCGATTAGTTCTAAAAACTTACTCTCACTATCTTGTTTTAAAGTATCTATCTCTACATCTTTGTTAAATACTCCAAAAGCATTTGATTTAAGCATTTGTAACATAGTCATCAAATCTTGTACCATTTTTTCATCATCAAGATTATCAGTTTTTAGTATGATTGGAGGTATGGCATTTTTATCTAAATACTCTAAATTTAAAGTGATTACACTATGTTTAAGAACACTATAATAAAGTAGTTTAGCACTCAAGCTTCTATTTAAAAAGCTATCTTTGTTGTAGTTGTAGTAAAACTTTACCAAAGATAAATCATCTACACTATTAAAATATATTTTAGAGTACTCGTTTGTCTCAAGATAGAACTGTTTTAAAGTCTCATCTTTATTTATATATAAAAATGGTATCTCTGTTGTAGTATCTGGCAGTATAAAACCATCTTTTGCACTATATGTTATATTTTGCAAGTTTATTCCAAAATATACTGCATTTGCTAAATTTTCTATAAACTCTTCTAAATCGAAACTCTCTTTTAATTTGTCATAAAATGCTAAAAATTTCTTATCTTCACTTACTATTTTAAAATCATTTTCTAATAAAGCATTTTTTCGTTGTTCTATACTTCCTGCTACATTCAGGTCAATTCCTAACAAAAGATTATATAGTTCATTCATTTTATTAAAGTCATTTTCATTTATAGCTGACTTTAAAAGTGAGAAGCTTATAAACTTGCTATCACTATTTCTATCAAACTTTATATCTAGTGTTTTGTTTAAATCTTTTAAATTCATTTTATTATCCTTTTTAATAGTGTTTAAATGCCGTTTAAATTCGCCGTATTGTGTTTAAACTTTTTTTTACATACATTTGATTGGGTTTTATGTTTTTGGACTAAATTTTGCAAATATAGAGTTTTTTTCAAGAGTACTTTCCTTTTAATCCAAAATTTCTAGCCACTCTATTTACAAGAGTGTAATTAAAAGCACTTTTTTTAGCTATTCGATAAGCCATTTCCAAAGAGTCAAGTCCATCGTCATGT
>ERZ650300.2308-NODE-2308-length-10304-cov-20.576934_pt1 | contig 10304 bp, 9 predicted proteins | sample MGYA00376236_ERZ650300 | MGnify/ENA primary metagenome ERZ650300 (study PRJEB26733, sample SAMN07839303) | wastewater metagenome | biome: urban; feature: wastewater treatment plant; material: waste water | place: USA: North Carolina | collected 2016-04-28 ... | reverse complement strand
AATAGTCTTTATCAACATCATTCAATATAAATGCAGCATTTTTAATTTTACCAGCGTCAATTACTTTATTAGCAAAATCGATTAATGATTTTTCTGTGTATTTAGACCTAGTTACATACAGCGTAACATCTGCTACTTCTGATACTAATAAAGAATCTGTAACCAACATTAATGGTGCAGTATCTAAAATGATATAATCATATTTATCTTTAAGTGTATTAACTAAAGTTTCATATTTACCATTGGATAATAAATCAGTAGGGTTAGGCGGAATGCTTCCTGAATAAATTACATCAAGATGCTTGTTGAAGGTGCTAGGATGAACAATGTCTTCTATCTCTATTTTATCATCATTTAAAAATTCTGTTAAACCCTTCAATCCTTTTCTAGCCGTATTATATCTTTGTAGCTGAGGATTTCTAATGTCAGAGCCTATTAAAATTACTTTCTTTGAAGGTGATGCCATCGTTAGAGCTAGGTTAACAGAAATAAAGGTTTTCCCTTCTCCTTTTACTGTTGATGTAACAAATACAACTTTCCCTTTTCTTTTAGGCAACATAAAATTCATATTGGTAATTAGAATTCTAAATGCTTCTGCCATAGGAGAAAGATCATTTACTTTAATTAATTCATTTGCTCCCTTTTCTAGTTGCGGAATTTCTCCAATTACAGGTTTACCGTGGGAAAGCTTTTCGATATCATGCTTAGATTTAATTTTATTATCAAACAATTCAAATAAATAAATAAGAGCCAGTGGTAAAAGCAACCCAATCATAAGACCAGCTATAAGTATAATCATAGATTTAGGAGCTACTTGCTTACCTTTAAAAGCCTTGTCTATAATTCTAGCTTTAGGAGCTGTAACAGCCAATGCAATCTGGGTTTCTTCTCTTTTCTGAAGAAGAAGAAGATATAGAGTTTCTTTAATTTGTTGTTCTCTTTCTATACTTCTGAACAATTTTTCTTGTGCAGGGAATTTAGAAATTTTTCCTGAAACTATATTTTGTTCATTCAAATAACTTCCAACAGCTAATTGCAATCCTTCTCTATTCTTTTGTAAATTTTGAATGATGGAAGGTCTCAAATTATTAATTTGCTTTGTAACATCTACCACCAAAGGGTTTTGAGGAGTTGCATTTTCTAACAAACGATTTCTTTCTAAAACCAATTGATTGTATGATGTAATATTAGCTACTGCACCTGGATTATCTAAACCAATATTGTTTGGAATTACTTGATAATTACCTTGTTTAGAAACAAAACCTATAAGACTATTTGTTAATTCTAATTGAGAGGCTAATTCTAATTGTTTCGCTCTAGCTTCTGCAGAAGTCTTCAAATTAATCTCTGCTTCAGTTGGAATATCTGTAATTTGATTTGATCTTTTAAACTGTTCTTTTCTGTTTTCGACATTAGCCAAATCATTGCCTACATTAGCTATCCTTTCTTCAATAAATTTAGCTGTTTTTTCTGATTCTTGATTCTTGTCTTTTACTGCATCAGCATTATAAACCTCTACTAAATGATTAATTATCTTTTTTGCTTTATCCACATTAGGATAATTCATAGAAAGTTTAATTATTGTAACATCTTTGTTGACTAAAGAAGCATTGAGCAGTTCTTGATAATAATTAGTTTTTGATTCTAATGAGGAAACATTTATTAAAAGTTCATTTATTATTTTTTTAGAATCAGGAATGTACCCTTTATTCTTTAAAATAATAATATTAGCATTGGGCAAAGAGATCAATTTATTATAACTAGAAGTCATACTTCCAAAATCATCAGATGATAATATCAATTTATCCCCATCAATAGAAATATGAACTGGAGAAGCAGGTTTTAAGGTTTCTTTTTCATTGACAACATTAACAATAATAGGAGAAGATTTACCAAAGACCTCAGTATCTCTAAAAAAACCAGGAATAAAGACATCCGTTTCAAGTCTTAAATCTTTAATAACTGTAGTCATCAGTTTTTTAGATTTAAATACCTCCAATTCGTTATCTACACCATCAGAATTCATTTTTCCTAATCCAGATAGGTCTTTTAGCATCTCAAAATCTTGTCCGCCGCTAGATTTCTTAGAATCTTTTATGAGAACAGTTGAAATTGTTTCATAAACAGGTTTTTGTGTTTTAAGAAAAAAGTATGCTAAAACTAAAAATAAAATACTACTAAAAATAAACCATTTCCAGCGTTTAAGATATGGTTTTAAAATTTCACTGATATTAATTTCCTCAGATTTATTGATATTGCTTTCCATTTTCTATTTTTTAAAGACTAATGCTAAAATGGTAACTACTATAGAAGCTACTGAAATATAAATACCAGCATTAGGGTCTAATCTTGAAGTTTTTTCTCTTGTTTCGTTTGCAGATACATAAATTACATCTCCTTGTTTTAAGTAGAAGTATGGAGAATTAAAAAAGTTAGCATCAGAAAGATTAACACGCTCTTTAGTGATATTACCATCTACATTTCTTACAACCAAAACATTGTCTCTTTTACCATAAATAGTAAGATCTCCTGCTAAACCTAAAGCATTGAGAAGTGTAGCGTTACCATTAGAAATAGTGTAGTCTCCCTGTCTATTTACTTCGCCTAATACCGTAATTTTAAAATTAGTAAGACGGAGACTTACTGTAGGATTGATTACATAATGAGCTACTTTATTTCTTAAAATATCTTTTAATTCAGTAGTAGTTTTACCTACGGTATTGATCTTACCAATTACTGGGAAGTCTATATCACCTTGGTCATCTACCACATAAATAGGACCAGCTGTTTGAGAAGCCACCATTCCTGTATTACCTCCTGGCTGGTTTGGTTGAACTACCTCAGAAGAAGAATAGTTTTGATTAAAAGGTTTTACCACATCCATATCTTTCGCAGTTACCATAATAACCAATTGGTCTCCTACTTGAATGGTATTCTGTGATTTTTGCAAAGAGGTATTCACTGCAATATCCTCAATATTTTTCATATAATTAAAATTTTCTTGAGGTTTGCAAGAAAACAACATTGTTATTAGTAATATATATATAAAAAGATTTTTTTTCATTTAATAATTTATAAAATTAAGTTTCAAAAATACGTTATTATTTGGAATTATTTGTCCAATTTTTCAAAAATAGAATTATTGCTTATGAATTCGGGAACTATTGTTTTTAAATTACTCACCACTTCTATTTTATCCATCCTAAGGGCTGCTTTTACTATTTTTTTCGTCATAGAATCTATTTCTTTATAATCTACACAAGGGTCTTTAGAAACCATAATTTTTTTATTAGGAGTGGGCAGCGTTTTAGTATCATCGCTTAAAAGTTCTTCATATAGTTTTTCTCCAGGTCTTAATCCTGTAAAGGTTATTTTTATATCTTTATCTACCTCTAATCCTGATAATTTAATCATTTTTTTTGCTAAATCTAATATTTTAATAGGCTCGCCCATATCAAAGACAAAAATTTCACCACCTTTACCCATAGTTCCTGCTTGCAAAACTAATTCACAAGCCTCAGGAATGGTCATAAAATACCTTACAATCTCTGGATGTGTAATGGTAACTGGCCCGCCATTTTGTATTTGTTTTTTGAAATGTGGAATTACCGAACCATTAGACCCTAAAACATTACCAAATCTAGTAGTAATAAATTTTGTGATATTACCTTCTGTATTTTGTAAAGATTGTACAAACAACTCTGCAACTCTTTTAGAAGCCCCCATTACATTAGTTGGATTTACTGCTTTATCTGTAGAAATCATTACAAATCTATTCACCTTATATTTAGACGCAAGAAGTGCCAAATTTTTACTACCTAACACGTTTACCAAAATAGCTTCTTGAGGGTTGTGCTCTACCATAGGAACGTGCTTATATGCTGCTGCATGGTACACCATAGAAAACTTAAATTTCTCAAAAATGGGTTCTAATCTCAAATTGTTTGATACATCTGCAAGTACATATTTGAAATTGATATCTGGAAACTTTTCTTTCATCTCAATTTCAATTTCATACAAGGGTGTTTCAGCCTGATCTAGAACTACAATTAATGAAGGTTTAAACTGTGCTACCTGTCTTACGATTTCACTTCCGATAGAACCTGCACCACCTGTCACTAGTATTGCTTTTTCAAAATGTCGTTTCATGATTTCGTCATTCTGAATTTTAATTGGTTTTCTGTTGAGTAAGTCGTCAATCTGTAAATTTCGGATATTTGCTTCAATTCTATTGTTACTAAATTCCTCTACAATAGGCGCCTGAAATATTTCTATATCTTTTTCTAAAAGAATATTCACCCATTCATCCAATTCCTCTTTTGCTAATAGCTCTCTAATAAGAAGGACACCTTCTATACCGAGCTGTTCTTTCGTTTTTTTTATTAATAAATCTTGGGTAATAATCCTTTTTCCTAGTAACTTAGCATGCTTTGAGTCATTTCTTTTGGTAAGAAAACCTGCCATTTCGTATGGTAATTTTTCATTATCAAGAATTGCTCCTGCAATAGCTACAGAATGATTAGAAATCCCTAATACAAGTAGCCTTTTTTTCTCTGTAGTTCTTTTAAGATGTTTCAAGAAATGAAAAGTTTGCTTTACAGCAATTCTAAAAACAAGTAACAATGTAAAAGAAATTACAAAATACAATAAAATAAGAGGAGAATAGTATAATTTAATATGAGTAGTATAAATAAAAAGATATTTTACAGCTAACAGAATAAATGCTGTTAAAAAAGAAGACCAAAATATTTTTTGCAAATCAATAAAAGAAGAATGCCTTATAATACCAGAATAGGTCTTTAAAAATAACATAAAAATAATATTGACCCCTATTATAAGAGGAAACGTATAAATGGCGGGATAAAAAACAGGCAATTCTATTAACCTCTGAAGAGTTACATAAGAAATCAATAATGATAACACTAAAATAACTATATCTATTAAAAACACCATCCACCTAGGAAGATATCTAAGACTGGTAATTTTAAGATAATTATCACCGTTAGTTATTTTGGTACCTTTAATTCCTAAAAACATAGGTAATTTATTATTAGTTTTATAAGTTTATTTTGCTTTAAATACCTTATATATTACTTCGCTAATTCTTTCTCTATCTTTATTTGACATATTAGATCCTGAAGGAAGGCATAGACCAAATTTGAATAATCTCTCTGCAATAATTGTACCAAAATATTCAGCTTTATCAAAAAGTGGTTGCATATGCATTGGCTTCCACAAAGGTCTAGATTCAATATTTTCCTTTTGAAATTCATATCTTAAATCCTCACTTCTAAAACCGTTGGTTTTATTCGGATCTATAATTACCGCATTTAACCAGTGATTTGAAAAAAAATCTAAACTTGGTTCACTAAAAAAATTAACGCCTACAAAACTAGTGAAAATTTCTTTATAAAACTCATGATTTTTTCTCCTAAGTGCTACCCTATCATTAATAACTTCCATCTGTCCGCGCCCTATTCCTGCACATACGTTACTAAGTCTGTAATTATATCCAACGATAGAATGCTGATAATGAGGAGCATCATCTTTAGCTTGTGTAGATAAAAATACTGCTTTTTTTTTGTAGATTTCATCTTTCAAAACTAAAGCTCCTCCACCTGAGGTGGTAATAATTTTATTTCCGTTAAAACTTAAAACCGAAATATCACCAAAAGTTCCACATTTTTGACCTTTATAAGTACTTCCTAAAGCTTCGGCACTATCTTCTAAAATTGGTATTCCATATTTATCTGAAATTTCTCTTATTTCATCTACTTTATATGGCATTCCGTATAAACATACTGTTATAATTGCCTTTGGTTTTTTACCTTTTTTGATACAAGATTTTACAGCATCTTCTAAAGCATTGGGACAGATGTTCCATGTATCTGGTTCACTATCCACAAAAATGGGAATGCCTCCTAAATAAATAATCGGATTGGCTGAAGCAGAAAAAGTAAGAGATTGGCAAATTACATAATCATCTTTTTCTACCCCTAGCATTACAAGAGCGAGATGTAACGCAGCAGTACCTGTGTTAACGGCCGCAACATGAGTACCTTCTCCCAAAAACTGTTCTAAGTCTTTTTCAAAACCATCTACATTGGGACCAAGAGGCGCAATCCAATTGCCATCAAAAGCTTCTTGAACGTATTTCATCTCATTTCCGCTCATGTGAGGTGAAGAAAGCCAAATTTTTGATTTATCTATCACTTTAATTTTAGTCTTTAATCTTTAATTTTAATAATTTTTCCAGGATTTCCTACAACTGTAGCACCAGCTGGTATATCTTTAATTACTACAGTTCCGGCTCCAACGATGGCATTTTCACCAATAGTAACACCTGGTATAATTCTAGTTCCTATTCCTATTTGCGCTCCTTTTTTTATTGTTATATTACCTGCTAGTGTAACACTGGGTGAGAGGTGTACATAATCTTCTATTACACATTCGTGTTCTATAACGCAGCCTGTATTTATAATACAATGTTTACCGATTTTTACTTCAGCATTTACACAGACTAAAGGCATTACTACCGTTCCATCACCTAACTCTGAAAATCTAGACACAAATGAACTATGATGTATCAAGGTTTCAAATGAGCAGATATCACTCACTTTGTTTACAATTTTTTCTCTTGCAATGGCGTCGCCTACCGCAATAATAACTTTCCTATCTTTCAACAAATCTTCAGAAGGCATAAAAACTTCTAAATGATGAAAAAAACTAGAAGGTGGATTATCATCAACCAAATATTCTAACAACAAATTGTTTGAAAGAATGATATCATATATCACTTTGGCGTGTCCACCAGCTCCGTATAAAACCATGCTACTCATTTTCTTTATATATAAAGCTTTTTACACTCTCTGGTGTATTAATACCTTCTAAATTTATCACTTTTCTCAAAGTTAAAAACATTATTTGTAAATCAAGAATAAAACTGAGATTTTCTACATACCACACATCAAATTCAAGCTTCTTATTCCATTCAATGGCGTTTCTACCATTAATTTGTGCCCAGCCAGTAATACCTGGTTTTATATGATGCCTAATTGTTTGTCTTTCTGTATATAATGATAAATATTCTGGCAATAATGGTCTTGGTCCTATTAGACTCATATCACCAATGAGTACATTAAAAAGTTGAGGAAGTTCATCAAGAGAGGTTTTTCTTATGTAGCTACCCAAGAATGTTAATCTTTCTGCATCAGATAATAAATTTCCTGATGTGTCTTTTTTATCATTCATGGTTCTAAATTTAATTATTTTAAAAATTTTACCATTTTTACCAGGTCTATCTTGCGTAAAAAAAGCCTTTCCCTTATTATCAATTAGTAGGGCAAAGGTAATCACAATAAATACTGGGCATAGAAAAACCATCCCAAGTAAAGACAATATTTTATCTATTAGCGTTTTAAAATAATTTTTATACATATAATCTTAAAAACAAATTTAATTATTTAACTATATATTTAAGTTTTTTTTAACACTTTTTTCTTAAATTTCGTTAACAATCAAATCATACTCATAACCTTTTGATAATAAATATTTTATAATTTTTTGCTTTTTTTGATATTCTTTTAATCCTTTTAAAGTGGGGGTTATTTTTTCTAATATTGTCTTAATTGCCACTAAATAATCTTTTTCATCTATTTCGTCATAAGCTTTTATGATTAGTTTTTCCGAAATTCCTTTTTGTAATAAATTGACTTTTATTTTATTTCTACCCCATTTTTTAATATAAAATTTCCCTCTTACATAACTTCTAGTAAATCTTTCTTCGTTTAGATAGTTTTCTTTTATTAGGTATAATAAAATTTCTTCTTTGGCTTCGGGGATAAGTAAAAACTCTCTCATCTTTTGCTCTACCTCGGCATGGCATCTGTCTTGATAAACACAGTAGTTTACTATTTTTTGCTTGATTTCGTCAAAAGTAAAAGATTTTTTCTCTGATAGCATGAAAGTATTATAAAGAGGATAACTATTTAAAATAAATCCGAAAGCTATCTTTCGGATTTATGTATTTATAAAGTTTTAATCTTTTTAGATTTTAATTGATATATGATTAAAGTAGCACCTATAATGACTAGCGCTGGTAGATAATCATCAATAGGGACTTCATCTGGATTATCGGGATTACCTGGTCCAGATTGTACTTGGTTATCACCTATGCTTCCATTAGCACCACTAACATTACCAGTAGCCTGATTTTCGGATTGCTGAAAAGAATTGACTTCATCTTGCTGAGCATTTACCATCATTAATGATAAAACAAGAAAAAAACATGAAAATATACGCTTCATCATTTAAAACTAATTTTTTTATTTACAATCTTATCAGCAAATATAATATTTATTAGGTAAATACCTCTTGATAATTGTGATTTTTCTATTAATAAACTATTTTTATTACCTGACTCGATTGATTTTAAGAGCTTCCCTGTAACATCATACACTACTACTCTATTAAATACTTTGTCTGATTCTATTACTAGGTTATCTTGCTTTTCATAAATTTTAACTTGTTCAGAATTTACATTATTAGTTGTAAGATTAGATTTTGGTTGATATACAATTTCAAATCTACTGGAGTCTTCCCCTTGCTGACCATCAAAAACATAATCTTCTTTTTGTATGTCAGTGTAGATTCCTAATTTTTTATCATACAAGTTTGAGATAATCCAAAAATATAAAAACAAAGAAAGATGAAGGCATAAATATACCTTCCAGATAATAGATTTTTTTTCATTTGCGTTTTTTGTTAAATAGAATAATTGCTGAATTTTTGCTAATTATAAATTATTTAGAAATTCAACAACTATTTTAAAGGCACTATATTACTAATTTTTTGTAATAGATTAAATACCAATAGATTATTTTTATCAACAAAATTGCGAAAATAAAAAAAACATCGGTCAACACTAAGAAAAAACACACCAAATATATTTATTCAGCTAATAAATTATTAACAATTGTTTAGAAAAAATGATTTATGTTAAATCAAAATATACCTAAAAATGCTATGTCAATTTGTAAACATAAATGATTTAAAAAAGTCACAAAATGAAAAAACAGACTATCTTTCATGAAAAAAACAGTCTGTTCTTATTCCTTTTAATACTTTTATCAAAGAACATGACAAAAACCTTAATGTGTTGCAGTACAAATATTTATGCATTCTAAACATTAAGATTGATTAAGTTGTTAAGAAAAATTAAGCTAAATATCTAAAGATATTTTTAAGCATTATGCTTCATTCAGATTTATCTGAATCTTAATGGTTCTTAATATCTAAATTCTTCTTAATGGTTTAAATTGATTTTTAATGTTTTATAATTTTTGTCATGTGCTGAGATCCAATAATCAAGAATTTTTTTCCTCTCAAAATTGGCTTTTTCTGTCCAATTTATCTTTCGTTTAGCCATTCCTCAATTTCTCTGTTTGCTTCTTCCTCAGTTAATACCTTGTCACTTTCGGCTTCAAGAATTCTATTTTTTTGAGCATCACTTAATTTGTACTCACCTTTATCCAATTCAAAATCTAAAAATTTTTGAATTTCCTCAATAATACGAACTTCTTTTAGTTTCGTTATTTTATTTATTAAATCAATTTTTAATTCAGCTGTGTTCATAACTTGCAATATTATTCAAATTTAAAAATTATATTTGATTTCTAGGAAATTTTCGCTTACAATTTCTGCTAACTTACGCCTTTACGTATTCTATAGTTAATGAATAGTGAAAAGAAATTTAAAAGGAAATATAATTATGTGATCATTCAAATCGATAGTTTTTTTTGCGAAGAATCAATGAATTTAGAATTCTTTAACTGGTTTAAAATCAATTAATAAATCGTTTTCAAACGACTACAAACGAATCTAAATGTATAAATACCGATTATTTTCTCTACTTCCTCACAACTTTGCATCAGAGATTCGAGGGAATTATAACACGACTCGTTTCTAACGTTTAATTTAAAAATTATTTATTATGTCTTTAAGAAACAAAGTGACACTTATTGGTCACACCGGAAAAGAAGTAGAAATCGTAAATTTCGAAAAAGGGAAAATCGCAAAAGTAACTCTAGCAACCAATGATTACTACAATAATTCTCTTGGCGAAAGAGTAGAAGAAACACAATGGCACAATCTGGTTTTCAATGGTAAACTAGCAGACATTATGGAAAAATATGTGCAAAAAGGCAAAGAAATTGCCGTAGAAGGTAAACTAACTTACAGAACGTATGACGATAAAGACGGACAAAAACGCTACATCACCGAAATTAGAGTAGAAGAACTCTTGC
>ERZ650300.2303-NODE-2303-length-10313-cov-20.296549_pt1 | contig 10313 bp, 9 predicted proteins | sample MGYA00376236_ERZ650300 | MGnify/ENA primary metagenome ERZ650300 (study PRJEB26733, sample SAMN07839303) | wastewater metagenome | biome: urban; feature: wastewater treatment plant; material: waste water | place: USA: North Carolina | collected 2016-04-28 ... | reverse complement strand
CATTATCACCATCAGACATTTTAGAGTTACCTAAAGATGCTTGCATACCACCTTGTGCAGCAGCAGAGTGTGATCTTTTAACAGGAACTAAAGATAAAACGATTGTATTTAAACCTTTTGTTTGTGCAGCAACAGCAGCTCTTAAACCTGCTAATCCACCACCGATTACTAATGCATCACAGTAATTAATTTTCATTATGCAATTCCTCCAACACTTTTATTTGTAATATTAAATTCCATTACTTTAGCAGTTGGAGCATATTTTTGTCCAACAGTTCCATTTGCTGCGTTTTCCATACCAATTTTCATATAAGCTGCTAATGAAGCAAATCCTAATACTAAGAAGAATACTGTTAATGCCCATTTTACTTTTTTAAGTGCTTTTCTAGTTGCTTTTGGATTTTCACCATCAAACCATCCCCATTTTACACATAATCTATAAAGACCAATAGTTCCATGGAATTCAACTGCTAATAATAAAAGAATGTATAAAGGCCACATCCACTCAGACCAAATTCTATCAGCACTTTCGTAAGGACCGATATCTGCTGAATTTGTCATAATGATATATAAATGAACTGAACCTAAGAAGAACATTACAAAACCAGTAAATGCTTGTATAAACCAAAGTTTTGTATCATCATGATTCATACTTTTTGAATGAGCTTTAATTACTTGGAATTGTTTAAAATTACCTGGTAATTTTCTCATACCTAAAGCTGCGTGAACAATAAAAATTACAAATATTACAATTGCTACTATCGTAACTAATAAAGGATTTCCACCTTCAAAAATAAAACTTCCTTCTAAAAGTTTTGTAACTGTGTACATAAAATCTTTTGATATTAATATCGATGATACTAATAACATATGTGCCCACATAAATAAAGCTAAGAATCCACCAGTAAAACTTTGAATAAAATCAAGTTTTGCAGGTAATCTACTCTTTCTTCCTTCCTCTGTTTTCCCCAAATAACCTTCTATTAGGTCACTCATTTGCTATCCTTTCTGCGATTTAGATTTTTTTGAATAATAGCGAAATAATAGCTTAAATCTACTTCAAATATCTTTATAATTTTATGAAAAAAAGAGCCGAAGTAAAGTGAAAATAACCTATAAAAACCCCTATTAAGGGGTTTTTATAAAGAAGAGTTTTATTGAAAAAATTAATTAATAAGAAAGAAGACTGTTACTTATTAACACAGTCTATTTTATAAACAGAGATTGAACTGCAAATTGAGTTAAGTTTATTATTTCATCAATGTTCATTGCAGGAATAAAAAATACAATAGCCGAACCAATACCACCTAAAATTGTTAAAATAGCAACAAAAGCTATGGCATAAGTTGAAACTCTTTTATCGTTAAATTCTTCACTTATACAAGCTTCATTTGGAGAATAAAAATACATCATTGCAATAAGTTTAAAATAGTAATAAACAGAAACAATAGTTGCGAAAATTGCAACTATTGTAAGTCCAATGTAACCTGCATTTATAGCTTCTGTAAATACATACAATTTACCTATAAATCCTATAGTTGATGGAATTCCTGCAAGTGAAAATAAAAATATAGTCATCATTGCTGCTAAAAAAGGTCTTTGTTTTGCTAAACCTTTAAAATCATCATATGTTACTTTTACATTTGTTTCAGAAATAATATGTGAAGCCAATCCAAAAGCTCCTAGAGCTGATAATAAATAAGCTATTAAATAAAACATTGTAGCATAGGCTGAATCAATATTTATTAACTGACCATCTTTATAACTTAAAGCAATAAATGCTAAAAGTACATATCCTGTATGAACAATAGAAGATGCAGCTAACATTCTTTTTATAATTTGTTGAGTAATTGCTAACCATGTTCCAAATACTAAAGTTAAAACAATTATTATAGTAATAATTCCATCCCAAAAATCAATAATTGGAGATATATAATTTAATATTGTTCTTAAAAAGAACGAGAATATCGCAATTTTGAAAGTTGATGCCATATATGCTGTAATAACCATTGGTGCACCTCGATAAACATCAAGAACCCAAGATTGAAATGGAAAAGCAGCAATTTTAAATAAAAATGTAAATAATATAAGAGTTAATCCTATATATACAAGTATCATTTCATCAGCATTTGCATTTAAAATAAATGTTGAGATATTAGCTAAATTTGTACTTGCAGTTGCTCCATAAATTAAAACAACTCCTAATAAATAAAATGCTCCAATAAATGAACCAAGAACTAAGTATTTAAAAATTGCTTCAACTCTTTTTGAATCTTCTGTATTGTATCCAACCATGATATAAACAGAAAAAGAGGCAATTTCAAGTGCAATATAAGCTGTAACTAATTCATTTGCATGTGCTAAAATCATCATTCCAAATAAAGCAAATAATAAAATCGAGAAAAACTCACCTTTAAAATAACTTCTATGTTGAAAGTAATGTTCACCAATTAATAAAGTTAATAAAGTTCCTGTAATTAATAAAATATTAAAAAAGTTAGAAAAAGTATCAAAAGTTAAAACATTATTTAATAAACTCTCATAAGGTTGTATAGAGTAAGAGCTATTTATATTACTTAAAGAAAATCCTAAAGCAATAATTAAAAAAAATGAAGAAACAACAATAAAATCTTTTACAGTAAATTTCTTATACATACTCATAAACATAAGTGCTAAAGCACCAGTTAATATAGTTAAAGTTGGAATTAAATAAAAAAATTGACTCATTTTACTGCTCCTATTTGTAAAATATCATTTAGGTAATAAGTAACAGTTGGCTCAAATTTATTTATAAAAATTTCTGGATAAAATCCCATTAAAAATACTAAAATTATCCAAGGAGCTAATCCTATAATTTCTTTGATTTTTAAATCTCTCATAACTAATTCTTTAGAACCTTCTGGTCTATTTTGTAAAATTGCTCTTTGAAACATCCATAACATATATGTAGCTCCAATAATAACTGTTAACGCTGCAATATATCCTAAAGTATGATTAAATTCATATATTCCAAAAATAATTAAAAGTTCTGAAACAAAACCATTTGTTCCTGGAAGTCCAACATTTGCAAATAACATCACAGCAAAAATAAATGTAAAAATAGGCGCTTTTTTAGCAATTCCACCTAAATCTTTTATTGTTTTAAATCCAGTTTGTTCATGTATTAATCCAACAAGTAAAAATAAAGCTCCAGTTGCAATTGCATGGGCAATAATTAAATATAAAGCTCCATTTATTCCATAAGAATTTAATGAAAAAATTCCAGCAGAGATAAAACTTAAATGGGATGCTGATGAGTATGCGAACATTCTTTTAATATCATCTTGCATAAGTGCAGCAATTCCAAAATAGATTAATCCAAATAATCCAACAGCTACAAACCAAGTTGAAAATTCAACATAAATATCAGGGAATATTGGAATCATAAATCTAACGATTGCATAAACTCCAAGTTTTGCCATAATTGATGAAAGTAAAAAAACTGCACCAGTTGGAGCATTTTTATATGTTTCCATAATCCAAGTGTGAAGTGGAAAAATAGGAATTTTAATTGCAAAAGCTGCTAAAAATGCTAAAAATAACCAAACTTTTACATCATAAGGGATGATTGTTATTTGCATTAAATTATCATAAGAAAAAGACCATTCTCCAAATTGATTGAAGTGAGCAACCCCTAAATATAAAATAGCAACGAACATTAACAATGAACCAGCCATTGTATAAACAGTTACTTTTATAGTAGCAAATACTTTATCTCCAAAACCATAAGAACCAATCATTAAAAAAACAGGTAAAAGCATAACTTCCCAAAAAAAGTAAAAAAGAACAATATCTAAAGATAATAAAGTCCCTGTAACTCCTGTTTGAACTAAAAGCATATTTATCCAATAACCCTTAGTTTTTCCTTCCCATAATAATAAATAAGAAGTAGGAATTAAGATTGCAATCATCATTAAAATTGTAAGTGAAAAGCCATCTAATCCAATATAATAATTTATACCATAAGTTTCAATCCAAGGAACATTTGTAACAAATTGCATTCCAGCACTTGGAACAAATTCAATGTATATTTTTAAAACTAAAGCAAGAATTACTGTAGTAGTTAAAAAAGCTATATTTCTAATAGTATTTACATCTCTTGTTGTAAGCATTAATCCAATTGCGACAACAGCAGGTAAAAATATAATAAATGAAAGAATATCTGAACTCATACTATAATCCTAAAGTGATATATAAGTAGATAAATACACAAGTCATACCAATTAGCATGAATGCAGCATAAAATCTAACATTTGCATTTTGTATCATGGCAACTTTTTTACCAATATTTACAAAACCAATTGACGAATTCATAATAAAGGCATCTATTATCTTTTCATCTACAACTTTATCTATAAAAGTTGATAGTTTTTTTGTTGATTGAACAAATAAAACATTATAAATTTCATCAATATAAAATTTATTTCCAATTAATCCTGTTTCATCTTCTGGTTTATGAACATCAAAATTTGCATATTTTGAATAAGCTGCCATAATTCCAGTTGCTGCTACAATAATAGATAAAGCCATCAATACATATTCTGTTAAATGATCCATATGAATATGTTTAGAATTTAGCTGTCCAAGCCAAGTATCTACAAAATGATTTCCTCCAAAAATTGTAGGAAGATTTAAAAATCCTGCTCCAACAGCTCCAATAGCTAAAATTAATAAAGGAATAGTAATTGTTTTTGAAGTATAAACATAATGCTCATCATGATGATTTGGTGCCACAAAAACAATAAAATACATTCTAAACATATAAAATGCTGTTAAAAATGCTGTGAACATTGCTATTGCCCAAATTAAGTATTGACCTTCTTGAAATGCGGCTGCTAAAATTGCATCTTTTGAAAAGAATCCTGAAAATGGTGGAATTCCTGAAATTGCAATAACACCTATTAAAAAAGTAGTTCCAATAATAGGTAAATTTGCTCTGTGTTGAGCAATTTTAAATATATTTTGCTCATGGTGAAGTGCCATGATTACACCTCCCGCTCCCATGAACAACATAGCTTTAAAAAATGCATGTGTAAATACATGAAAAAGTCCAGTTGAATAAAAACCTAAACCAACAGCTATAAACATATAACCTAATTGACTCATAGTTGAATATGCAAGGATTTTTTTAATATCAGTTTGTCGAGTAGCAATAACTGCTGCAAGTAAAGCTGAAAATGCTCCAATATAAGCTATAAATATTCCTATTTCTTCAATTCCACTATATAAAAAGTGAAATCTTGCAACCATATAAATACCTGCTGTTACCATTGTTGCTGCGTGAATTAAAGCTGAAATTGGAGTTGGTCCTGCCATTGCATCAGGAAGCCAAACATAAAGTGGAATTTGAGCTGATTTTCCCATTGCTCCTACAAAAAGTAAAATTCCTGAAAGAATCAATAATTCATTTGAAGCATTAGCTAAGTTTGCTTCAATAGATGAAAATGATAAATCAACTTCTCCTAAAGCAAAAAATAGCGTTACAACTCCTAGTAAAAAACCAAAATCTCCAACTCTATTTGCTATAAAAGCTTTATTTGCAGCTATTACATTTTCAGCTTTTCCATAATAAAACTTAATTAAAAGGTATGAACAAACTCCAACACCTTCCCAACCAATAAATAAAATAATTGGATTATCTGCAAGAACTAAAATTAACATTGAAGCTAAGAATAGGTTGAAATAGGCAAAAAATTTACCAAATCCATTATCACCTTTCATATAACCAATAGCATAAATATGAATTAACCAACCAACAAAAGTTACAAACATTGACATAAATATTGAAAGATTATCACCTAAAAAAGCCATTTCAATATTTAATTTATCAACATTTAACCAAGTAAAAAGTTGTTGTTTAAAGATAATATTTTCATCATTCATTCTTAAGAATAAACAAAGAGTAATTAAAAAAGAGATAAAAGGTGTAATTGTTCCAATTAGTGAAAAATAAATATCAGATACTTTACTTTTTTTAATATGATAAAAATAGAGTAAACCATTTATTATTGCACCCAATAAAGGAGCTAAAATAATCCATACTAATAGTGAAGTATTCATGATTTTTCCCCTTGAGTAAGAGTTGTAAAAATATCTGTATCTAAAGATTTTCTTGAACGATATAATAAAATTATTACAGATAAAAATATAGCAGCCTCAGCAGCAGCTATTGAAATAACCATTATTGTAATAACTTGAGGATCCATATTAAAATGGTATCTTGCAAAGGTAACTAAAAATAGATTTACACCATTTAACATCAATTCAATTGACATATAAATAACAAAGATATTTCTTCTTGCAATTACTCCAATTACGCCAATAGAGAATAACATCATTGAAACAAAAGCATAAGATGTTAATGAAATCATAATTGTTCTCCTTTGTTATTTAGTTTTGATTTTCTTTTTTTTGCAAGTACAACAGAACCAATAAGTGCAATTAAAAGTAAAATAGAAATTAATTCAAAAGCTATAAACCAATTATTATAAAGTTCCATTCCTATTGGTTTTATATCTCCAAAATTTGTATCACTAATATTTAAATCTTTTGGTGGAAGTTTCGAAACAGCTTTTAATACAAGAACATTTAAAGGAATCATTATAAATGCACCAATTACAATTAGTTTGTATTTATTTGGTTCTTGTGGTAAATCTTCTTCTTTTATATTTAAAAACATCAAAATAAACAGAATCAAAGTCATAATAGCACCAGCATAAACAATAATCTGAACTAAAAATAGAAAAGTTGCATTTAATAAAGCAAACATTCCAGCAACACTCAACATTGTAATTAAAATTCCTAAAGCACTATACATAGGATTTTTATATACAATCATAGCAATTGCACCGCTAATTGCTAAAAATGCTAAAGCAATAAAAACTAAATCAGCCATTGTTTAAATCCTTTGATCTTTCATTTGCCATTAAAGCTTTTTTGTTTAATACAAAATCTTCTCTTTTACTAGCTGTAAATGAAAAAATCCCTGTATCCATTCTAATTGCATCACAAGGACAAGCCTCAACACAATATCCACAAAATACACATTCTAATAAATCTATTTTGAATTCTTTAGGTCTTTTTTCATCATGTTCATCAAATCTTTCTTCTGCTTCAATAAAAATACATTCAGCAGGACAAGCTGTTGCACACATAAAACATGCAACACATTTTTCACTCCCATCTTCATGTTTTGTAAGCCTATGAACACCTCTGTATCTTTCATTCAAATCAGTTGGTTGAACTTCTGGATAAGATACAGTTTTTAAATTATCAATATCTTTTAAGTTTTTCATGAAATGTCTAAAAGTTGTTTTCATTCCTCCAGCAATTGCAGGAAGATATAATTTGTCTTTAAATGATTTACCGTATCTTGGTACTACTTTTATTCCCATTTTAACTTCCTCTTACTACAACAATAATTGCTGTTATTACAATATTTAAAAGAGCCAATGGAATTAGTACTTTCCACCCTAACATTTGTAATTGGTCATATCTAAATCTTAATACCGTCCATCTAACCCAAATATAAACAAATGCCATCATAAAAAATTTAATTAAAAAAGTTCCAATTTGAATTACAGCAGTTGCTATATTAACACCATTTGTTCCAAGTCCTGTTATTAAAAAAGAGATTAATACAGCCATAATAAAAATAGCTAAAGACCAAAATATAAAAGTTAAAATCTTTGTCTCTTTTTGTCTTGATTTATCTAAACCTACTGTTTTATTATTCTTTTTCATCCATTTTGTAAGTATAAATATTTTTATTGGAAGAAGTATGATAATTGCTAAAATTACATAATTTATATTACTTTGGATAGCTTGTGTATCTAACCAAGGAATTTGATAACCACCGAAAAACAGAGTTACAATTATTGCACTAGAAGCACTCATTGCTGAATACTCACCAACTTGAAATAATCCAAATCTCATTGCACTATATTCAGTATGATAACCAGCAACTAACTCTGATTCTCCTTCTGCTAAGTCAAAAGGTGCTCTATTTGTTTCAGCAAAAGCACAAATAATAAAAATTATAGCTGCAAGTGGTTGAATAAATATTCCCCACATTGGAACTACACCTAAATAAGTTCCCGCTTGAGCATTTACAATATCTGTTAAATGAATTGAACCATAAGATAACAGCATTGATATTATCGCTAAACCCATCGCTGCTTCATAAGAGATAACTTGAGCAGATGCTCTAATTGAACCTAAAAGTCCATATTTACTTCCAGAAGAGTAACCTCCAAGAATAATTCCATAAACAGAAAGTCCTGCAAAAGCTAAAAACCACATTATTCCCAATTCATTTGGAATTGCTTGCATTATATTTTCTTTTCCATCAATTACTAAAACATCAGCATAAGGAATAGCTGCAAAAGTTAAAAAAGAACACATAAATACAATAGCAGGAGCAATTGTAAAGAAAAATTTATATTTAATGTGAGAAGGAGTGAAATCTTCTTTAAATACAAGTTTTAGCATATCTGCAAAACTTTGTATTACTCCTCCTAGTCTAAATGGTCCAATATGACATCTGTTTGGTCCACTTCTATCTTGCATAAATGCAGATATTCTTCTTTCCCACCATACAAAAACTGGAGTTAGTCCAACTGCTAAAATAACAGCTATAACTATATTTACAATTATGATGATTATAGATGAAGTACTCATAGAGTTCCTTTTTCAATCATAGATTTTAAATCTTCTATTATTGTTGTTATAGTTTTCATTGGATTATTTTTATTCATTTTTGAAATAACTTTTTGTTTAAATCCATCATTATTTATATAAGTTCCTGATTTTTCATAAAATGAAGCTACAGGAATTGCAATATTTGAATGATTTATTGTTTCACAATTATGGCTAAATAGTGAGATTATTTTTTTATTTTTTAATAAATCTAAGTTTTTGTCAAAATAATTATTTTCCACAATGATAACTAATGAAGCAGAATTTAATGCAGTTTCAAAATATTCTTTTGTTTCATCTATTTCTAATTGTTTAAATGATGCTCTGTTAGTTGTTTTATCATTTGTTCTTAAATAATCATCTCCAAAGTTTTCATCTATTGTATTTGGAGAGTAGCCTGAAATTTGCCCATTTAATTTTGAAGTTAAATTTTTTACATTTAACATCTCTTCATATGAAAGATTTGCACTTAATACGAATAAAATATTTTTATTTGTTGTAAGTTCTTTAAAAACATTTGCGATAGTTGTATCAATATTTGTTGAGTTTTTATCGATTAAAGGATTTTCAAATCTATTTTCACTCTCTTTTGTGTAAGATAATCTTCCTTCATCACACATAAACCAACCATTAATAGCTTTATTAACTCTAGGTCTAAATCTAAATATTTGGTCATCTTTATATTTTTCTTTTCTATGATCAACATAAATATTACAACCCTTTGAACAACCATTACAAATTGCATCAAAAGTTTCTAAAAACCAAACTCTTTGTTTGAATCTAAAATCTTTGTTAGTTAAAGCTCCAACTGGACAAATATCAATAACATTCATAGCATAAGGATTATTTAGTGGTCGTCCTGGAAATGTTCCAATAACTGAATGGTCAGCTCGACTAATAACTCCTAATTCATGAGTTTTTGTAATATTTGCGCAAAATCTTACGCATCTTGTACAAAGTACACATCTTTCTTGGTCTAACATAACATTAGAACCTAAGTCTATTCTTTTTCTTGCATGATTTTTATTTTCAAGATTTACTCTTGAATCATAAAATCCTGATTCCATATAATAATCTTGAAGTTTACATTCTCCTGCTTGATCACAAGTTGGACAATCAATTGGATGATTAATAAGTTCTAGTTCTAAAATATCTCGTCTAACTTTTTCGATATTTTCACCTTTAGTTCTTACAACCATTCCATCTTTTACAGGAGTGTCACAGGCGATTTGAGGTCTTTTTTGACCTTCAATTTCAACCATGCACATCCTACAATTTCCATCTTTACCAAGTGCTTGGTGATAACAAAAATGAGGAATATGTATATTTTCATCCAGTAATTTATCAATCAGCAAGCTACCTTTTGTGGCTTGCATTTGCGCTCCATTGACTGTAATATTAATTATTTCACTCATAAATTGTCCCCTTACACTAAAGTTAATATTTTTCTTAGTTACCTGTATATAATTGTCTTGGTCTTGCAATTTTGTGTTTAGGATCTTGTTTTAATTCTGACCATTGTGCTAACCATCCTGGAGTTCTACCAATAACAAAGATTGGAGTAAACATTTCAACAG
>ERZ650300.2299-NODE-2299-length-10318-cov-3.860957_pt1 | contig 10318 bp, 8 predicted proteins | sample MGYA00376236_ERZ650300 | MGnify/ENA primary metagenome ERZ650300 (study PRJEB26733, sample SAMN07839303) | wastewater metagenome | biome: urban; feature: wastewater treatment plant; material: waste water | place: USA: North Carolina | collected 2016-04-28 ... | reverse complement strand
AACTTATTCAAAAAAATTAATATTTTTTCAAAAAATGCAAACGATTTGCGAATAAACAAGTTTAGGAAAAATAAAAGGAGAAAGAATATGAAGAAATTTTTTCGTCAAACATTTGGGCGTTGTGAATTAAACTTAGGTTTTTTGAAATTTGGTTATCGTGGTAAAGTCTTCCATTGGTAATAATACCTGAAATACATATATTTTCTAAAATAGTTATGAATATGATGCTACCGAATAAGAATATAGGTATTAGTTGACTAGAATGGAAAGATTGATTTTGTCTTGTTAAATAATAAATAAAATAGATTGGAGATAAATATGCATAAATTGTTTGGAAAAATTGCTTCTCGTTTTGAACTTAATTTTGGTTTCTTAAAATTTGGGTACAAAGGCAAGAGATTCTATTGGTAATCATATAAAATAAAGTGAAAATTTGGAAACAAAAGAAGTTAGACGTGTATCTATTTACGCGTCTAGCTTAGTTTATAAAAACAGAGGAAAAGAAATGAAGGAATTATTAAAACCTGTTTTTCGTTCAATTTTAAGTAAGAGAGAAATAGTATTATTTTTAATTTGTATGATATATCCGTTGATAACTGCTTTAGTCAGTATTTTTCAAGCTGGTATTGCAAGTTACGCTGAAGGAGAACAGATTTCGTTTATCATGTTTTGGCAGATAATCGTGCATACTCAGTGGCAACTCACAATTCCAACATTATTATTAAGTTACAGTGTGATGAGTGTCTTTAGAAATGAAATTTCTTCAAAACGTCTGTTTTTATTTAAAGATATCGAAAAACCACTCATATTTAAAGCGAAGATCTATAACCTGATGAAAATTTTAGGAATTTTTATTATTGGTACATTTATCACATCATTTATTTGTTATTATGTGTTCATGTTGCCTCATAACTATATTTCAGGACATTTCTTCCCAAGTTCCCCCCAATCACTATCACATCATTTATTGATTATTTTAGCCCGAATAGCAGTATATGTTATTGTTATTCTTTTAGTAGCTAATCTTTCTATACGGTATAATGTTGCAGCATCGGTGCTTGGAGGGGTGCTATTTATGCTATTTTCAAATGTAGCTCCTCAATTATCGTTAGGTAAATTCTTGTTTCCAACAGGGTATGCTGAGTTGGGTGGCTCAACCTTATTTGCTGTATTTGGATTAATTTTTATTAGTGGTGTCTATTGCTGCACTTTCTATTATTTAGGAATGAGGGCATTTGAAAAAATAGAATATTAGGAGATAGTTTGTGAATACACATGCTAAAAATAATAAAATATTTTATTTGATAATAGTTGTTGCTCTTATTATGTTAGCTGGATTAATAGCAAATATTGGCAATGTTGCATTAATAATGTTGGAAAATCTACAGAATGATAGTGGTCATTTATTTGTTAAGTTAGTAGGAATGAGTACAGGATTTATTTTAATTCCCACTTTTATTTCGAAGAAAATTGGAATCGAGTTTGAAGAGGAATTGGTTCCGTTTAGCAAAAATCAGTCTATATTGATACTTGTTATCATTCTTCTGATGAATTCAATTTTTATTAAATCAGATGAAATTTTTACAGCACTGATTGTTGCAATCTGTGAGGAATACTTATTTCGATATGTCGCTTTTCATATTTTATTTAAGGAGTATCATACTTTTTTCACTATTATAGTGACATCATTACTTTTTGGGTTATTACTTCATATAAATGGAGATTTTTGGTTAAATGCGATGATTAAAGTACCTGCAGGTTATCTGTTGTCTAGGGTAGGTCTGAAATTTGGTTTACAATATTCTATTGCCATTCATTGGTTACACAATGTAGTGGTTGGGAAAATTATTTAAGGAGAAGAATATTTATGTTGTTTGTTGTTTCCATGTTATATGCTGCTTTAGTATTTATATCCATAACATTTTTGAGCGATATGCCCCTAATTGTTTTAGCTGGTCTTCTATATGTGTTACCACTTATCGTTAGTGTTGTTGTTACGAATAAATTGATAAAACAATCTAAGAATACAGGCATAGCGAAACTGATCATGGTACCACTATTATCACTACTATTTTATATTTCTTTTGGTATTTTTGCTGAACAAAGTGGAGAATGGCAACAATATATTTTACAAAACACAGTACAGACAAGAAATTTTACAGTGGAGGTAAGTAATTCTCTACTTTATCCTTCTCAGTTAATTTTTGCCACAATTCTATATTTTAGTATATTTGGATTAAATTACTATTATCAGATGCATAGAAATACAACACTAATGGAGGCATAGTATGTTAAAAATAGAGAATTTATCAAAAAGATTTTCAGGAAATGATTTCTACTCTTTAAAAGATGTGAATCTAACGATTAATCAAGGAGATATTGTAGGATTAATCGGGAAAAACGGAGCAGGAAAGTCTACTTTATTGAAGTTAATTGCAAAATCTCTAAGACCTACGGATGGGAGCATTGAGTATTTTGGACATAATATTCATCAGACGAAGCATATTCTGTCAAATTTTGGAATCATGATTGAACCAGTTTTTTATCCAGAAATGACAGTAATGGACAATTTGAAATTTTATCTAGATATTCATGGAAAAAAGGAACAATATTCTAATATTGAGAAAACACTTCGTTTAGTTGATTTATGGGAAGCAAGAAATAGGAAACCGAAAGGCTTTTCATTTGGAATGAAACAAAGGACAGCCTTGGCTATAGCTCTGGTATCGGAGCCAGAATTTTTGTTGCTTGATGAACCATTTGTTGGACTAGATCCATTAGGAGTAAATCAATTAATTTCGATACTAAAACAGTGGTCACAAGAACGAAATATTTCAATGATTATCTCTAGTCACCAATTAGGAGAATTAGAGGCTTTATGCAATCGTTATGTATACATTGAAGGAGGCAGGCTTGAAACGGAAATGCAGATTCAATCTGCTCCAAGTGTTATTATTCAATTGAAAGATGATTTATCAGAAGTCCAATTACCTCTTGAACTGTTTGAAAGTATCCAAGATGGCAAAATTGAGGTTACAATCGATTCGGAGGCGGATTATTTGAATCAATTAATGTATACACTACCCAGTCAAAAAGCCATTAAAAAAATTGAAATAAAAGAAAACCATTTGAAAGATTATTTTGAGATGGGAGACTAAAGATATGATGTTTTTTCCAGAATTACGCTCAACTTTAAGTCGTAAAGAAACCAAGATATTTCTGTCACTTTGTTTAACGCCAGTTTTATATTTGATATCAACATTGTTGAATTCTAGAATGTTCTCTTTTGCGGGCCCTGAAAATATTAAAATTGCATTTTTTGATTTTTATTATGGCCAATTTAATCTACAATTCAACTCGATCATCCCATCTATTGCATTAGCTTTTGTTTCAATCAGTATGATGCGTCAAGAGGTTCAATCAAAAAGACTGTTATTATATAAGGATATAAATAGATTTAAAATTCTACTAATGAAATTATTAAGTATGCTTACAGTAATTTTGATTTATAGTATAGGGTACTTTATCATTTCGCTCGTTGTGTACTATCTTCAAGTCGCACATCTGCCGTATGGGAGTTTAAATTTTTGGAGTCAAGATTTTAATTATTCTATTCTTTCAGTAATCTCAGTAATTTCGTCATATGTTATTATTGGGGTTGTTACAAGTGTGTGTTCGCTATATTTCAGGAACGGTATTACATTAATCATTGCGTTAATCCTTAATGCATTAATGAGCATCGCAATATTCTTTCCATCATTGGCCCCATTCTTTCCGAGTGGTTATGTCACTATCTTTGAAAAATCAAATATTACCATAGGCTGTTTAATGTTATTGGGGGTAGGTATTGTTTATTGTCTATTCTCTTATGTTGCAGGTGCATTTCGTATGAAAAATTTGGAATTTTAGTACTATGAAAAAAATAGGCAGGCTTATATATCGTCATCTGAAAAAGAATCTATTCATTTTAGGTATTTTATTAAGTATAACAGGTGTAATTTTGGGATTATTTGTACCAAAAGTTATCGGACAGTTCCTAGATCGTCACTTCCTTGTTGATTTATTGGATCATCCTATCAAACTGATTGGTTACCTTTCACTTTTTATCTTAATTAATGTAATAAAAGTTTTTGGAAACTATTTGATTTGTAGGGTTGGAAATTTGGCGATAAAGAAGGTACAAGTAACAATATATTCTGATTTGTTACACTCGGAAGTTTCTGCATTGGATCACTTTCAATCAGGGGACATTGCCAGTCGTCTAACCAATGATATGTCTGCTGTTTTAAATTTTATTACGGTAGTTCTTCCGAATTTATTCATGAATGTTCTTATTCTACTAGGCTCAATTTATTTTCTTTGGACTATTAGTTCCTCTCTCACTCTCATGAGTCTAATGCTGATGCCTTTTATAACGTTAGTAATGGTGCCAATGAGCTACAAATTAGAAAACAGCTATTCAAATTATCAAAAGGGTTTGGGTGAGATTTCTGGTCATATTAGTCATAAATTTACTCATTTCCGTTTGATGAAAGCTTTTCAAGGAGAAGAATCTGAATTACATAGTATGACAGGAGCTTTTGACCGTTTAGCTCTCAGTTTTGAAAACATAATAAAATATTCAGTTGTGCAACATTCGCTAGTTAGTAGCTTAATGATGGGATTAATTATCTTGATGTTACTTGTTGCAGGAATGGAAGTAACAAATGGAGTGATGACAATAGCAACACTAACAACCTTTGTTTTATACATGTTGCAAATGATTGAACCTGTGATTGATATGGTTTCATCTTTGAATGAATTGATAGAATTTAAAGCAATTTCTAAGAGACTGGTAGAATTATTAGAACAGAGTAAGGAAGAACAACCATTAACTGAATTGATGATTCAAGATGCTTCAATTCAATTGAAAGATGTTCATTTCTCATACAATGAAGATCAAGTATTGAATGGTCTTTCCGTGGAAATCCCTGCGGGCTCGCATGTGGCTGTTGTTGGTCCAAGTGGTGCTGGGAAATCAACGATTTTTTCTTTGTTGATGAAGTTTTATGAAGATTACCAGGGAGATATTTTGATTGGTGGTCACTCGCTATCGTCAATTTCTGCAAAACAAGTGAGAAACATGATTTCTTATATTCCACAGGACAATACACTTTTCCATGGAACGATTAGGGAAAATCTTATATATGGTAAAAATGAAGCTGTATCGGAGGAACGAATTTGCTTTATTTTAAAAGAGTTAGGTCTCAATAAGTTAGTTTCGGAGATGGAACAAGGCTTAGATACACAGATTCTAGAAAATGGTGCAGGTCTGTCAGAGGGTCAAAAACAACGCTTAAATATTGCGAGAGAGCACCCTATCTATCTTTTAGACGAAGTAACAGCAAGCTTAGATAGTGTGACGGAACACATCATTAGCAAAGCGATTGATCGTCTAACAGTTGGAAAGACACGCTTGACCATTGCTCACCGCCTACATACTGTAAAAGGAGCTGACGCTATTCTCGTCTTGGATAAAAATGGGCAGGTTTCTGATTATGGGAACCATCAACAGCTAATCACTCATAGCCATTTGTACAATAATTTTCTCAGAAACTTACCAAATGCAAGTTAATAAAGCGGGAGTTGATAGCTCCTGTTCTTATTTTTTTCTGATAAGTCTTGACTCAACCCTAGGGGAATAGTCTATGCTTTATGTATTAACAAATATAGAGAATTAAGATGCGAGTCAAAGATGTAGAAAGGTTGACAGGGCTGTCAACCAAGGCAATACGTCTGTATGAGGAGAAGGGATTGATTTCTGTGGAGAGAAATCCGGTCAACGATTATCGTGACTATTCAGTGGAAAATGTGCGGCAACTTCGTTTGATTAAGTTGCTCCGCTATTTCGATTTTTCTTTATCAGAGATAGAAGAACCTTTTACATGGTCAGAAGAAGGGTTGAAATCGGCTTTGTTGAGAAAAAAGCAAGCCATCATTCAGAAGCAAGAAAGATTGACGAATAAGATTGATTTGCTAGACCAAGTGGTCAAAGACTTGGGGAAGAAAGATGGTTGGCTTGAAGAAATACAGAATTCTATTACTTATGTGGAAAGCGATGATTTCCAAGAGTTGAAAAAAGACATAGAATATGCCTTGTTACCGAGTATTTGGATGACTCTTTTGCAGACGTTCATATTATCAGGTCCGATTCTTTGGTTGTTTACAAGAATTGAACAAGGCCGCCAAGAAAATCTACTCTTACTATCTATTCTCTCGCTTTTTGCTTCCGCCTGGATAACACTCCTGTGGAGAGATTATCTTGTGACTTGGTGGAAGAATCGGGACAAGGTTTGTAAGAAAAACCGCAGTCAAGTTTGGTGGATTCCCATAGCACTAGTTTCCCTTGTGGTCGGGATTGCCGGCTTTATCTTTGTTAGCTGGTTGACAGAAACTTTTTTTCTACCAAGTGATTGGCTCTTTTATGAGTATTCGATTGGTCTGAGTAAGGTTTTTATATTATTTATCATGACTTTTCTTATATTGCTTTTTGGAAAACTGGCGAGACTGTTGAGGCTGTCATGGAAATATCTACTTGCTCTGACAGGAAGTTGTATCTTGTTGATGGCTCTGCTAATTAGTACAACAACAGCTGTCACTAATAATCGTATTATTGAAATTAATCTGATTGTTCCGTCCAAAGAATTTGTCTACAGCGATGTTAAATCGGTCTGGACAGGATTTGGGACAAAGTTGTTTACACTAGATGAGACTAAACGGCAGGGAACATTTAGCTACTGTATTGACCTAGATGGGGAAGAAAAAGTGTTCATGCAACCGACTGTCAATCAGAAATTAGTGTCAGATGACACCTATATTGAACTAGAAGAATTTGATCAGCAACTGATGGAATTAGGAATTTCCAAAGAAAGTTCGGCAGAAGGTAGTCAGTACAATGATTTGGATCCACATTATGTAGAGCGATTTTTACGGATTATTGAAAATAAATAGTCTTGAGGGATCATTCTGATTCATCTTTCTACAGTTTGAAAAGCTTATTACTCATCATTGTGAAGATAGCGAAACTTCAAGGAAGGGTCTGGGCAAAAATTCGAAATCCAACTAATATTTTTTTAACTTTTATAAATAATAAACCGTATGAAATCAACGTTTTTAGCCGAAAGATTTCATGCGGTTTTGTTTATTTTGGACTTTTTGCTCAGCTCCCTCTCATTTTTATTTATAAAATCATACATTAGAAATGAGTTGACTAGTTGACAATAACGTTATTGGTCACCCAAAGTTATTAATCCAGGGTGGAAATGTGTCAGTGGCTAAGATATTAAAAAAGACAAATATATTCTCATCCTGATTATTACTTCTGTTGGGCTTAATCCTAGTTCAGCAAATAAAACTAGTAGTGATTGTTTCATTTTCCATTTTCTTTTTTACGAATAAATTAATTGAGGAGGTTCTTCTCAAAAATTGTGGTGAAAAAGGGAATAGGTATGAAATTTGGAAAACGTCATTATAGAGCACAAGTAGATACACGAGACTGTGGTGTAGCAGCGCTTGCTATGATCTTGGAATATTATCGTTCTCATCATTCTTTAGCAAGTTTGCGAGAAATGGCAAAGACAACTATGGAAGGCACGACAGCATTTGGTTTAGTAAAGGTTGCTGAAGAGCTAGGGTTTGAGACGCGTGCGATTAAGGCAGATATGTCTTTGTTTTCGATGAGGGAAGCGGTCTATCCTTTCATTGCCCATGTGGTAAAAGATGGCACGTTACTTCATTATTATGTTGTCATTGGGGCAGATAAGAAATATATCTATATTGCAGACCCGGATCCATCAGTGAAATTAACAAAGTTATCCCATGAACAATTTGAAAAGGAGTGGACAGGAGTTTCGCTATTCATGTCTCCCAAACCGGAATATCAACCTCATAAAGAGAAGAGTCATGGGTTACTTTCTTTCATTCCATTGTTGACTAAACAAAAGGGATTGATTACAAATATTGTTCTCGCAACGCTCTTGGTTACTTTCATCAACATTGTGGGCTCCTATTATTTACAATCCATTATTGACACTTATGTTCCAAATCAGATGAAAACAACATTAGGTGTCATTTCAGTCGGTTTGGTGGTTGTTTATGCCCTGCAACAATTGTTATCTTATGCCCAAGAGTATTTATTAATCATTCTTGGGCAACGACTCTCTATTGATGTGATTTTGTCTTATATTAGACATGTTTTTCATCTACCAATGTCATTTTTTGCTACTCGGCGAACTGGGGAAATTGTTTCACGATTTACAGATGCAAACTCTATTATTGATGCTTTAGCTAGTACCATTCTATCAATATTTTTAGATGTATCTATTGTTGTGGTTGTTTCGGTAGTGCTGTTTAGTCAGAATGTCTATCTTTTCTTTATTTCCTTATTGGCATTGCCAATCTATACTCTAATCATTTTTGCGTTTATGAAACCATTTGAAAAGATGAATCAAGAAGTGATGGAAAGTAATGCAATTCTTTCTTCGTCTATTATTGAAGATATTAATGGTATTGAAACCATAAAATCATTGACAAGTGAGAAACAACGTTATCAGAAAATTGATAGAGAATTTGTAGATTATTTACAAAAATCATTTGCATACAACAAGGCCGAAGGGCAGCAAAAAGTGTTAAAGCGCTTGGCCCAACTCGTATTAAATGTAGCAATTCTTTGGTTAGGAGCCTGTCTTGTTATGGATCAGAAAATGACTTTGGGGCAGCTAATCACCTTCAATACGTTATTGGTCTATTTCACGAATCCATTGGAAAATATAATCAATTTACAAACAAAACTACAGACAGCTCAAGTTGCCAATACCCGCTTGAACGAGGTCTATTTGGTTGAATCGGAATTTGCTGAAAAGAAATCCGTGACGGACCTTTCGTTACTTTCGGGGGATATTGAATGCAACAAAGTGCATTATAAATATGGCTATGGTAGGGATGTTTTGACAGATATTAATTTGAAAATTAAACGAGGGGAAAAGGTCTCCTTTGTTGGAGTTTCTGGTTCTGGGAAGACGACGTTAGCTAAAATGATGGTGGATTTTTATGACCCTTACAAGGGTGAGATTCGATTAAATAATGTCAACATTAATCAAATCGATAAGCAAACACTTCGTCAGCATATTAATTATCTTCCACAGCAACCCTATGTTTTTAATGGGACAATTCTCGAAAATCTATTGCTAGGTGCAAAAGAGGGAACAAGTCAAGAAGATATCTTGTGGGCTGTTGAAATGGCATGTATTAGAGAAGATATTGAAAAAATGCCACTGAATTACCAAACGGAATTGACTTCTGATGGAGCTGGAATCTCCGGTGGACAACGGCAGCGAATTGCCTTGGCGCGTGCCCTTCTTACGGATGCCCCTATTATGATTTTGGATGAGGCAACCAGTAGTCTGGATATTTTGACAGAGAAGCGTATTGTGGACAACCTATTGTCATTGGACAAAACTCTAATTTTTATTGCACATCGGTTAACCATTGCAGAGCGTACTGAACATATTGTTGTGCTAGATAAGGGAAGAATTGTAGAACAAGGGAGTCATAAGGAATTGTTAGACAAGCAAGGCTTCTATGAATATTTAGTAAATAGTTAGGAGAGTGAGATATGGACCATCATCTGTTAGAAAGTGCAGAATTTTACAACAGACGTTATCATAATGCAGCCAGTAGAGTGATTATTCCTAGTTGTATATTGTTTTTGTTTCTCATTCTTTTTTCAATCGTTGCTAAAAAAGAAATGACCATTTCAACAAGAGCAACCGTAGAACCTGTACAACGATTAGCACAGATTCACTCAATCAGTAATCATCAGATTCTGAGGAATCATTTATTCGAAAATCAAGAGATTTCAGTTGGAGATTTATTGGTAGAATATCAATCAGAGAATGAGCAAATCCAAGAAGACAAGGTCAAAGAAAACATAGCTGTTTTGAAAAATCAGATTTCTCAACTCAATGTCTTGAAGAAAAGTTTAGAATCGGGAAGTAATCAATTTGAGAAAGAAGATCAATATGGTTATTCTCAAATGTTTAAGGATTATTGCAATCAAATAGAAACATTGGCAAGTACGATTGACCAACAAAATGCAACGATTGCATCTCAAAATCAAGCTGCAAAACAATCACAATTGGAATTGGATAAAGTAATGCACCAAACGGAGAAAGCCTTAGCAGACTATAGAGAATTGAAATGGGCCATTCAGTCTGATGGTGTCATTGATGAGGAGAATGTTGGCTATTCAATCTATGCACAGTATCAGTTAGCACAATCA
>ERZ650300.2290-NODE-2290-length-10338-cov-8.850336_pt1 | contig 10338 bp, 14 predicted proteins | sample MGYA00376236_ERZ650300 | MGnify/ENA primary metagenome ERZ650300 (study PRJEB26733, sample SAMN07839303) | wastewater metagenome | biome: urban; feature: wastewater treatment plant; material: waste water | place: USA: North Carolina | collected 2016-04-28 ... | reverse complement strand
TATCAACACCTTTAAATCCTTGTTTTAATGCTTCAAAAACTAAATCTGTTGTATTTTCTTTTTTCCAAGCTGTTCCATAAATCATATTTGGTATTTTCATATTAATCTCTTATTTTTGTTTTAATAGAACTATTGTAGCAAATGTTGAGATTAGAATTCCCAATAAAATCCAAGATGTTATAAGTTTTCTTTCAAATATATACATCAAAATTGCAACTGCTGCTGGATTTAAATATATATATGCCATAAGTTTTTTAGGACCTAATATAATTGAAGATTTTTGATATAAATATACAGTTGTTAAAGTTGCTCCAATTACTAAATAAGCCATATAAAAAATCAAATTTCCTTCTATTTTTCCCCACTCTAAAGGTATATCAAAAATTTCTAAAGCTAAAAACATCCAAATACAACCACCAAGCAAAGTCGTAAAAACAGTTACAATCAGAACATCATCTTTTTTATAAAGAAATTTTAATGAAATAGAATACAATGCCATAAAAAGTGTAGCAAACAAGAAAATAAAATCTCCATAATTCAAAGAAAAACTCAAAAACAGTTCTAAATTTCCTTTAAAAACAACAATACAAGTCCCAATTATTCCCATAAAATATAAAATCATTTGATAAAAACTAATTTTATCTTTGAATATAAAAACACACAAAATTGCTGTAATTAAAGGAACTAAAGTGTATATCGTTCCAGCATTTAAAGCCGTTGTTGTTTCTAAAGCTTTGAAAAAAGAAATGAAATATAAAGAATAAAATAGACTAATAATCATAGCTCTTGGCATAACAAAAAGAATTTTCTCTCTAAATTTTTTGTTTAAAAGCACAATTGGTGCTAAACATAACGAAGCTAAGAAAAATCTAAATAAAGTAAGTGAAATAGAATCTATAACTCCTGAAAGTTTAGAAGAAGCGATAAAAGAACCTGCAACTAAAAAAGTAGCAAGAAGTACTAAAAAATGAGCTTTAAGTGTTTGAGTCAAAAAAATCCTTTGATAAATAATAGCTGTAATCTTAGTGAAATAACATTATAACTTCATTTACATAAGTTGATTAAACTAAAATTTATCGTTTTTTTAAGAAATTTTGCATAAAATTTATACAAGTAAGTAAGGACGACCTTACCTCTACATTTAATTTAGAGGACGACCTCATTATTTTTAAAGGAAAATGTATGAGTACAAATTGGGTTATTCTTATAATCGCGGGATTATTTGAAATTTTGTGGGCAATAGGTCTTAAATATACGGATGGTTTTACTAAATTAACTCCTAGTATTTTAACTATACTTTCGATGCTTGTAAGTATTTGGTTACTAAGTATTTCATTAAAAACTCTTCCTCTTGGAACTGCTTACGCTATTTGGGTTGGAATTGGAACAGTTGGTACTGTAATAGCTGGAATAATTCTTTTTAATGATTCTGTTAATTTACTTAGAATTATAAGTATTCTTTTTATTATTCTTGGTATTATTGGATTAAAAATCACTACTTCTTAAAATAAAAAGGCTTCTTTTGATTAAAAATATTCTATTTTTTCTTATTCCTTTAACTATTTATATTACTTTATCAAATTTTATTTTGGATGAAAAAAATGTGATTTTAGTAACTTTACTTATAACTGTTATTATATTTTGGGCAACTTCAATAATACCTGATTATCAAACTTCACTAATTTTTTTATTTACGAGTTTGATATTTTCTTTAAGTAGTAAAGATATTATTTTTTCAGGATTTTCATCTTCTGCCTTTTGGCTTGTGTTTGCTGGAATGTTAATAGCAAGTGCTATAAAGAATGTCAAATTAAGCGAAAGATTTTCGACTTTTTTTACTAATATAAAAAATCCAAGTTATTTAAGTATTTTGGTTTATATAAATATTTTTTCTTTGTTATTTAGTTTTATTATGCCTTCAAGCTTAGGAAGAATTGTACTTTTACTTCCAATTGCAGTTATTATTGCCAAAAACTTTGGATTTAAAGAACATGACAATGGTTATGTTGGAATCATGTTAGCTTTCATTTTTTCAACAGTAATTCCTGCTTTTGCAATTTTACCTGCAAATGTACCAAACATGATATTAAGCGGATTAACTCACGAGATTTATGGTTTTGAACTTTTATATTCACACTATTTAGTTGCAAACTTTTTTGTTTTAGGTTTTGTAAAAAATATAATTATTGTTGCTATGATTTATTTTATGTACCCCGATACTGTAAAACCTTCTATTTTAAAAAATGAAAAAAATCTTTTATCAAAAGATGAAAAAATAGTTATTGGTACAACACTTATGATGCTACTTTTTTGGACTACTGATTTTATACATGGTATTTCTTCAAGTGTTATAGCTATTGTTGGTGTTTTATTTTTAGCAAATCCAGCTATAAATATCATAAAAAATAAAGATTTAAATAGCATAAATTTTGCTTCTTTACTTTTAGTTGCTTCGATTATTAGTCTTGGAAATATTGTTGCAAATAATGATTATATAAAAGAAGTTTTAACTACAACTATTAATCATTTTGAACCTACAAGTTATGAGATATTAAATCAAATAATTATTAGTTTATTTATGGCTATTAGTGGTATATTTATCACTCAACCATCAATTCCAGCTATTTTTACACCAATGGCTGAACATATAAGTTTAATAAGTAATTTTAGTTTAAATGAAGTAATTATGATGGAAGTAACAGCATTTTCAACTATATTTTTACCATTTCAATCGCCACCAATAATAATTGGTTTAGCTTTAGCAAATATCAAACAAACTAAAGGAGTTAAGTTTTTATTGATACTTGCTGTTATCACTATATTTTTCTTATTTCCATTACAATATTTTTGGATGCAACTTGTAAAAAATATAATTTAAACCTTTCAAAATTTTATTCTGAAAGGTTTTTTATATATTCCACATAATTTTTTGCAGATTCTTCAAGTTGTTCATCACTTATAACAAATGTTTCATAAGTTACAAAAGGATTTTGATAATCCATTTTTATATAATTTGCAGTTCCAACAAAAGGAGTTAAAAACTCTTCAACTGAATGTTTATTACTTCCTGTTGAGCTGTATTGAGCTGTTCCACTTCCTGTACTTACAGCAATTGCAAACTTTTTACCTTCAAGTTTATAGTTTTCTCCATAAGCAAAATTATAAGTAAAAACTACATCTAACCACTCTTTTAAAAGTGCTGGCGAACTTAACCAATACATTGGAAATTGAAAAATAATAACATCATTTTGTAAAAGTAATTCTTGCTCTTTTTGTACATCTATTTTAAAATCTGGATATTTTGCATATAAATTATTTACTGTTACATTCTCTTCTTTTTGAGCTGTTTGACTTAAAAATTTATTTACTCTTGACTCATCTATATTTGGATGAACTAGGTTGATTAATACTTTCTTCATTTTTTATCCTTTGATATATTTTCAAAATCATAACCATTTATGACATTTTTGTCAAGTAGTGATAAATATGTCATAATTGATTTTTTAGTCATTATTAGCTAAACTATCACAAAGGATAAATAATGATAAAACTAAATGGAAAACAATACGAATGTCCAAGTAAAATACCTATGGATTTAGTTGATGATAAATGGAAATTTTTAATACTTTGGAATTTATCTACAAAACCATTAAGAATTAGTGAATTATCAGAAAAAATCTCAGACACTTCACAAAGAACTCTAAGTAGAAAATTAAAAGCTTTAGAAGAAGTATCTCTTGTACAAAGGGTAGTTTTCCCAGAAGTTCCACCAAAAGTTGAATATTCACTAACAATTCATGGAGAAAGACTTCTTGAAATATTTGAAATTATGGCTAAATGGGGTGAACAATATGCTAAAGATATGGATGCAATAATAGATTAATCTTCCATTGCAATTCTTAAAAATCCAGTAAATGCTGCATTGTCAGGATGAAGAGATTTATCAACATTTTTTTTCATTTCATTTAAAACTTTTTTGTAAGAATCATAAAACTCAAAACTAGGAGTTGGTTTGTAAACTAAATCTTTTATTTCAAAATATTTGATTACATTTTTTGTGGTTGTAGGTTTTATAAAATACTCTTTTTGTCTATCGTTATAATACAAAATTACAGAAATTATCGTCCATTTTGCAAGATTGTATTGAGCCAGAAATTCCACTAAACCCTCAAAACCATTTTTTTGATTTCCATGTATTAGCTCAAAAAGTTCAATACTTAACATATCTTTTTCATAAGAAGTTAAACAAGCTAACATATCACGAAATTTTAGTTTATCAAACAACGAAACCAAAACAGATTTTTGAATGATTTTAAAAAAAGCATCAACTACTAAATTTGGATTTGAAAAGTTCTCTTTTTTTAGATTTTCTTTTGTGAAAGTTTCGAGTTTTGAAGGGTCAAATTTTTTCATTGTTGGAAAAAACTTAGCATCTTGAAATCCTGTTGGATACTGAAATAAAAACTCTGCTTCTATATCTTTTAGTTTTTCTAAATTCATTTTAACCCTTTTTGGTAAAAATATAAGGCTTGAGATTTATAAGAAGTTTTGATTTTCAAAACTTCTTATTTGAGTGATTTTTTAAGATTTTTTAACAAATTCTTGTTTTAATTTAATAGCTCCAACACCTGTAACTTTACAGTCGATGTTATGACCATCATTTCCTTCAACAAGTCTAATACCTTTGATTTTAGTACCAACTTTAATTCCAGATGAACTTCCTTTAACTTTTAAATCTTTAATAACAGTTACATCATCTCCATCTTGTAAAATAGTACCATTTGCATCTTTTACAACTAAAGTATCACTACTCTCAACAGCTGCATCCTGCGACCATTCATTAGCACACTCAGGACAGATATATAAATTCCCATCTTCGTAAGTATATTCACTTCCACATTTTGGGCAGTTTGGTAATTGACTCATTATTTTCCTTTTGACATTAAATGCCCCATTATACAATAATAATACTTTCTTATAATTTAGAGGTTTTTAGTATCTATTTTACTTTATAGAAATATATATTTCTACTTCATTATCTTTTGAATACTTTTCAAAATCAAAATTATATACTCTTTCATATTCACACTCTTTTGAAGCAAAATAGTTCCAAACTTCATGCCAAGCTTCTATTACAACTTTTGGAAATTCACCTTTTTTTGAAAATACTAAATATCTATCTTTTTCTATTGTAATTGCATTTTTTGATTTTGTAACTTCTACACCAATTGTATAATCATAATCAGAATTTACATCTTTTTCATATTTATTGTAAACTCCATACATAGCCAAATTTCTTGACTTATTGAATGTTTTACTTTCAATATTTTCATCCACATATCTTTCCCAAAGTTTTGGTATTTGGGCTGTTGTTTCATCTAATTCTATTTTGTTGTTTGTTTTTACTGTAATTCCAGCAACATAAAATTTTTCTAAATATTTTACTTTCATCTTTTCACTTTATTAGTTAATTTTTGGAACGTATACTACTATAATATTTTTTCATATCTGATTTACAAAGAAGAAGAACTTTTTTACAACTTCATTTGTAAATTAATCAACTGAATTATGTTAGAATAGATATAATTTTATTTTAATGGAGTAAATCAATGAAACTAAAACTGCAATTAATTTTCTTATTTCTTGGCTTTATATCTTTAAATGCTGAAGATTTAAGATTATAAATGGAACAACTTTCTAAAGATCTTTCAAGTTACAAGATAATAGATGTAAGAGATGTAAATGAGTACCAAAATGGGCATATTGCTAATGCATTAAATTTTCCAATTTCTCTTAGTTATGATGATAAATCAATAAATGGTAAATTAACAGAACCTAATAAAATACAAGAGATTTTAAGAAAACTTGGACTTGATATAAATGATCAAGTTGTTATTTATGATGATGGTACGTTTTTTGACTCAGCAAGATTATTTTGGGGATTAGAAGTTTATGGATTTAAAAATGTAAAACTATTGAATGGTGGATTTAATGAATGGAATAAACTTAATTTTTCAACTTCAAAAGAAACTCCAGATATAAAAGAGAGTAAATATATAGCTTCTGTAGATAATAAAAAATTAGCAACTAAATTTTCAACTCAAATTGCTACAAAAAGTCCATCAATTATCATAATGGATGCTAGAAAATACAATGCTTATATTGGTGAAGAATCTATTGCAAAAAGATTTGGTCATATTCCACAAGCAATAAGTAGACCAGCAACACATAATATTGCAACAATTAATGATTTCCCTAAATTAAAAGATTTGAAAGAACTTGAAGAAATTTATAAAGATATAGATAAAAATAAAAAAATCATCTCTTATTGTGATATTGGTAAAATTTCTTCATCAAATTATTTTGCACTACGACAACTTGGATATGAAGTGGCAAATTATGACGCATCATGGAAAGAATGGGGAAATGATTTAGAACTTCCAATTACAAATATTTCAAAAAAATAGATTATGTGGAATAAGTTTAATATAAAAATACAATTAACAATCTTTATGGTTGTTATAATTTGTGTGGTTGAGTTATCAACACTTTATTTTGTAAATCAGTATCAAAAAAAAGAGAATAAAAAAAATGCTCTTATGGAAGTTGATACTATTACAAAATCTTTAAATAATGATTTAATCAAAATTATCTTTAATCCAAGTGCAGATGTGGTTTCTGATATTACATATAGGCTTACAGCATTTAGTAAAGTAAAAGGTCTAATTTTAACTGATGAAAATAAAAATGGTATTTTTAAATATTCTAACACTGATAAAATTCAAAGTGAACAAGAAGTAATATTTTCTAAAAATATCATATTTTTAGAAAATGATTTATTAGTAAAAGAGAATATAATTGCTGAGGGTTATGACTTTGGTTATGCACTTTTTAATATTGACCTTAGTTCTTATCAAAAAAAACAGATGGAAACTACTTATACTATTTTATCAATTTTTCCTTTTGCCTTAATTTTTGGTTTGATTCTTAGTCTATTTTTAAGTAGAAGTTACACTAAACCTTTTATTAGCCTAATAAATGCCATGAAAAAAAGTGACCCCACAAATGACAAAATAATAAAAGTTGAGACAACTGCAAATAATGAAATTAAAGAGTTATTTGAAGGATTCAATAACCAAATGAATCAAATAGCAAGTTCATCTAAAGAACTTCATTTTCAAGCAACACATGATCAATTAACAAATATTTTTAATAGATTTTATCTGGAAAATAGTTTAAAAAACTCTTTAAAACAAGAAAATGAATATGGCTACAATTTATTATATTTAGATATAGACCAGTTTAAATTAATAAATGATTCAGCAGGTTATCAAGCAGGTGATGAGCTATTAAAAATGATTGTGAGTTACTTTCAAACATCATTACCTACAAATGCATCTTTTGCAAGGGTTGATGGAAATGGTTTTATGGTACTTCTTAGTGATTCTACGCAAGATGATGGGAAAACTTTTTTACAAGAAAGTTTAGAAAAATTAAAAGATTTTAGATTTTCACATAATAATGAAACTTTTAGTGTATCAGCATCAATCTCGCTAGTTTATTTTAAAGCTTTTGAATATACGCTAAAAGAGCTTTTAAAAGCCAGTTCAACTGCACTTTATACAGCAAAAGATAAAGGTAGAAATAAATCTCATATTTACCATAAAAGTGATGAAACTATCAAAAGATTTTCAAGGGAACAACAAAGCGCTCAACTTATAAAAGAAGCACTAAGAGATGGACCAGCAAGGTTTGAGTTATTTGCCCAAGATATTGTTCCTTTACAAAAACAAAGTGATAAAATTGGTTATGAAATACTTATTCGTATGTGGGATAAAGATAATAATTTTATCTCTCCTGATAGCTTTTTACCAGCAGCTGAAAGATACCAACTAATGGGTGAGATTGATATTTATGTACTTTGGACATATCTTGAAACTGTTACAAAAGATAGAGCTCATATTGAAAAACTACACTGTGCACATATAAATCTTGCAGGTTCTAGTTTGAATAATCCAGATTTCCAATCAAAAGTAAAAGAGGCAATTGAACACTTTGATTTCCCATGGGAAAAACTAGAATTAGAAATAACAGAGAGTTCAGCAATTGGAAGTTTTAATATGGCAAATGAATTTATAACATGGCTAAAAAGCAAAAAAATAGGACTAGCTCTTGATGATTTTGGTACAGGAATGGCTTCTTTTGAATACTTAAAAAGTATGCCTTTTGATGTGGTAAAAATAGATGGAAGTTTTATAAAAGATATGCATAAAGACCCTATTGATAAAGCTGTTATAAAATATATTCAAGAAATTGCAACACTTAAAAATCAAGAAACAGTTGCTGAATATATTGAAACAAAAGAAGATGTGGAAGAGTTAACAAAAATAGGGATAACTTACGGTCAAGGATATTATCTTGGAAAACCAAGAGCTTTAAGTAGTTGGCTTAGTAATTAAAAAATCAAAGAATAAATTTTCTTTGTTTTTTATACTCTTTCCATACTAAAATTTTTCAACTCAACATTTTCTCTTTTAACCAAATTTTCTCTAACTTCTTTAAAGCCAAACTTCTCAAAAAATGGTTTTGCAGTGATGCTTGCATCAACTTTGATTTTATCTATTTTATTGTTTTTGGCAATTTCTAAAACATGAGTTAATAGAAGTTTTCCTATTCCACAATTTTGATATTTAAAATGGACATAAAAACAATCAATATATCCATCATAATATACACAAAATCCTACAACTTTATCTTCAAGCATACAAAGAAAAGATTTTGATTTTTCAAATCTTTTTTCCCAAATCTCTAAATCATAATTTGGATTTGCCCAAGCGTTTAATTGCTCTTTTGAATAATCTTTTTTATTTATAGTATGAATTGTATTTGTAAATAACTCAATTATTTCTTTCAAATACTTTTTATCATAATTAATTATTAAAAATGAAACATCAGGAAAAACATTTATCATTTCACTATAAGTTTTATTTTTACTCAAACTATCAATTACAACATCCAAAGGTTTTGAATAAATTTCTACTAAATCAAACTCATTTTTTTCTAGTTTAAAAGCAAGTTCTTCAAAAGGTGGATTAAACTGTGCATTTACACCTTTTTTATTTCCTCTTGCATCAACTTTATACCAACCAAACTCTTTTAGATAAATTGCATTTAATCCATGTAAACAATAAATATCTTTTTTATATTCACTACAAGATAATCTTTGATAACAAAATCCTGTTGGAATACCATTTGCTCTTAAAAGTGCTGCTAAAAGATGAGATTTTGCATAACACCAACCTGTTTTATATTTCAAAACATCACTTGCTTTGCAAGTTGTAATTTCATCTTTGAAATCTCCACTATGATGAATATTATCTCTTACATAAGTAAAACAATTTTTAGCTATTTCTTCATCTGTTGTACAATTTTTTGATAACTCATGTGAAAGTTTTTGAATATCAGCATTTGTAAAATCTATAACTTGAGTCTCTTCTAAATATTTTTTCATTTCAACTTTTCAAATTCTTTCATCTCATCTTTAATAAAACTATCAATCATTGCTCTATAAATATTTTCAACAACTTCTTGTGCAATATTTTTTACTTTATTTATAACTTCTTCAACTCTTGCAGGAGCTTTTACAGCATCGCTATCTTTTTTGAACTTTGCTGCTTGTTTTACAAATTCACCCCTTAGGGCTATAAGTTTTACTATTTGTTCATCAATATTATTTATATTATTTCTTACTTCTTCTATTGAATTACATTCAATCATATATAATTTCCTATTTCAAATTTTTCAACATATTTTTTACTACAAATTTATGAAAAGGTTTTATTAGATTCATATAAATTTTCCCAAAAGAATTATTATATTGAATTAAAGTACTAACAGTTAAATTAGTATCTTTTTTATAAAAAGATACACAAAAATCTAAATGTTTATCTTTTTCTCCAGCAATAATTTCATACTCATCATTATAATAAATAGTAAAAAATCCTACTTTATTACCCACTCAAATATCTTTAATATTATTTGAATGTTTAATTTCTGTTTTAAAACTAAATAAAGACATTATTTTATTTCGAAATGACATCAAAGATTTTATTAATTTAGAATCTTTTGAAAGAAATTCTAAATATAATTCTTTTATATCTTCATCTTTTAACAACTCCGTTTTATAAGAATCCGTAAAATCTATTTTTGAAATGAAATTATTTACATTGCTAGAATTAGGTAAAAAAGATACTGTTATTTTATTACTCACAATAATCCTCTATTTTATAGAAACAAAAATCTCTATTTCATCTTCTTTTACATATTTTTCAAAATCCA
>ERZ650300.2288-NODE-2288-length-10347-cov-15.481053_pt1 | contig 10347 bp, 11 predicted proteins | sample MGYA00376236_ERZ650300 | MGnify/ENA primary metagenome ERZ650300 (study PRJEB26733, sample SAMN07839303) | wastewater metagenome | biome: urban; feature: wastewater treatment plant; material: waste water | place: USA: North Carolina | collected 2016-04-28 ... | reverse complement strand
TTGCTTACTTTCAATAGTCATAAAATTATAAAATCTTTGCGTTTTTTTGAAATCAGAATGTTTAGAAATAATTTTCATTATTTTTGAAAGATGAAAATCACTATCAGACCAATCCAAACTACAGATAACGCCATTTTAGCCAAAATTATCAGAAGTTGTTTCCACGATTATGAAGTAAAATGTACCGCAGGAACCGTCTATCAAGATCCTACAACAGATGATTTATTCTCGCTTTTTCAAACGCCAAAATCTCAACTTTGGGTAGCAGAATTAGAGAATAAAATTGTAGGTTGTTGCGGAATTTTCCCCACCGAAAATTTACCTGAAAATTGTACAGAACTCGTAAAATTCTACATTTCAGAAAACGGAAGAGGAAAAGGAATTGGCAGATTGTTGTTAGAAAAAACCATAGAATCTGCTAAAGAATTAGGATATTCTCAAATCTATTTAGAAAGCATTCCCGAGTTTTCTACCGCTGTTTCCATTTACGAAAAACAAGGCTTTAAATTTCTAGAAAAACCATTAGGAAACTCTGGACACGATGGTTGCAATCTTTGGATGCTGAAAGAAATGAGCAATGAACAATAAGCAATGAGTAATTGTTTTAAAATCGTTATTTTTGCATAAATTTTCAGATTACTTATTACTCATTACCAATTACTCATAAAAAATGAAGCCAAGTTTAGCGAAAGGAACCAGAGATTTTACAGCGCAGGAAGTTTACCGTAGAAAATACATTATCAATACTTTACAGAAGAATTTTGAACTCTTCGGATTCCAACCTTTGGAAACGCCAAGTTTTGAAAATTTATCAACTTTGACGGGTAAATATGGAGAAGAAGGAGACCGATTGATTTTTAAAATCCTGAATTCTGGAGATTACGCGGCCAAAACTAAAGAGGAAGATTGGAATGCTAAAAATTCTCAAAAACTGATTTCGCAAATCTCAGAAAAAGCTTTAAGATATGATTTAACCGTTCCATTTGCGCGTTTTGTAGCGATGAACCAAGGAACGCTTACTTTTCCTTTTAAACGTTATCAGATTCAACCAGTTTGGAGAGCAGATCGTCCGCAAAAAGGACGTTTCAGAGAGTTTTATCAGTGCGATGCAGATGTAGTTGGTAGCGAAAGTCTTTGGCAAGAAGTAGAGTTGGTGCAATTGTATCTAAAGTCGTTCAAAGAATTACAAATTCCTGTAAAAATCCATATCAACAACCGTAAAATTCTTTCTGGTTTGGCAGAATTTGCCAACATTTCTGAGCAATTGATTGATTTTACTGTTGCGCTAGATAAATTAGATAAAATCGGGAAAGATGGCGTAGTAAAAGAACTTCAAGAGAAAAATATTTCTGATGAAGCCATTGAAAAACTCAGTTTCCTTTTTGATAATAAACCTCAATCTGAAGTTTTAGAAATCCTTAAAACCAATTTTGCTAATGTAGAAATCGGGAAAAGTGGAGTAGAAGAACTAGAATTTGTTTTAGAAAATTGTAAAAATCTAGGCATTGAAGACGAGTTGGTGTTCAACATTACTTTGGCTCGTGGTTTAGACTATTATACGGGCGCTATTTTCGAAGTGAAAGCGCAAGGTGTAGAAATGGGTTCTATTGGTGGTGGTGGTAGATATAACAACCTTACCGAAGTTTTTGGGGTGAAAAATATTCCAGGAATTGGGATTTCTTTTGGCTTAGATAGAATTTATCTCGTAATAGAAGAACTGAATCTTTTTCCGCAAAATTCTGAAAGAAAAATAGAATATCTTTTTGCCAATTATGGCGAAAAAGAAGCGGCAGAAGCGATGAAAATTTTAGCTAAACTTCGTGAAAAAGGAATTGCCGCAGAAATATATCCTGAAAGTGCAAAACTCAAAAAACAATTTACCTACGCCGAAAAGAAAGGTATAGAAAATCTAATTTTCCTTGGTGAACAGGAACTGTCAGAAGGTAATATCACTATTAAAAACCTAACTTCTGGCGAACAGAAAACAATGAAAATTGAAGAGTTTCTGAATCTTTAATCAAAATAAAAAATAAATAAAAAAGCCATCAAAACGATGGCTTTTATTTATTGATTCTGAAACTCAGTTTTTACCTCTTCTGTTTTTTCTTCAGCTTTATCTTTCAGGTCTTCCATTTTGGTTTCTGCCTGAGATTTGTACTCATTGTACTTATTTTCTGCTTGATTTTTAAGGTCTTCTGCTTTGGTTTTTAGTTCATCACTAAATTTATTGATGTTATCCTTAGCATTGTTGATAAAATCATTTACTTTTTGTTTTTCTTCTGGTGTTGCTTTTTTGTATCTCCAAAAAGCTAAAGCGCCTAATCCTGCCAATAATCCGAATATTTTTACTCCTTTTTTCATGACGTTTAATTTTTAAATTAATATTTTGTGATTGATGTTTACAAAGTTAGTATTTTAATGCCCTATAAAGTTACACAATTTATTGTAAACATTATAAAATTTGTAGAATAATTTTATCTTTATTTTAAACTTGAATGATAAGGCTTAATTGATTAGAAATCAATAAGAAGTATTGGATTATCAATCAAAAAAAGATTGATTGTTTGAGATTCTCAAGAGTGTAATTGATGCCTTATGCTTGTTTTAAAAAAAACGGTAGAATTTGAGAAGGGTAAATACAGAATTATAGAATTATTAGAGAATATTCCCTATGGTTTATTCGGTATTGGCTAATAAAAAATGAATTTTTACCTCGAAAAGTTTATTAAAAGATGAAAATATATTTTTTAGTCTCAAAAAAATGACTATATTTGAAACATAATCTGAGTTTGATTATAAAAATACAATGAAAAAATGTTCCTCTCGTGAAAGCGAGAGGAATTTTTGTTAAAAAAGTGCTTCCCATATTTATGAGAAGCACTTTTGCTATGTTATTATTTTAGTCTTAACCTAAGAACGGATATTTATAATCTGTAGGAGATAAGAAATTTTCTTTGATGCTTCTAGCAGAAACCCAACGCAGAAGATTCATTTTAGAACCAGCTTTGTCATTGGTTCCAGATGCTCTAGCGCCACCAAATGGTTGTTGACCAACCACTGCACCAGTAGGTTTGTCATTAATATAGAAATTACCAGCAGCATTTTCTAGCGCTTTGGTAGCCTCATTAATTGCATATCTATCTTGTGCAAAAATAGCTCCTGTTAATGCATACGGAGAAGTTTCATCTACTAATTTCAGAGTCTTCTTCCAATCTTTGTCTTCATAAACGTAAAGTGTAAGAATAGGACCGAAGATTTCTTCTTCCATGCTTTCGTAGTGAGGATGGGTAGCTTCTATTACGGTAGGTTCTACAAACCAACCTTTTTTGTCATCACAACCTCCACCAAAGATTACTTTGGCATCTTTAGATTTTTTTGCTCTTTCTATGTAACCTTTGCATTTTTCGAAAGAGTTTTTGTCTATTACAGCATTTACGAAATGAGAAGGATCTTCTGGCGTTCCTACTTTAATGTCTGCCAATTGCTCTCCCATTATTTTTTTCACTTCTTTCCAAATAGATTTTGGGATATAAGCTCTAGAAGCGGCAGAACATTTTTGACCTTGATATTCGAAAGCACCTCTTACCAATCCTGTAGCTACCTGAGCCGGAATAGCAGTAGGATGTGCTACTACAAAATCTTTACCACCTGTTTCGCCTACAATTCTTGGGTACGTTTTGTATTTATGAATATTTTCCCCGATTTGTTTCCAAAGGCTTTGGAAAACGGTAGTAGAACCCGTAAAATGAATTCCAGAAAAATCTGGGTGCTCTAGAATTTGTTTAGATGTTTCAGCCCCATCAGAAAATACCATATTGATAACACCAGCAGGTAAACCAGCTTCTATTAAAACATCCATAATTACTTTCGCAGAGTAAATTTGCTTATCAGATGGTTTCCAAACCACTACATTGCCCATCATTGCCATAGAAACAGGTAAATTAAGAGCAATAGCAGTAAAGTTAAATGGGGTAATAGCATAGGTAAATCCTTCAAGAGGTCTGTACTCAGAACGATTCCAGATTCCAGCATCAGAAATAGGTTGCTCTGCATACAATTCGGTCATAAATTGTACGTTAAATCTTAGGAAATCTATGGCTTCGCAAGCGCTGTCTATTTCCGCTTGAAAAACGTTTTTCCCTTGTCCTATCATGGTAGCCGCATTTATTCTATCTCTGTATGGGCCTGCTAATAAATCTGCAGCTTTTAAGAAAATAGAAGCTCTTTGCTCCCAAGGTAAATTAGCCCATTCTTCTCTAGATTTTAGACAAGAGTTAATGGCTTCAGTAACTTGCTTTTTACCACCTTTGTAGTAAAAGCCTAAGTTATGTTTGTGGTCTTGCGGAGAATGTAAGGTAACTTTTTCGTCAGTTTTTACTTCTTTTCCGTTAATAACCATTGGGATTTCTACTTTTTCTTTCCACATTTTTTTATAGGTAGAAATTAAAGATTTTACCTCGTTAGAACCAGGAGCATAGCTTCTTACAGGTTCATTTTTAGGAGTTGGTACTTGCGAAATTGCGAATGACATATTTATTAGATTAAAATTTTAAACGTTATTTTTTGAATATTTCACAAATTTACAATTAATAAGAGAGTTCTACAATATACAAGCTATAGATTCTATTTGTTTTAACTGATAATTATGAAAAATTTAACGAGATAAATATAATTCAAATTTCAATTAAAGTTCATTAATTTGTCTTAAAAAAGAGATGAAAAACAAAAGAATATTTTTAGCTTTAGGAATAGCAGCATTTGCTTTAAGTGTGTTTCAGTCTTGTAGCAGTGTAGGGATTCCTGATGGAGTAACTGCTGTGCAAAATTTTGAAAAAGATAAATACCTAGGAAAATGGTACGAAATTGCCAGGTTTGATTTTCGTTTCGAAAGAAATCTAGACAATACCACGGCAGAGTATTCTGTAAATCCAGATGGTACAATTAAAGTGCTGAATAAAGGTTATAATTTTAAAAAGCAAATGTGGGATTCTGCCGAAGGTAAAGCAAAATTTGTAGGCTCTGAAAGCGAAGCCAGATTAAAAGTTTCTTTCTTCGGGCCATTTTATGCGGGTTATAATGTGGTAGATATAGACAAAGATTATCAAACAGCTTTGGTCTATGGTAGCAGCACAAAATATATTTGGATTTTATCTAGAACCAAAACTATAGATAATGCCACCAAAAATAGATTGTTAGAAAAAGCGAAGAAAGATGGTTATGATGTTTCTCAATTTATTTGGGTGAAACACGATAAAGATTAGATTTAATAGATTTAATAAAAGAAAAGAACTCAAGCCTAAAACTTGAGTTCTTTTTTATCATTTCTATATAAATTAAATGTTCTTTCTGTTTAGGATTTATTTCCTCGGGTAAATAACCAAAAGATTAATCCAATAACTACGATTACTAAAATAAATCCCCAATACATCCCTGCCTTAAAAATAGTTTTTACCGCTTCGCAACTGGTGAGCGTGGTAAGGATGAGAAGGTAAAATGCGATGAATGTGTATTTTTTCATAACCATAAGATTTAAAAAATAACTGGATTTACATAAAACCAGTTATTTTGATGTTTAATTTACTTTTCTTCTCTGAAGTAATGTCTTAATTGCCAAGCCATTTTTTCGTGGTCTTGCATCAACCCAGTTAAGAAATCTGCTGTTCCCTTGTCTTGGTATTTGTCTTCGCAATCGTCTATTGCTTTTCTTAAAGATTTAATGATGGTTTCGTGATCTTCTAGCGTTTCTTTTAGCATTTCTATATTGCTAGGTATCTTTCCAGGTTGCTCTTTTAGCTGAGAGTGTTTTGCAAACTCTGTGGTGGTACCAATTGCAATTCCTCCAAGGGTAGAGATTCTTTCTGCAATGTCATCTATGGCTTGTTCTAAAGCTTCGTATTGCTTTTCGAAAAGTAGATGGTATTGCATAAAATCTGAACCAGAGAGATTCCAGTGGAATTTTCGTAGTTTAATGTAAAGTACATTTCCGTCTGCCAATACTTTGTTTAAAGTTTCGTTTACTTTTTTCAGGTTTGTGGCAGTAATGCCGATGTCTATTTTCATAATAATACTATTTTGTGATTTATTAATAACAAATGTATCATCATTATTTAGGGTAGGGCTTACAACTTATTCATTAATTTTTATATTTTTTACTCATCTACGATTTACGTTCCATTATCTTACTTCTTCAATACCTCATCCAAAAACATCAAAGTATGTTGCCAAGCTCTCTTTGCCATTGTAGGATTGTAATCTTTAGATTCTGGGTTGGTAAAAGTATGTTTAGAATAAGCATAAGTATAAATTTGCCAATCAGCTTTTCCTTCGTTCATTTCTTTAATAAGGTTATTTACCATTTCTTGAGGTACGCTTTGGTCTTCGGCAGGATGTTCAATTAATATTTTAGTAGGCAGAGAACCATTTGGTCTTGAAGCATCTTTGCCCAGACCACCGTGAATACTGATTACTCCATTTACAGGAAACTGAGCTCTGGCAGCTTCTAGTGCGCCTGTTCCCCCGAAACAATAACCAATAACTGCGATTTTATCTGCGCCAGCTTTTTTGAGCTGTTCTAGTGCTAAACCAATTCTTTTTTGATAAGCCTGATAATCTTGTTTGTATTGGCTTGCAATTTTGGCAGCGGCAGCGTTATCTGTTGGTACATTTCCTTCACCGTAAATATCTGCAATAAAAGCGATATAACCTTCTTTTTCTAAATCTAGTGCAGCTTGTTTGGCTTCTTGGTCTATCCCTTTCCAGGCAGGTAAAATAAGTACACCTTGTAGTTTTTTGCCCGTGTTAGAAGTTACCAAACCATTCAGTTTTTGGTTGCCATCGGTATAAATTACTGGTTTTAATTGTTGAGCAGAAACACTGAATAATACAAGCGTAAGAAATCCAACGGAGAATAATTGTTTCATTTTTATATTTTTTATTGAGGGAAAGTTAGGAATTTATTTTAACATAAAAACATCACTGTATAATTAATGAAGGCACAAGACGGAAAGATTTTCGTAAACAACGAAAGGAAAAGTAGCATTTTTCTTTTGTTTTAAAGAGAATAAAAAATGGACCTAAACTAAATTAAGGCACAAGAAAATCTTTGATTTTCATTTTTAACTTTGTTAAAAATTTGCGTCTTAAAAACGTAAAGCATTAAATATTAATATTTTAGATTTTGTGTTGAAATATTCTCTAACAGCAAGGGTATAGAGTAGATAATAATAGTAAATAGGCGGTCTATTTTTATATAATGCGAATTAATGGTTGAATTTCAAAACATCAATAGGAACGGGCTTTAGCCCGTATATAAATATAAAGTAGGAAAAAGGCTTTAGCCGAAACATTATAGATATATGTTTAATTGTTTAGAAACTAATGTTTGTAAAAAAAGACATTGAAATTTTTTCAACCGTTAATTCGCATATAATATAAGTATTCAATTATTCTGCTTCAAAAATTAAAGATGGTATTCAGTTCACTACCTTGTTCGTATGCCCTTTGATTAATCTTTACCTAAATTAATTGCGTTTTTAGATTCGTAAAGAAGAATTTCGCAATAACTTTGTACAGAAAATCTATACATCAATGGAAACAAGCTACATTAGTCAACAAAAAATAGCCAGAGGCGAAGAAATAAAAGGAGAAGACATCAGAGAAGGTGTTTTTAACCTTATCCAAACTCAATACCCAGATTTTAGTAAAAATGATTTTATCTCTATTTCTGAGCTTAACCAGTACCGAAGATTATACCTTACTTCTTTAATCACCGAAGAAAGGGGAGAGCTGGCTGCCATAGACCAAGATGTGATGAACGCCATTCAAAACAATGCTATTTTATCAGAAAACATACAAGACGAAATAGAATCTGAACTTACTTTTGGCGAGAAAATAGCAGATCAGGTAGCCGCATTTGGCGGAAGTTGGACTTTTATACTCGCGTTTTTCTTTTTTATCCTGATTTGGATTTTTGTCAATATCTGGTTTCTCAATTCCAGAGCTTTTGATCCTTATCCTTTTATTTTACTCAATTTATTACTCTCTTGCCTAGCCGCCATCCAGGCACCCATTATTATGATGAGCCAAAACCGACAAGAACAAAAAGACCGCATAAGAGGTGAACACGATTACAAAATTAACCTAAAAGCCGAGTTAGAAATTAAACTCCTGAGCGAAAAAATAGACCACCTTTTGGTGCATCAAAACAAAAAATTATTAGAAATACAAGAAGTGCAAACCGATTATCTAGAAGACCTTATGAAGGTGCTTAAAGCCAAATAACAAATGTAATCTTGTGATTTGAGTCTTTTGGCATAAAAAAGTTTTTTCCTTTTAAAAAAGAACATTAACAAAAATAGTAAACATTAAAGGGTGTTTTCAGGATTTCCGTATGGTTGTTTTAGAAGGTTTTTATTATATTTGAAGTGTTATTATGTAAAAAAAATTAAATGGCAAAAACAGATACATCAACTTTTGAACAAAAACTATTTAAATCTGCGGATAAACTGCGTAAAAATATTGATGCAGCAGAATACAAGCACGTAGTTCTTGGGTTGATATTTTTAAAATATATTTCTGAATCTTTTTCTGAAAAATATGAGGAGCTAGACAAAGACGAATATTCTGACCCTGAAGACAGAGACGAATACATTGCCGCTAATATATTCTTTGTACCCAAAGAAGCCCGTTGGAATCATATTCACGCCAATGCCAAACTGCCAACGATTGGGCAAACCATAGATGAAGCAATGGAAGCTATTGAAAGGGAGAATAAAGAACTAAAAAATGTACTCCCTCAAGTATATGGTAAAGCCAATCTAGATAAAACTTCCCTTGGCGAATTGATAGACCTTATTTCTAATACCGATTTACAAGCAGAAAATGATAATTCTAAAGACCTTTTCGGTAGGGTTTACGAATATTTTTTGGGCGAATTTGCCAATGCAGAAGGTAAAAAAGGCGGACAATTCTATACCCCAAAAGCCATTGTAAAACTAATGGTAGAAATGATAGAACCCTACAAAGGTAGAGTGTATGATCCTGCCAGTGGAAGTGGCGGGATGTTTGTAATGAGCGAAAAATTTGTGTTAGAACACCGCGGTAGAATTAATGATATTACGGTGTACGGACAAGAAAGCAACCAAACCACTTGGAAACTCTCTAAAATGAACCTTGCCATCAGAAACATCAATTCTAAATTTGTGGCTTGGAACAGCGAAGGAAGTTTTCTAAAAGATGCTCACCCAGATTTAAAAGCTGATTTTATTCTTGCCAATCCACCTTTTAACCAAAGCGATTGGGGCATTGATATTTTGCAGGAAGACGGTCGTTGGAAATATGGTGTACCTCCCAATGGAAACGCCAATTACGGTTGGCTGCAACATATGTTGTATCACCTTTCACCAAAAGGGGTTATGGCAACCGTTCTTAGTAATGGTTCTTTAAGTTCTAATACTTCTGGTGAGGGTGAGATTAGAAAAAATATGATTTTGGCAGATTTGGTAGAGTGTATTGTGGCTTTACCAAAACAGTTGTTTTACAATACAGGAATACCAGCTTGTATTTGGATAATGCGCCGAGACAAAAATCACCACAATCGTGAAGTTCTTTTTATAGATGCCAGCGAAATGGGCTATATGAAAGACCGTGTACATAGAGATTTGTCGGATGAAGATGTAGATAAAATTGCAGAAACCTATCACCATTGGCGTGCTGTCAGTTCGAGCGGAGTCGAGAACAACTATAAAGACATTAAAGGCTTTTGCAAAAGTGCCACGTTAGAAGAAATAGAAAAACACGGCTATGTTCTTACCCCAGGTAGATATGTAGGCATTACCGATGCAGAAGATGACGGAATACCTTTTGAAGAAAAAATGCAGACGCTTACCGCCACTTTAAAACAACAAATGGACAAAGAAGCCGAGCTGAATGCGGAAATTGAAAAACAACTGGCTAAAATTGGGTTTGTATTATGAATGAGGTAAACAATATACCAGAAGGTTGGGTAGAAACTACTTTGGGGAAAGTAGGAAAAGTTATAACAGGTAAAACACCGTCAAAAAATAATCCCGAAGATTGGGGGGATTTAGTTGATTTTATTACACCGACAGAAATAAAATCTGAAAATAAATATATTTTTAACTGTCCAAGAAAGTTATCTAAAATAGGTGTAGAAAGATTTAGTAAAATGATTTTACCAGAAAAGTCTGTAATTGTTACCTGTATTGGTTCCGATATGGGTAAAGTTGTTTTAAACAAAAATATAGCATTAGCAAATCAACAAATTAATTCTATAGTAGTAAATGAAAAAAACTTTTCTAACTTTATTTATTACTTATTAAAAAATTC
>ERZ650300.2287-NODE-2287-length-10351-cov-26.637432_pt1 | contig 10351 bp, 12 predicted proteins | sample MGYA00376236_ERZ650300 | MGnify/ENA primary metagenome ERZ650300 (study PRJEB26733, sample SAMN07839303) | wastewater metagenome | biome: urban; feature: wastewater treatment plant; material: waste water | place: USA: North Carolina | collected 2016-04-28 ... | reverse complement strand
AAAGTGTACCTTGTGTACAATCTTCTACGAAAACAGTCACAAAGTCACCAATATTTTGTCCTTCTACTTTATCAAAAACCACTACAGCATTTTGCGAAGTTCTGGCTTTCCATTGGTTTTTATTTTTCTTAGAAATTCCTTCAATCAAAACTTCGTAGGTTTTGCCAACGTAAGATTGCATTCTTTTTCTGGATAATTCACCTTGTAGCGCAATAATTTCGGTTAATCTTCTTTGCTTAATATCAGCAGGAACATCGTCTTCCATTTTTTTGTGAGCAGGAGTTCCTGGTCTTTCAGAATAGGCAAACATATAACCGTAATCGTATTCTACTTGTCTCATCAAGTCAAGAGTTAACTGATGATCTTCTTCGGTTTCGCCACAGAAACCAGCAATCATATCTTGCGAAAAAGCAATATCTGGAACTATTTCCTTCGCTTTTTTAATTAAATCTAAATATTCTTGACGTGTATGTTGACGGTTCATTTTTTGTAAAATTCTATCGCTTCCACTTTGTACAGGAAGGTGAACGTAGTTGCAAACATTATCGTATTTGGCAATCACTCGGAAAACTTCTTCCGTCATTTCGTGAGGATTAGACGTAGAAAAACGGATTCTCATTCCGGGAACTGCTTTTGCTACCATTTCTAATAATTGTGCAAAATTTACCGCCGTTGCTTTTTGCATTTCCGAAGCTTTATCAAAATCTTTTTTTGCGCCACCTCCATACCAAAGATAAGAATCTACGTTTTGCCCAAGAAGTGTGATTTCTTTGTAATTATTTTCAGCTAAAGCTTTGCATTCTTCAATAATTGAGTGCGGATCACGGCTTCTTTCTCTACCTCTGGTAAAAGGAACCACGCAAAAAGTACACATATTATCGCAACCTCTGGTAATGGTTACAAAAGCGGTAACACCGTTTCCTCCGAGACGAACAGGATTAATGTCTGCATACGTTTCTTCTTTAGAAAGAATTACATTAATCGCGTCTCTTCCATCTTCTGTTTCTTTTAAAAGATTAGGTAAATCTCTGTAAGCATCTGGTCCTACAACTAAATCTACGAGATGTTCTTCTTCTAAAAATTTGGTTTTAAGACGTTCTGCCATACAACCAAGAACACCAACCGTAAGACTTGGATTTTCTTTTTTTAAATTTTTGAATTGAGACAAACGCATTCTCACGGTTTGTTCTGCTCTTTCGCGAATAGAACAAGTGTTAAGCAAAATTAAATCTGCTTCTTCCACGTTCATTGTGGTGTTATATCCTTGCTCGTTAAGAATGGAAGCTACAATTTCTGAATCGGAGAAATTCATTTGACAACCATAACTTTCTAAAAACAATTTTTTAGAATTTTCTGGTTTTTCTGCGATAGCAAAAGCTTCTCCTTGTTTGGTTTCGTCTATATATTTTTCTTGCACTGTTTTAAAATTTGAGATTTGAAATTTGAGATTTAAGATTTTGAAAAAGCATAAACAGTTCCAAATTCGATAAACTCAAAAACAAAATAAGTTAGTGTGCAAAGATAAGAAATTTTGTGACAAAATGTCAGAATTAATAATTTCTATATCGATTAATATCGCGATTTTGCTCTTGCTCTGGAAAGGGATTGGCTTCAACGCTAAGCGTAATTGGGAATTTATATTTAGATTTAATTAGTACGCTCCTTACTGTGGCTGGAATCCATTTATCTTTTATTCTAGAAATAGTATTAATTACTTCTTTCTTCACTTCTTCATCTCCTCCAAACACTTCAATATTACTAATTTGTCCCTTTTCATCAACCATAAATTGTATTATAAATTTAGTTTCTGAAACCTCTTTTATAATATTTAAATTAAAAATCGAAGAAAAAATTTCTCTAAATTTCTTCAAACCTCCAGGGAATTGGGCTTCAGTTCTATTTGCATAAGGATTTTTGTAGTTTTCAACATAATTTTGTTTTAAATCATCAGGAAAAAACTCAAAAGTAAAAAGTGCTGAGACTTTTTCTTTATTAACTTCGGCAGGTTTCCATCTTTTTAAATGAGGTAAAACCTTTTTAGATAAATCGTATGCACATTTATTGTTGTTTATGTTTATTGTATCAAAATCTTTAACAAAACTTACTTTCGAGTCTGGCTTCACCATTACAACTACTCTATAATGTTCATTTTTATTCTCGCATGTACTAAAATCTTCTTCAATTTAAACATTGTGAATATCTTTATACAACCCTATTAAACCTCCATAATAGGCTTCTTGACTTGGAGGATATGCATCAAAAACATCTAATTGAGCATTAGAAAATAAAAAAGTGAGCATAAAAAAAGACAGTAAAATTTTTCTCATTGTTGTTATTTTAATCTCCATTATCGAAATGATCTGAAATAAAATTAATTTTGATTTTGTAATTAGTTTTTACAGCAACGCCATTAGCCACAGCTGGTTTCCATTTAGTTTTAATTTTTTTCATGCAAAATAACATATCTTCTATAAACATTTCACTGTTTTTTACTCTAGGTGTAACGCTTAGATTTTTAGCTTTTCCATCTATATCTACATCAAAAGAAAAGGTGAAAATTCCATTGGCAGCATATTAGACATATCTATATATCCATTAATCATTTTGTAAAGTTCTTTTCGGTAAGCTTCTTCACCGCCAGGAAATTCTGCTTTTTGAGTTATTGTAGAATTAGCACTTTCATCTGTTTTTTGTGTTTGTGCTATGCCTAATAATGATATTAGAAGAAAGAAAAAAAAGATTGTTTTTTTCATAATTATTGGTTTTTACAAAGATAATAAAAAAACCGCTCTCTAAAAGAACGGCTCTATTTTAATTGGAATTGCTAACGTATGAATAGACCATATCTGCTTGTTGGGCAGTGAGTTTGGCTTTCGGTGCCATCCAATCTACAACGGATTTCCATTTTTCATCATTAAATGAGGTTACAGAAGGTAAGTCGTGGCATTTACCACAATTGTTTTCGAATAAAACTTTACCTTGAGCTAAGTTTTCGTTGGTAGAAGGGGTAACAACTATCGGTTTTTCTGTAGTAGTTCCTTGGTTTGGTTTTTGTGAGGTACAAGCAGCAATTGCGAGTGCCAAAATTCCAAATAATGAGATTCTTTTCATATTAATAAGTTTTATCAAATATACTGTTTTTTTGAAATATGTTTTCTTAAATTTGTTTAAATGAAACTTTCCAATTTAGAATTATTAGAAGGAATAAAATCTCAGGACAAAAGAATTCTCGGGAAAGCCATTACTTTGGTAGAAAGTAAAAAACCTGAACACAGAGCGCAAGCCGAAGAATTGTTAAAAATGGTTTTGCCGCTTTCTGGTAAATCTATCAGAATTGGGATTACTGGTGTACCAGGTGCTGGCAAATCTACATTTATAGAAAGTTTCGGGAAACTAGCCATCGAAAATGGAAAGAAAGTAGCGGTTTTGGCTATAGATCCTAGTTCGTCTATCAACAAAGGTTCTATTTTGGGAGATAAAACCAGAATGGAAGAATTAGCAAAAGACGAGAATGCTTTTATAAGACCTAGCCCAAGTTCTGGATTTCTGGGCGGAGTAGCCAATACTACTTTTGAAACTATGCTGATCTGCGAAGCAGCAGGTTATGATTATATTTTAATAGAAACCGTAGGAGTAGGACAGTCGGAAGTTTTAGTGGCTGATATTTCGGATGTGTTTTTGTTTTTAAAAATTATAGGAGGCGGAGATGAATTACAAGGTATAAAACGCGGAATAATGGAAATGGTAGATGTAATTTTCATTAACAAAGTAGATGAAGAAAACCTACAAAAAGCTAAAAATACCAGATTAGAACTACAGAGAGCCTTACAATTTTTACCTGAAAAAGAAAAAAATTGGAAAGTTCCCGTTTTGCTAGGTTCGGCATTAAATAAAATTGGTTTGAAAGATGTTTTTGAGAAAATATCAGACTTTATCAATCTGAAAAAAAATAATGGCAGGTTTGATGAGGTAAGAAAGCTACAAGCCGAAAAACGTTTTGAATATTGGGTAAAAGAATATATTTTGAATGCATCTCAATCTAATAAAGAGCTAGAGAATCAATATAATGAGCATAAAAAAAATGCTTCGGAGTTGAGGTCTAATCCAAGTTCCGAAGCAAAAATTTTTGTTGAAAGTTTTCTTAATAAAAAATACTAAAAATTACTTCTTGGTTTCTTTTTCTACTTCATTTTTCATAATGTAACCATCATAAGAAATGGCTTGTCGGTCATTAGAATCTATAGAAACATACGCGCCACCATTTTTAAAAATTTCTATGTAAATTACCCTTACATTAGATAAATCTTTTGGTGAAACGGTAAACACCCAATTTCCTTTTTTGTTTTGTAATTTGCTTACAGTGAAGTCTTTAGAATTAAAATTGTAGCTGTTTTTACTGGTGTCATAGCTAGGATTAAATAACCTTCCGAAGTATGGGAGATTTACATCTAATTCTTTTTCTTTAATTACCACACTGTATCCGTAATCTAAATCTAGCATTCTAGCAGAATTATTATTAGGCAAAGAATTCATTACATTAATCACATCAAAATTAGTAGGATTAGCACGTTTCGCCATAAAGGTAAACTGATTAGAGTTGATAAGACCTTCTAGCGTTTTAGGTTCTACATATGTTTGAGAGGTGCAAGAAAAAAGAAGTGTTAATAGAAACATTACACTCATTAAAACTGTCTTTTTCATAATATTATATTTATTTTTTGTTATATATTTAGTTACAAATTTAGTGCAAAAGTATATCATCATTTAATCAATTTTTTATATAATTATGATTTAATTATGAATGGAACAATAATTGTTTTAATTTTGTTGTATCATATTAAAATCACGAAGAATGAAACTTAAATTTTTAGTAGGTTCAAGTGTGCTAGCTCTAAGTCTAGTTGCTTGTGTAACCAATCCTATTACTGGTAGATCTTCTTTTCAGGTTGCCAATAATTCTGAACTCAACCAAATGGCTTTGCAAGAATACCAAACCACTTTGTCTAAATCTAAAATCATCTCTAATACTACAGATGCAAAAAAAGTGAAAACGGTTGGAATGAATATAAAAAATGCTGCGGAAAGATATTATAAATCTATTGGTAGAGAAGCAGATTTGCAAGGTTACAATTGGGAGTTTAATCTTTTAGATGATAAACAACTTAATGCATGGTGTATGCCAGGTGGTAAAGTAGCTTTTTATAGTGCTATAATGCCAGTTTGTAAAGACGAAAACGGTGTAGCAGTTGTAATGGGGCACGAAGTTTCTCATGCATTGGCAGGTCACGGAAACGAGAGAATCTCTCAAGCAATGATTGCTCAAGGTTTAGGAGCAGCTTCTGGTGCAGCTATTAAAAATGAAAAATTACAGCAAATTTTCCAAGTTGCTTATCCTATAGGAGCTCAAGCTGCTATGCTTAAATATGGTAGAAACCAAGAATTAGAAGCAGACCAAATGGGGCTTTACCTAATGGCGATGGCAGGATATGATCCTAGACAAGCAAAACCTTTTTGGGAAAGAATGGAAGGACAGTCTTCTGGAAATAGAACTCCTGAATTCTTATCTACACACCCAAGTCCAGAAACCAGAAGATCAGACATTGATAGACATCTTCCGAAAGCTTTAGAATATTATAAAGCAGCCGGAGGTAAATTGTAAAAATTATTTTGAAAAATTAACTAGCTTTTTCAAAAAAATGATTACATTTGAGAAAGATAGTTTTATAAAATACGACAAATGAAAAGTTTATCAACGTTAGGGATTGTATTACTACTTTTGGCTGTCTTGCTATTTTATCTCACCACAGATTTTGATGTAGAACAGCTAAAATTATCTCACTTGATGGGGATAATGGGAGGTGTAGGTCTTGGTTTAATTATAGGAGGAATTGTGGGATATGTAAGTAAAGGTTCTTCTGTAAAAGCAGAACAAAAAAGAAAAGAATTCTTGCAGTTACAAAAAGAAAAATTAGAGCTAGAAAAACAAGCAGCAGAACTTGCTCAGCAACAATCGAAAGAAAACAGCACAACAACTACAGATAATAGTTTTTAAAATAAAGGCGTCGAAATTTTTTCGACGCCTTTATTCTTTTGATATTTTATTAAAAATTCTAGAAATTGTATCCAACTCCAAATATGAGCAAGCTAGGTCTGCTATCATATTTTACTGTGGTATTGGTATTATTGTCAATAAATTCTCTTTGGTCTTTACTAAAAGCACCTTCATATCTTGCCGTTAAAACTAATTTAGATATCGTTGCTTGTGCTCCAAACTGGTATCCTACGGTGAAATTTTTAGTAGCATTTTCTTTAAAATCATTCCATTGATTGTCTGTAGATAAGTTATAAGAAGCTACAGGGCCAGCATAAATTCCTAGCATTTTACCAAGAACGTTGTATCCTACCAAAACTGGTAAATCTACACGATTGTTTTTGGCTTCAATAGTAGTATTAGCTATTGTATATTCATTTTTAAATGTCGTGTAGTATAATTCTGGTTGTACAAAAATACCAAGTGGTGTATCTATTTTTGCCGAAACTCCAAAATTGTAGCCTGCGCTATTTTTACCTTTATCATTATATACCGTAGTTGCGCCATTTTTAATACTTGTCCAGCTAGGGCTATCTGACCTGTAAAGCAAATTTGCTTTAACTCCGAAATTTACTTGTGCAAAAGACATCAAAGATGCTGAGACAAGAACTGTGCTGATTATTTTTTTAATCTGTTTCATCTTCTACTTTTGTTATAATATTTTCTATACTTGTTTTATTAATTTTTATTAGATATTCTCTCAATTCCTTAAAGAGCTCTGAAGAATAAACGAAATCTATAAGGTGATTATTGTCTGAAGTAATAATAATATCTTTAGTACCTTCCCATTCTTTGATGCCGTGTCTTAGATAAACAATCTTCTCGCCTATAGTCATTACAGAATTCATATCGTGAGAATTAATAATGGTAGTGGTATTGTACTCTTTGGTAATTTCCGAGATTAAATCATCAATTACATTTGAGGTATAAGGGTCTAAGCCAGAATTTGGTTCATCGCAAAACAAATATTTAGGATTATTTACAATAGCTCTTGCTATAGCTACCCGTTTTTGCATTCCACCAGAAATCTCGGAAGGGAATTTTTTTTCGGCATTTTCTAGGTGCACTCTTCCCATTACTTCTCTCACGCGTTTCTTTTTTTCGGTAAAGGTGAGGTTGGTAAACATATCCAGCGGAAACATAATATTATCTTGAACAGTCATAGAATCAAATAATGCGCTCCCTTGGAAAACAGTTCCTATTTCCGATCTTAGTTGTTCTTTTTCTTTTCTTCCCATTCCTACAATGTCTCTTCCGTCAAATAAAATGTGACCTTCTGATGGTTCATAAACATTAAGCAATGATTTAAGGAAAACGGTTTTACCAGAGCCTGATTGCCCAATAACCAAATTAACTTTCCCCGTTTCGAAAGTTGTAGAAATGCCTTTTAAAACTTCAGTATTATCAAAGCTTTTTCTTAAATTTTGTACTTCTATCATTAGCTTAAGAACATTTGGGTTAAAACTAAATTGGTAATGATTACCGCTACAATGGTCCATACTACAGCTTGTGTGCTGGCTCTACCTACTTCTAAAGAGCCTCCCTTTACATTGTAACCAAAATATGCTGGGATGGTAGCAATTAAAAATGCAAATACAGCTGTCTTAAAAAATGCATACCAAATAAAATGCGAAGGCATGTACATCTGAATTCCTGTAATGTAGTCTGCCGCAGACCAGCTTCCGGTGCCTATTCCTGCAAGATAGCCTCCCCAAATTCCAAATACGATACTTATAGCAATAAGCAACGGATTAAAAACTAAACTAGCTAATATTTTAGGAAGAATAAGCAAATTAGCAGAATTTACTCCCATAATATCTAATGCATCTATTTGCTCTGTAACCCTCATTGTACCTATGCTAGAGGTAATGTATGATCCTACTTTGCCTGCTAAGACTACAGAAATAATAGTTGGCGAAAACTCTAATATGAGAACAGCTTTTGTAGCATATCCTACAAAAGACATTGGGATTGGGATACTAGAGCTTCTAAAATTGTTGTACATCTGTATAGCCGCTACAGCCCCTACAAATATGGAGGTAAATAATACCAAACCAAATGAATTTACTCCCAAATCATTAATCTCTCTCATTAAGATTTTAGAAAAAACCTTTCTTTTTTGTGGTCTTTGTGCTACTTTTCCTAATAGCAAAAAATATTCTCCTATAGCGTTTAATAGTTTCAACATAATGGTGCGAAATTACAGTTTTTTGAATAAACTGTTTTTATAGAATTTTAATAAATTATTAAATAGCGTTTTTATCTCCTTTCAGCAAAAGAAATAGCGTCTTAAGAATAATAACCAAATCAAGGATTATACTCCAGTTTTTAATGTAAAAAGTATCTGCTAGTATTCTTTTTTTCATTTCTATTTCCATATCATTTCCATTGTCTCCTCTCAGTCCGCTTACTTGTGCTAGACCGGTAATTCCTGGTTTTACGTGACTTCTGATGCTGTATCTTCCTATCTTTGGCTTGTAATAATCATCTACCAATAGCATATGTGGTCTAGGGCCTACCACAGACATATTCCCAAGAAGAACATTGATAAATTGTGGGGTTTCGTCTAAACTGGTCTTTCTAAGAAATTTCCCAAATTTAGTTATTCTGTAATCATCTTTAGAGGTTGTTTTGGTAGAAGATTCTTCGTTTTCTACCATCGTTCGAAATTTTATACATTCAAAAACTTCATCATGATAGCCATATCTTTTTTGTTTAAAAAATACATTGCCCTTACTTGTCGATTTTATGATAATAGCAATAATAGGGAACAACCAAGAGCCAATGATAATCAAAAAAGCTAGAGAAAACAAAATGTCAAATAATCTCTTTAAAACAGAGTTTGTATAATACTCAAGCGGGAATTTGGTAGGTGTTAATAAAGGTTGTGTTTCTATGTAGCCAATATCATATTTTACAAATTCTTCTTGAATAATATTTGGGATAAGAACAACTCTTACTTTATTATACTCTGCTTCTACAAATATTTTTTCTTCTAAACTCTTATCTAATGAATTTTCTGAGGGTAAGAATAAGGTGTGAATTCCATTTTTTTTCCAGAAATCTTTTAATGATTCAATTTCTATGTTTTCATTGGTGAAATCAAAAATTTTGTAACCATAATCTTTCCTTTTAGAAAGGGTGTTTTTAAGAATTACAGAAGATGAATTTTCTGACAAAAACATTACATTTCTGTAATTAGCGCCAAGGGTTCTGATGTATTTTAGTAAGAAAAAAAGCTGTGATTTTACCCAGAATAAAATAATAAAAAGAGTAAATGCAATCCCGAATCTTTCGTATTTCAAAAATTCATTATTGCTTACCCTTGCTAAAAGAATGATCCCGAGAAGAAAAATGAAATTATGGGTTATAATTCTCTCTACATACAAAGTATAGGTGAGATTTCTAGGGATGTTGTATAATTTTGTTCTTCCACTTAATAAAACCCAAAATAAACCTAGCAATGCTAACGAAAGAAGATTTTCTTCATTCTGAGCTTTTGTAAAGTCATAATTATTTCTTTTGAGAAAAAAGAATACAAATACAGCCGCCACAATCATAATGTCTAATATTATGACTATTGTTTTCAAATACCTAGAATATCTTAGTCGCTGCATCTATTTTCTAATAAAAAACTAATTTAAGGAATATTTAGATATTTATGAGTTTGTACCGAAGCTTGCCATTTTGGATTTGCCAAAATAAAATCGGTGATTTTTGGGTACATTTCATTTCTTTTGCTCCATTCACTTTGCAAATATAATTTACAATTATCAGAAACTTTGGCAGCTTGCTCTTCCGCAAAGGTAAAATCGTGGCTATTAAACACTATGATTTTCAGTTCATTAGCAACCTTGTAGATTTCTTCTTTAGGTAATCCTGTCTTTTTGGGAGATAGCGTAATCCAATCCAGAATTCCACTCATTTCATAAGCTCCAGAAGTTTCTATATGTATGGTACATCCTAATTCTTTTAATTTTTTGGTTAAAATTTCCAGATTCCACATCAATGGTTCACCACCTGTTAAAACAATGGTTTTACAATAACTGGCTGCAATTTCTGCAATTTCTTCTGAATTCATTAATGGATGAAGATTTGGATCCCAACTTTCCTTCACATCACACCAATGACAGCCAACGTCGCAACCGCCTAGTCTGATGAAATATGCCGCTTTTCCTGTGTGAGCTCCTTCTCCTTGTAAAGTGTAAAAATGCTCCATCACTGGGAGCATTTTTCCTTCTTTTAATAATATTTCTTCTG
>ERZ650300.2285-NODE-2285-length-10354-cov-14.899311_pt1 | contig 10354 bp, 6 predicted proteins | sample MGYA00376236_ERZ650300 | MGnify/ENA primary metagenome ERZ650300 (study PRJEB26733, sample SAMN07839303) | wastewater metagenome | biome: urban; feature: wastewater treatment plant; material: waste water | place: USA: North Carolina | collected 2016-04-28 ... | reverse complement strand
GCCGACGGTATTCAGGCTGATGTTTTTTACGCTTCCATTCGCCTTCACCTAAAAATTTTAAACCCGTAGAGTCGACGAGTAGGTGTAACCCATCACGACTTTTCTGATAGCTTATCGCAATATCAATATGCTTTTGTCGTCTACAGAGGGTGGAGTAATCTGGTGCTGTCCAATTCAAGCCACTGAGTTTAATCAGGCTTTGAGTAAAGCCAGTGACCATACGTAAAGAAAGACGGAATAGAGATTTGATCATTAAACAGCATTGAATCGCTGTATCGGAATAAGTTTGATTTCGTCCTTGCTTGCCTTGTGGTTGTGCATACCATTGCGTCTTAGGATCAAACCAGATTGAAATATTTCCTCGCTTGATTAAAGCTTGGTTATACGAGGACCAATTGGTTGTACGGTAAGTTTTAGGTGCAGGCTTCTTCATCTGGAAATTATATTGCTAAAGAAGCCCTCAAGAATAGCTTTGTGCAACAAAGCCACTAAAGGCTAGAATAAGGAATTTTCATTTATGAGCATTAACTCATCAAAACAGATTAATTCAACTTAAATACAGTTTCTATCTTCAGCAATGTATAAAATTGATTAAAAATTATCAACATAATATGAAAAAACGTACTTTTTATTTGGTTAAAAACCAAAAAATCAACCCAAAATAGAGGGTTACATTATTTAAAACTGATTCTCCAATTAATTTAAAACAACACTCAATTTCATATTAAATCGCTTTTAATTTATTATTTTATTAACAACAAAAGGTATTATTTATATCAATAATATTTCAATTAATTTTAACGTAGCGTGATTATTGTCTTGCGTCTCAACAATGCTGTTTTTTAGGCTAAAAAACACTCAAAAAACCTAAAACCCGGGGTTGGATTTTCACCCTTAATTACCCCATTTTTGAGCGCTAAAAAACTGATTATCTGCAAAGCCAATACTCAGAAAAATCAAGCTGTAAAATTAAAAACAATATCCATATGTTTTCAATGTATTTTTTTTGATAAATTTCCGTTCATATGCTCAACCTCAGATAGAACCCTTGAGCACTCTTTTTTGATACTCTCGGCACTCTTTCATCTTGTAAAAGACGCTTTGCAACAGCATCTTTTGAATAAAATTATTATCTTTTTTATTCCATATTTTATATTTTTTTATTTTCACCTCGCCCTTTTTTACATTATTAAATTCACTCGGATTATATTCATCCCATTCAAAATTATCTGAATCTTTTGAATAAAGTTTATAGATAAAATCTAAGAATCTTTGATAGTCAATCAAGTCATTTTTAGATGATGCCTTAAAGTTCAAAATAGGACGATCTTTTTCAAGTGAAATTTTATTTTCTAAACAATCAAAAAAATGTTTAAGATCTTTTTGGGTTACATTTTTATTTAAGTTAAAAGGTTGCTCAATCTCATAGTGATTAGACCATGTCACCATTTTCTTCCAAGTAAAACCGATAAGATCCTCATGATTAGCATCATTTTTGACGTGACTTGTATAGAGAGAAAACGGCTGGCTGATCGATTGAATGAATTTCAATACTTCAGGATCGATCGTTGCTTTTTCTTTTTTTTCCCGCCACTTCCGGTATTCGTCTAGAAACGTTTCACGGTATAAAAATACGTCCTGTTGTTGAGGCTGCTTCTGCTTTTTCTTGCTCTTTAATGCAGCAGTTTGAGAATTATTTTCTGTGTGTGAATGAATCTTCTTCATCAATTTTAAAATATCTCTTTCATTCGACTGAAATTTAACCTTGAAATCGCGATGCATCAACTGACTATCGCCTAATAATGCCTTGATCAATTGAGGTGAATATTCACGGTTTGCTTGATAAAACATGTCAGCAATCAGGATATTCAGATGATGCAGATAATGTCTTGCAGTGATCCGAATGTCTTCATGCCCCATCAGATGCGCAAGTCGAGACCAGGCTTGGGCACTACGCGATGAAGCATCCTTCATATTGGGTAAAATGTGCTTTTTAAGCTTACGCCCAAACTCGGAATCATAGTCAGTAAAACAACGTACCAGTGCTATGCTGCCTTTTAAAAGGATAGCCAAATGTGAAGCGGTACTATGCCTGAAAGCGTGAAAGGTATATTGATGATCGTTTGTCCCTAATACAGTATTAAACAGCAACTGGGTAATTTTTGATAAATTTGTACTGGATAAAGGTTGTTCACCCAGCATAAAGAGCTGTTTGATTTTTCTATTGCAGACTGCTGCAGTCGCTTTAGAGCCAGGTAACTGGTTTTGATAAAAGCGACAAAATCCTGTGAACTCGTCCGGTGCTAAAAAATAAGCTAAATCAAACTGACGCGTGGCATTATCACTTTTCAGATCACGCTCAGAATTTAGACGAATCCTGAGGGTGAGATCATCAATATCACCCATTGTTTTTCTCATTTTATGGTGAGATCGATCGTCTTTCTGCTGATCTAAAGCGGATTCAAACACATAATAGAGCTGTCGATTGTCAGGATGTTTTCGTAACTGCGGAGATACAAAATCATCGATACAGATCCCGGCAGCTTCATCAATACGCAAGCCCAGTCTAAATGCCAATGTATAGACCCATTCTAGACAGGTTGCATCCTGCTCAGTCAGACCCAAAGCTTCTGGGTATTCTCTAAGAATCCGTATCATCAATTGAAACATCTGCGGACTAATGAGTCTGGTTTTTAAAAATAAACCGTCACTTTGACGTTCATATAAATATTGCACAATCGGTGCACGATGATTCTTGACTAAGTATTGGTGAAAAGCTTTCAGCCGATCAAAGGCATAACCCGAGGTATTGTATTTTTTATTGTTGTTGGTTTGTGCGGTCGTTTTATGATTTTTCTGATCATTCAGCAGTTTTTCTTCAACAATCGTGCGATACATTTCCTCAAACTGCTCTTCAGTGTCTGTATCTAGATTGATCTGCTGTTCTAGAACATAACAAAGTAGGTCAAGCACAAAACTACTATAGTAACGCTTGATTGTTGAGACTTTAATCGCTGCTTTCCCATGATAAGCAAATTCGTTTTCTAACCACTGACACACGCGTAAATGTGCAATAGCCACTACATAATCTAGGTACTCGCCATTTCCAGCCTCATACGCAGATTTATAGTCCTCAGATTTTTGGATGCTTTTTTGGAGTTGATCCGCAAGCTGTTTGGGTTTGATATCCTGATGAAAAGATAAAAGCCAGGATTTCAGCTCATGACGTTGACCGGTTCGTCGATCATGAAATGTTTTGACTGTAACTGTAGGCATCTCCAAGTCTAAGACTTGAGGCTTTTTTTCAAGATTTTTGATTCTAGCTTGAATAGTTTTCCAGCAATCGGGTTGATCATAGAGCTGTGTATACTGCTCATAGATTAAAGGCGAAGTGATGATCTGATTGTTCAGTACACTGGTACTTAACACATCCAGATTAGGAATCTCTTGCCACAAGACATAATCCATATGCTTAAAAATGGCAAAACCGGTCTTTTCCAAGCCTTTTAAAAATAGCTTCACGTGATTAAGCTGTGTAAATGGCTGCTGATCCTCACGTGCTTTTCTAGAGTCCCCCTCCTCCGCCATATTCAGTACAATGTTTAAATGGATTTTAAGTTTTTCTAGCAGTAAGGCTTCAGGCTGATTCCCCGTTTCAATTTCACTCTGTTCTTTTTCCCAGTACAGCAATGGCGAAGTGCTTTGTAATACATACCCTTGCGGTCCATTGAGTAGTTGCTGAATCCGTCGATAACATAGCATCGCAAAGGCATTGAAATAAATGTTTTGGGTTTGCCATAACTCCGCCTCTTCTTCGCCATCCTGACGATAGATGTTGCCATACTTTGTCGAGGGCAACGTGTATGAAAAGACATAAGCCTTTTGATCCTTTTCGGCATCTGAATAGATCGGAAGCAAGCCACTATCCAGGTTCATATGAAAAATCGCATCATGAATGGCTATCAGTCGTTCAGGTTGCATGCATCCCTGATCAAAAATTAATGAAATACAAAGACATTCAAACAAGGTATTCACTAATTTTTGTTGCTCTTTAGCCGTAGAGTCTAAGAGGATACCTTGAGTTTGTTGTTTGAGATAATCCGCCCAATTCACATACAGTTTTTCTTTTACCTCGACGAGCATAGTACCCTGCTGTAACTTTCGTCCTGAAAAAACGTTGTCTAGACGTTTAGGTGTGTAGACTATCCAATCGGGCAACTTAATCTCATAGCTCTCGGCATAGGAAGGGTAATCCTTTTGCCACTGCTGGTTTTTCTCGTTACAAATCCGTTTCACTTGTTTAAAACAGAATTGAAGGTAATCTGCAGCATTGTCCTTAAATTTGGATATTTGGCAGAGCTGCTCTAAAACTGCTCTATAGAGAGTAAACTTGTCCAGAATTTGCTGATCAAGCCACTTAAAATCAATTTGAGCAAGGTCAGAATTTACATCTGTGTATGTAGCAGTGATCAGCTGAGAAATTTCCTTAAAAATGTCACCGATTTCTCTTTTAATGGCATTTTCTAATTGCGTAACAAGTGATGTATCAAGCACAAGATGGTCCTTTAAAGCACTTCAAGCTTTGCGATTTCTAGTTTGTTGAGCAAGCTTTTAACTTGTTGCTGAATGTCGTGTTTGTAGAGATAAGGGCTTAATCCAGAAATGTGACTGAATCCCATGCTCTGCTTATCATGGGTATATAGCGTATTGTGAATGTCACCACTCAGGGCGAGATGATTTTTAGTGAAATGCCTTGGCCAGTTTTTATAAATCTGTACAGTCTCTTTAAGGTAATTCGTGACAAAATCAGCAGACATGGGCTGTAACTCCAAATGCTCCACGACTTCCGCAAGATTCACCTGACCTTTTTGGGACTTGATCCGAGGATGTGAGATGACATAGAGCATAAAACCATCGTTTTCCAATTGCGCTTGCAAACTTTTTATCCCGAGTGATTCGATGGTTTTCGTCAGATATTTTCGATATGCATTGAAATGATCCTGCCAGTAGCCTGTAACAGGAACAGGACGTCCTACTTTTCGTGAATCAGTTTTTTTATCATGCACGTAAAGCAGTTGTGCCTTAGGATCATAATGTTTCAGTAACCCCGGCATGCCGACTATTGGACGCACCGTCAGGCAGATTAAGGAAAGATGCCACATCCAAATGCTGTAAGCATTCAGCTTCTCGATCAGATTCGCTTGAGTATTGGCTAATGTGTTTTTGACAAAATGATAAAGCTGATTAAAAAATTTACTCGCGGCCTCTACAGTCCAGCATCGCTGACTGCCGATACGTTCCTCACGATGAAAAATATGACCAGGGTGTTCATTCTCAATCCATGGATCACCTTTTCTACGGTCTAATAGAACATTAATATAGCCTTGAAAATGCTGGTCGATTTGATCGATCTGACGCCCTTCATAGTTCCATTGCACGATATGACGGCTATCTCTGTTGGCCAGCAAGTGTGCGACCAGGTTATCATCCGTCTCCATATCCATATAAAAATAGATTTGCCGCTCTAACATACCACAGGTGATTTCGCCAATTGCATGCTCTTTAAAAATTTCCCGCAAAAAATTATTGTACTCAATCACACAAAATTCAGGTTCCTCTAAAGCCTCTAAACTGGTGATCCAGGGTGCTGGCATGCGCCATTCCAGGGTTAAGGCCCGATTATAACGCTGTGCTTTATCTTGCATGGCACCGGAATGATTGGCATTCAACTTAGGATCGATCACCCAATAATAATGGATGACTTTTTTGACTGATTTTTTTTTAATTCTACCAATATCAATCAAATACTTGATCTTTTGAAAGACCGTTGGACTCAGACCGGTCAAGAGACACATCAGACCACACACAGCTAAAGCCGATTGATATGCATCATTTCTCTTATTTTCTTGATAACACTTCTGCAATCGCTGATATACCTCAGTTAATAAACTGGGTTTCAGATAAAGCGGATTAGTTTTACAGGCTAAGTCACGTCGCTGAATTCTCTTAGCTTGCTTTTCGAGCTGTTTCTGTTTCTGTTTGTCATCAGAGAAACTCCCCTTCACCCGCTTGGCGATCTCATCCTGTTCAGGATCGACAAGATTGGCCTCTGTATCCTGTTCCTTATCATCATTCTCCACATCAAACGAAGATATGCCAGAATGAGGTGTGCGGGTCATGCGCTTTTGAATGTTGTCGATTAAAGCCTGAACATTGATTGACGATGAATTTAACCTACTATTGATGAGTTCATTACAAACAATAATGAATTGTTGAATATGGCGGCCGAGATTAAGCTGTTCAAAATCCTTTTTTATTGTTTTGCTCTCTAAAAAAGTTTTTAACTCATTGGCATTAAATTCATCCATCCCCTGGAGTTTTTGCGTGATGTCTGCATACAGTTGTTTATTTTCCTCAGCGTGAGAAAACTGCTTTTGCAACAACAGTTTTAAATCATAAGATACTGTATTGATTTTATTGTTCTTTTCACACTTATGTAAAATAACTCGTCTTTCTTTCTCTTCAGCCTGAGGCTCTAACAAGATGATTCCCTTCAGCATTTCGCACAAGACTGCAGTCAAAAGATAGGAATAGATGAATGCTGCTTTTTGTTGGTCGCTTAGTTCTCCTATAGATGCACTTTTAGCCCATTGAGTTAAGCCTGCCAATAATTTCTTTTGTGTCACCATCCGATTGTCTTTAATCACCACATGGATATCGTGAGCAGCAACATACAATTCCAGTGCCTGCTGATCTTGCGCCAAGAGCTGATTCAAAATTTGTTTTTTTACACTCAGGGGTTGATTGACCCATTCTTCCAATAGTTTAATTTGCTTGTCAGCTGACAATTCATCAGTTTGGCTCATAAAGCTACCATAATTTTTCAGGGTAAAAATTGATATTCAGGTTTCGTTCGAACTTGAGCTTCAAGTCTTTATTCAGGCCAAAGTATTTTTTATAAGTGCTTGCACTCAATTGAACACAACGCTGCGGATTTTTTCCCACCTTCATATACCGTGATAATGGCAAACCTAAGGTATCGGACAATTGAGTAAAAAAACATGTAAATAGAACAGCATGTACCTCTTTATGTTTGTGCTTTGGAACCTGTTCCAAATCTAAAGAAATTTTATGGATTAACCATTTTAGAATTTCAAATTCATCAACACCTTTATGGGATTTTTCACCCTTGTTAAGAATTCTTTTGATATAAGCATCCAGCTTGTTTTTAAGATTCAAGATAAAATGTCGAATAAAATCTGGTAAATCTAATATCAAAACTGCACTTAACTTGGTCAGGACTTCAAGTGATTTTTTTTGCATTTCCAATTTTTTTCTATCGTAACCATCTCAGCTGATACTGGCTGTATAAACTCAATACTGTTGAAATGGCTAATTTTTAAATTTACAACTTAGGCTCAACAGAATCTGTTAAGCCTAAAAAGGCAGATCATGAAGATAAAAATATTGTTGATTCTGATATGGATGAAATTTTAGATCCATCAGAAGATCAGTTACCGTTCTGGTAAGCATTTTTCCCTTTAACACTTTTTAATTCAATATGTATGATAAATAGCAGTACCCAATATTTAAAAAAATATTGGATACTCAATTATAAATTTCCACAGTGGAAATTTATAATTTTTATGGGTGGTCATCTAAACCAGCAAGAAATGCTTCTAACTTTTCAATCTTTTCTTGATTAAATTCAGCATTTAAACTGGTGCGAATATTTAGGACTGTTTTCCCATTGAGACTTTTCTCGATCTTAATCGAACCAAATTTAAGACCATTTTTATTTTTTAAGATCATTTTGTTTACTAGAGAGGCATTTTCGATGCTTTGATCTTGTTTTTTAGCTGTCTCTTGTACCGTTAATGCTTTTTCTATTTGATAAATGAATTTTTTTGATGGACGATTTGTTTCTGTAAATTCATTTAGGTACTTTTTCCATATGGTTAACGTGGTATCTTCAACTAGTTGATGGTTAAACTTTAAAACCAGTTTATTTAATTCAGTTAACAATTGTTGTGCGGTTGCACCTGAAATCGCTTTGGGGTGGATTTTTAGATCTTCTTTTATATAGTTTGGCAGTTTATAAAAGCTCATTAATCTAAAGTATTTAGATTGATCTAATTGATATTTTTGAGTAATAAATTCTATATTTTGTATAGTATAACCAAACTCATCGCAGTGTTTTTGTATAGCATTGACTAATTCAAAATCACTAAGATTTGACCGATGTAAATTGTCAATCAATGAAATTAAAGCTGTCTTTTCTGTAGATTTATCATCTCGAATAATTGCACGAATAGTCTTATGTTTTAATACATCACGAACAGCTCGAAACCTTTTTTCTCCACCAACAAGCTCATATGTTTCTTCTTTTTTGATCACAACAATCGGATAAATTTGCCCATTCGTTTCAATACTTTTGGCAAGCTTTTCAACATCTTGTAAAACTTTGTCTGTAATAATGCGAGGTTGATGCTCTGAGAAGTCAATAAGCTCTATAGGTAGATCAACAATATTATTTTCAGTCGATGATACCAATGCAACTTTGCCTGTTCCTGCTGCATTAATAAATGCTTGTTCCATTTCAAAGGCATCATCAAAATCGACAATGAGTGGTTTTTTCGCCATTACAGGATCTCCACCAAAAATTCATTTAATTCATCTTTTGCTTTACTACTACCCATTTCTAATACTGATTTTCCTTCGATCATTGCATCGCGAAATTGTTTGCGATCACGCACAATGGTATTTAGTGTTTTCACAGACTTGACTTGTTGTAGCAACTCTAAAGCAGCATCAATTTCTGTAGATTTGGTATTGGTTGGTGCTTTATTTAAGACTACAAAAGTTTCTAATTTCTTATTTACTTGCTTAGCAGCATTTACCAATCTAAGCACAAATGGCAGCACTTCGATATCTGTTTGACTAGGTTGCGTTGGAATAATAAGAACATCTGCTATTAATAATGCTGAACGAAACTCAGCTGAATCACGTCCTGCAACATCCAATACAATATATTTATTATTATTTTTTAACTGTTGTAGTTCTTCTTTTAAATTATCTTTGAGCGAAATGGTTGTAATCGAGTCTTGTGTTCTACGTTTACTCCATTTTATAGAGGATTGTTGATCATCTCCATCTACAAGAATAGTCTGACCTTTTTTGCTCAGAGCAACAGCTAAATTGGTTGAGAGTGTGGTCTTTCCAACGCCACCTTTCTGATTGGCAATTACGTATATTGTCATGGATTAAATATATAAAAATTAAATTTATATTAGCATAATTTTAAAAATTAAAAAAATATTTTTAAATTTCCACAGTGGAAATTTAAAAAACTAAAAGCCTGATTTTTCTTTTTACGGTTCAATATGTAATAAGCATCAACCTATAGAGCACTGTTGTAAATAGGCTGACATGATAAGCTAAATACCTTATTTACTGATGTTACGCAGTAAGTGTATTTTTGAGCATCTTCGCCACTACATGTTGTGGTCAATTTTTTTAAAATTTACAACATATAGAATGGGTGCATAACATCAGTTAAATAAACTGTCTCCGATATATTTGTCCCAAAATCCTTAAAGATCTGACTGCATATTTTCCCACTGTGGAACAGCATGCCCATCAGAGTGAAACAAAAAAATGAGATTTTATCTCCAAACCCTTTATTATTTTTAAGATCGTATATGATTTTAGAAATTTGAAAGAAACTCAAACTTTAAAATATTCGAATCATGGGGATACAATATGAAAATCAAGTTAATCACGCTGACATTAGCACTATCCGCAGCATCACTGGCAAACGCACATAATCATGAACAGTTAATCAGTAATGATTACCAACTGTTTAGTCCAGAAATCACCTCTAAAATCACTGAGCACAAACCTGTTTCATTAGATTTTATTGCTAGTGCAATTAGCACCCCAACTCAGGCGGTATTAAAAGAAAATTTAGGTGAGACTAAAAACGTCGTAGTGATTAGCGATGCGGAAACCTAGTATTACGGTGTTCAAATCACCGATCAGGCAAATCAAAAATGTTCTGTCTCTTTTATTTTCGACCGTGAAAATGGCAAGTTAAGTACATCGGCAGATCTGGTCAGCTTCCATCCAGTAGAATGTGAATTAGCCGTTGCCCAAAAATTAGAAAAGAAAAATAACTAACTCCAAACCAGACATTAAAAAGCCCGCAAATGCAGGCTTTTTAATTCGTCCAAATTTTCTATATATCACCCTGCCAGAATCCGGTTTAATGACAATTAAATAGAATATTTGAACTCTTATTGGCACTGTTGCAAATAACCACGAATGGTAAGCTGAAGACTGTTTTAGCTAAAGG
>ERZ650300.2282-NODE-2282-length-10360-cov-5.928675_pt1 | contig 10360 bp, 7 predicted proteins | sample MGYA00376236_ERZ650300 | MGnify/ENA primary metagenome ERZ650300 (study PRJEB26733, sample SAMN07839303) | wastewater metagenome | biome: urban; feature: wastewater treatment plant; material: waste water | place: USA: North Carolina | collected 2016-04-28 ... | reverse complement strand
CCTCCCCCACCACCACGGCAGAGGACAGGCTAGCGGTCGACCGGCTGCTGCCCATCGCCGATCTGGCCCTGGCCCCCTTTGCCCAGACCCTGCTGGAGCGGCGCACCCAGTTGGGCGATACCCCCCTGTGCGAGCTGCTCGTTGCCGACGAGAAGGCTTACCAGATAGCGGGCCATTCCCTCATGGTCAGCCAGATCTGCGTGATGGATCCGAGCCAGGTGCACAGCCGGATGGAGGAGCTGCATCAGGCCATGGAGGAGAGGCTGACCCTGGACTCGCTGGATGGCTATGTCTTGATGCTGACCGATCTGGCCAAGGGAAGCAGTGAGCTCCACTTTGCCAGCAGGGGCATACTGCCCGCCGAGCCGGTCCAGCTGGCGGGGGCCCTCAGCCGCAAGAAAGAGGGGCTTCCCTGGTTGACCCAGCAGCTGTCAAAAGTACCCCGCTAAGCCCTGTCACAGTGGCGGCCCGCCGACCGCCACTGTGATTGCCCGCCCTTAGACACCAGATCCCGACACCTTGGCTTGAAGCCGGGCGAGCAGCATGATCACCAGGCTCATCCAAGAAAAATCCCACAGCTGTGCTGCCCATAGACCATTTTCCCATCTCATTCCTCCATCAAGGGAGCCATGGGCGGCATGTCTTCATTCTCCGTTCAACTGCGTCTGTTATGCTGATGTAAACGAAGATGATCTTGCGCGCCCTCACCGACAAAGGATGACGTCTGGCGCCCACAGACAAGTGAGTACCATGCAATACAGAGCGGGATCACTGTGGTAGGGGACAGCTCCTTTGTCCCCGGTGACCCGCGCCATGCCAAGGAGAACTGCTTATGACCCACACCAACATAGTGCTGTTGCTGGAAGGCAAGGATTACGAGCAGGAGACGCTGGCCAAGGCGAGCCGCCTGGCACAAGGGCTGGGCTGCGACCTGACCCTGCTGCACCTGACGCACAGCAGCAAGGTGCGCCGCAAGAGCCTGTCACTGTCCGAGGAGGAGCGCAGTGCCCAGGGCACGCTGGATGCCAAGGCCATCATCAGCGAACTCATCACCCTGCTGCCTCATCCGGTGGATTACCACTGCCTGGTGGTCGATGACGTGGTCAGGGATCTGGGCCAGTGGCTGAGCTCCCACTCGACCTCGCTCCTGCTGGTCGGCAGCCGCCACCACTGGATGGAGGGATCGCTGGCCCGCCTGCTCATCTACAAGCTGCCCGTCGATATCCAGATCTGCCACGAGCCCTATGCCGAGCAGCTCAAGGCCGTCGGCTGAGTACCCGGGAGCCCGCTCAACGAGCGGGCTCCCTGCATTTATCCCCTCGTAGACCTCCCAAGCCCCTTGCTCCGCCCAGCGGGTATCATGCAGGTCTGGCCTTCCCTCCCCCTGCTGACACTCGCCCACCTTAATTGACAACTTCATCTACATGATTTCTTACACATTGCTCGCTTCTTTTTAAGTGCCATTTGCTGCAGGATATCGCCCTTGCACGCCTTCACTCGTTTCGTTCAGGTGATAAATGAAGACTCTTCCAAAACCAGGCAAATATGCCCTGCTTGCCCTGGCACTGCTGGCCCTCGTGGTCTGGCTGGCCTGGCCCGGCAAGACCCCGGACCCCGTGCTGACTGCGACCGTGACCCGTCAGGACGTGGAGCAGACGGTGCTGGCCAGCGGCGCCCTGCAGGCCATAGAGCAGGTGGATGTGGGGGCCCAGGTCTCGGGTCAGGTCACCTATCTGGCGGTGGAAGCCGGGCAACAGGTCAAGCAGGGGGATCTGCTGGCAGAGATAGATCCCCTGATAGCCCAGAACAACCTCAAGACCGCCGAGGCCGAGCTGGCCAGCCGCCGTGCCCAGCTCAAGATCAAGCAGGCGCAGCTCAAGCAGAACGAGCTGGCCTGGCGCCGCCAGCAGCAGATGTTCAGGCAGGAGGCGAGCTCCCGGGCCGATCTGGAGAGTGCAGAGGCGCAGCTGGCCGTCACCCGGGCCGAGTTGCAGAGCGCCCAGGCGGACATCGACAACGCCCTGATCAAGGTGGAGCGCACCAAGACGGAGCTCGGCTATAACCGCATTCAGGCCCCCATGGATGGCACTGTCGTCAGCATAGTGACCCGCCAGGGGCAGACCCTGGCCGCCAGCCAGACGGTCCCGACCCTGCTCAAGCTCGCCAACCTCGATACCATGACGGTCAAGGCGCAGATCTCGGAGGCGGATGTCACCAAGGTCAGGGCCGGCATGCCGGTCTACTTCACCCTGATCGGAGACCCGGACCGCCGCTATCACGGCACCCTGCGCACGGTCGAGCTGGCCCCCACCAACATCAACGAGCAGAGCGCCAACACCACGACCACCAGCAATGCCGCCATCTACTACTACGCCCTGTTCGATGTGCCCAACCCCGACCATCAGCTGAGGGTCGCCATGACGACCCAGGTCACCATAGTGCTGGGTGAACGCAAACAGGTATTGGCCATCCCCCAGACCGCCCTCGGCAAGAAGCTGGGGGAGAACGAATATGAGGTCACCCTGCTCAAGGAGGACGGGCAGAAAGAGGCTCGCCGCATCAAGACCGGCATGAAGGATGACATCAAGATAGAGGTGGTGAGCGGCCTCGACGAGCAGGACAAGGTGACCCTGGAGCAGGGCAAGCCCGTCCAGAACGACGAGATGGAGATGGTTCCGTGAGCGAGCCCCTGATCCAGCTCAAGGGCATAGAGCGCCGCTACCAGAGCGGGGAGCACGAGGTGACTGTGCTGCACCCGCTGGATCTGACCATAGCGGCGGGGGAGATGGTGGCCATAGTCGGTGCCTCCGGCTCCGGCAAGTCCACCCTGATGAACCTGCTGGGCTGCCTCGATCGCCCGAGCGGCGGCCAGTATCTGTTTCGCGGTCAGGACACCGCCGGCCTGGATGCCCTGGCCCTGGCGCGGCTGCGCTGCCACCACTTCGGTTTCATCTTCCAGCGCTACCATCTGCTGCCCCATCTGGATGCGGCCGCCAACGTGGAGATCCCCGCCATCTATGCCGGCACTGCCCGCCTTGATCGCCAGGCCCGAGCCCGCACCTTGCTGACCCGCCTGGGACTGCAGGATCGCAGCCACCACAGACCCGGCCAGCTCTCCGGCGGTCAGCAGCAGCGGGTCAGTATTGCCCGGGCGCTCGCCAACGGCGGCGAGGTGATCCTGGCGGACGAACCCACCGGCGCTCTCGACAGCCAGAGCGGCAAAGAGGTGATGGCCATCCTCAAGGAGCTGCACGCCCAGGGCCACACCATCATTCTGGTGACCCACGACATGGCGGTGGCAAGCCATGCGGATCGCATCATCACCCTGCGTGACGGGCGGGTAGTGGAGGACAGCGGCCATCGGGCGGCCGATGACAACGCAGCCTCCCCATCCAGGGCGCGGGCCCACCCGCTGCCAGGTGATGGCAGCCAGCTGCCCCCTCCCCCTGTCGGGCAAGATGCACAGGGAACAGGCGCCGCCGTCCGCACCGCAAGCCGGGGCTGGGATCGCTACCGGGAGGCGGGGCGCATGGCCCTGCACGCCATGCTGGCCCATCGCATGCGCACCTTCCTCACCATGCTCGGCATCATCATCGGCATCGCCGCCGTGGTCAGCGTGGTGGCGCTCGGTCAGGGGGCGCGCGCCAAGGTGATCGACGACATCAACGCCATGGGCACCAACACCATCGACATCTTCCCCGGCAAGGACTGGGGAGACGAGAAGGCCGCCAGCATCCAGACCCTGAACGAGCGGGATCTCGACGCGCTGCTCGGCCAGCCCTATCTGGAGGGGGCCAGCCCCCAGATAGCGACGTCGGGCCAGCTTCGCTATCGCAACAAGACCAGCAGCGGCAGCGTGATCGGGGTCGGCAACGACTTTTTCCGGGTCAAGGGGATGACGCTCACCCAGGGGCGCCTGCTCGATGAGCGGGACATTCGCAACCGGACGGCAGTCGCCGTGGTGGATGGCAAGACCATAGAGAGCCTGCTCGGCAAGGTGGACCCGGTCGGCCAGGTGGTGCTGGTCGGCACCCTGCCGGTGCGCATCGTGGGGGTGGTCACCCAGGAGACCGGCTTTGGCCGCAGCAGCCAGTCGGTCAATGTCTGGCTCCCCTACAGCGCCGTCATGAGCCGTCTCCTCTCCCAGCAGCACTTCACCCAGATCACCATCCGGGTCAAAGACGGCGTCCAGCCCGCCCTGGCCGAGCAGGCGGCAGTCGCCCTGCTGACCCAGCGCCACGGCGTGAAGGACTTCTTCACCTTCAGCAGCGACAGCATCGTCAAATCGGTGGAGAAGACCACCGCCACCCTGACACTGCTGGTCTCCGCCATCGCGGTGATCTCCCTCATCGTCGGGGGCGTCGGGGTGATGAACATCATGCTGGTCTCGGTGGTGGAGCGCACCCGGGAGATAGGGATCCGCATCGCCGTCGGCGCCCGCCAGTCCGACATACTGCAACAGTTCCTCATCGAGGCGGTGATGGTCAGCCTGCTGGGGGGGCTGCTCGGTATCGGCCTCGCCCTGCTCATCGGCGCTCTCTTCTCCCTGCTCGTGGAAAGCTTCCAGATGCGCTTCTCGCTCTTCTCCATCCTGATGGCCTTCGGGTGCTCCTCCCTCATCGGGATCCTGTTTGGTTACCTGCCCGCCCGCAATGCGGCCAGGCTCGATCCGGTGGAGGCACTGGCGAGGGAATGACGATGCACAACCTATCAAGGCTCGGGCTAAGCCTGATGCTCACCGCCAGCCTCGGTGCCTGCAGCCAGCAGAGCACCTATCACAGACCCGATCTCGACGTGGCGCCAGCATGGCAGCAGGAGAGCCGGGGTCTCACCGCTCAACAGGCAGGCCCCTGGTGGCAGGGATTCCAGGATCCTGCGCTCGATCGCCTGGTCGAGGCGGTGCTGGCCGCCAACCCGGACATGCGGGTGGCCGGGCTCAAGCTCAAGAACACCCTGCTCGGCGCCGATCTGGCTGACACCAACCTCACCCCCTCGGTCAGCGCCAATCTCGGGGCCAGCGGCACCAAGAACATGAAAGATGGCAGCGCCAGCAGCAACCTGGGCCCCTCCCTCAACCTCAGCTACGAGGTGGATCTCTGGGGCAGACTGGCCGCGGCAAGGGATCAGGCGAGCTGGGAAGCACAGGCCAGCGAACAGGATCTGGCCGCCACCCGGTTGCTGCTCATCGGCAAGACCCTGGAGCAATACTGGCAACTGGCCTACCTCGGCTCGGCCATTACCCTGGGCACCCAGCAACTGGCCAATCTGGAGCGCATTGAACGCCTGACCCGCGCCAAATACGAGGCGGGCGCCGTGACCCGACTCGATCTGGTACAGGCCAGCCAGCAGAAGGCGGGCAAGCAGGCGGAGCTCGCCACCCTCACCCAGCAGCGGGCACAGGCGGGCAATGCTCTTCGCCTGCTGCTGGGCCGCAGCAGCGGGCCGCTCGCTGACGCTCCCGACGCCCTGATCATGGGCCCGATCCCGTCCGTGGCGGCCGGCATCCCCGCCGATGTGCTGGCACGGCGCCCCGACGTACGGGCCGCCGAGCTGCGCCTTCGCAAGACCCTTGCGAGGGGAGACGAGATCCGCACCGGCTTTTATCCCACCCTGAGCCTGACCGGCGGTGCCAGCACCACCTCGGATACCCTGACCCAGGTGCTGCAAAATCCAGTCGGCACCCTGGGCGCCACGCTGGCGCTCCCTTTCCTCGAGTACAACAAGACCCGGCTCTCCATCGCCAGCGCCGACATCGACTACCAGATTGCCGAAACCGAGTTTCGCAAGCAGCTCTATACCGCGCTGCTGGAAGTGGAGGATGGCCTGGCCGCCCGTCAGCAAGGGGATCAGCGGCTGCGCTATCTGGAGCAGCAGAGGGCCTATGCCCGGGAGGCCGAGAGGCTGGCAGGCGCCCGTTTTCTGGCCGGTGCCACTGGGGTGCAACCCTGGCTGGATGAGCAGAACCGCCTGTGGGATGCCGAGCTCGCCCTGCTGGCACAGCAGCAGACCCAGCTCAACAACATGGCAGGCATCTATCGGGCGCTGGGGGGAAGCGATCGAACCTGACCCAGGCAGAGAGTGTGGTATCGCGATGGACATCCAGAGGAGGTCAATCGCGACCCATTCTGCCCACAAACCAATTGATAATAATTTTCATTTCATCAAGAATGGGCGCCATCATCAGCCAGGAGTATGCCCATGTCTCAACCCGCCCCGGCCAATCGCCCCCGCCTGCTCACCGTCAAGCATGTTCAGGATGTGAGCCCGCACCTGCGCCGAATCTGCCTGACCAGCCCCGAGCTTGTGGACTACCCCTTCAGCTGTGGCGGTGCTCATGTCAAGATCATGCTGCCCCGACCGGATCAGCGCGAGATAGTGTTGCCCACCCCCACCGACAAGGGGCCTCGCTGGCTCGATCCCGCCCAGAAACCCGTCATTCGCACCTTCACCATACGCGCGTTTCGCCGGGAGGCGCTGGAGCTCGACATCGACTTCGCCCTGCACGGCGAGGCCGGCCCCGCCAGTCGTTTCGCCCTGCACGCCAAACCGGGTGACAGGCTCGCCATCTCGGGCCCGGGCGGCCCCGACCCCATGCTGCAAATGGCCGAGCACTATTACATGGCGGGGGATCTCACCGCCCTGCCCGCCATCAGCGCCATGGTGGAAGTGATGCCAGCCCATGCCCTCGGCCATATCGCCCTGCTGGTCCCCCATCAGGACGACGTGCAGGATCTGTCGCTGCCGGCCGGCGTCGACCTGCGCTGGTTCGTGGGCAATCCGGAACAGGCCGCGACCCTGGTGGCACATTTCACCGCCCAGCCCATGGTCGCAGAGGGGAGCTATTTCTGGTTTGGCGGGGAAGAGAGCCTGGTCGTGCCGCTGCGCCGCCACGTCAGACGCGCCCTGGATGCCGAGCGCCAGCGGGTCTACGCAGTCCCCTACTGGCGCAGCGGCAAGGATGAAGACGCCTACCACCAGGACAGGCACGCCGTGATGGACAGCTGACCCCCTCTTTATCTTGTGACTGGCGGGCTTCTTCCCTCGGGGAGCGGCCTGCTTTTGCTGCGGTTCCCCCGCCATCGTTCCCTCTCCCCCCATCTTCGCCTGGCGATTTCATTGCGCTTGCATTTGAGACAAACACCAAGATAATGACAATCATTCTCAACAACTGCGATGAGCCGTGAACCTGTCTGCTCCCAACGGGATGGCGCATACGGGTTCCCCATCGCACACATGCACAGCAAGGTAACTCCAGATGGCAGTTTTGAATTCGGTCATGCGCGCCTTCGCCATAGAGGCGCTCCCCACCCCTGCCGAGCTGCTGGCGCAGCACCCCTGTCCGGCCGACATGGCCCGGCACATCGACAGCCAGCGCCATCAGGCACGCCGGATCCTGGCAGGTGAAGACGATCGCCTGCTGGTCGTGATTGGCCCCTGCTCCATCCATGATCCCGTCGCGGCCCTGGACTATGCCGGACGGCTGGCACGACTCGCCACCGCCTATGAAGACAGCCTTCAGATAGTCATGCGCGCCTATTTTGAAAAGCCGCGCACCACGGTGGGCTGGAAGGGGCTGGTCTTCGATCCGCACCTGGACGGCAGCAACGACATCAATCGGGGATTGCATCTGGCACGCCAGGTGCTGCTCGACATCAATGGACTGGGGCTCGCCACCGCCACCGAATTCCTCGACACCACCAGCTTTCTCTATCTCGCCGATCTCGTCAGCTGGGGCGCCATCGGGGCACGCACCACGGAGTCTCAGGTCCACCGGCAATTGGCCTCCGCACTGCCCTGCCCCGTGGGATTCAAGAACGGTACGGACGGCAATATCCGGGTCGCCATCGATGCCATCCAGGCCAGTACCGCCTCCCATCTCTTCACCGCCCCCGGCAGCCAGGGCGGCATGGTAGTGATCAAGAGCGAAGGCAATCCCGACGGCCATATCATTCTGCGTGGCGGCACCCTGCCCAACTACCACCAGAGCGATGTGGCGGAGGCAGCAGACCGCCTCACCCGTCAGGGACTCCCCCCTCGCCTGATGGTGGATTGCAGCCATGGCAACAGCCAGAAGCTGCACACGAACCAGCTGAAGGTCGCCAAAGAACTCTGTCGCCAGCTGAGCGAAGGGAGCCAAGCCGTCGCCGCCGTCATGGTCGAGAGCTTCTTGCTGGGAGGAAACCAGAAACCGGCTCCTCTGGGTGAGCTGCAATACGGTCTGTCAGTGACCGATGCCTGCCTCTGCTGGGAAGAGAGTGAACACCTGCTTGCCATGCTGGCAGAGGCGGTCCAGGCCCGTCGCCGCACCCGGAGAAAATACACACACGCCGTTCAGTCTGAACTCGGACAACCCGTCATCTAGCATTCGGTTTATTTGTTTGCCACCAATCGGTGTCTGCCTCATCCGCACATTGTCCGGCATCGTGCGGATATATCGCAGAAGAGCGGTGTCAAACAGACCATAAATAGAGGGGATAAATTAATAGGCGGTGGGCGTCATGCATCAGCATGAAAAAGAGACGGGCCGCTCAGGCGTACAGATGAGGATCCACCGCCGCTATTTCATTCTGTCACAGCAGGTATCCATGATCGTTTCTCACAAGGGACGAAGAAACACGGGCTGTATGAGTCCTCAGTGCGTATAAGTGGCGAGGTGGCGTGGAAGATGATGCGCCACCTTTATTGGGCACATGATGGTCATGGCTATTCCAGACGAGGCTCTCCAATTAACCGGAGTAACCTGCGCAATTGGGTTTTACTGCGACATTGTAATGACCCAGCCGTTCCTGCACAACTAAGCGGCTTCGGCATAGGCCTGCGCCGGTGTTTTCATCTTTAGCGCCTGGTGAGGACGCTTCTGGTTGTAAAACTGGATCCAGTCGCCAATCACCCGACTGGCATGCTGCAAGGTCTCGAACCTCTGCCGATGGGCACACTGCTCCTTGAGCGTTCTGATCACCCGCTCGACCATGCCGTTTTGTTCCGGCGTGTACGGCGTGATGAACTCCTGCTGCAACCCATAGCTCTTCACCAGTGCTGTGTAGTTGCGGCTGGTAAACACCAACCCATTGTCGCTACGTAACAAAAACGGCGATGCAACTCGTCCCAAGCTGCCGAAGCGAGCAATTAAGGCTTGCTCCAGCGCTGCCTCGGCCGTTTTCGATTTACCACTGCGCGAGAGATGCCATCCCAGTAGTTCACGGGTATGGCAATCAATCACCAGCGCCAAGGAACACCAGCCATCGCGACCAGCCCAGATCCGGCATAGGTCCGTCGCCCAGCGTTGGTTGGGCGCTGAGGCCACCGAAGGCAGGGCCTGGATCCGGGGGCGAAACCCAACCGGACGCTTGCGAACTTGCCAGCCCTTGAGCTGGAAGATGCGCTGTACCGTGTTCTTGTTGAACCCCAACAGGGCTGCAACCGTCCGGTAACCGAACGATGGGTTCTCCTCAATCATGTTTTTGATCGGGGTGACCAGATGCTCCTGAAGCTTGGGCGCGGCCTTGACGCTGCGGTAGTACCAACTACGACGCGGCAGGCCAAACCAGCGGCAGAGCTTGCTGACGGAGACATCAATACCTTCTGCGCGTAATCCCTGCTGAACATCGGCGACTATCTGTCGTCCTCGCCCAGCAGGGAGGCCAGCTTTTTTCTGGCGCGTAACTCCAGCATGGCCTCGCCATAAGCTTCCTGGAGTTCCTTGAGCTGCTTCTCGTACTGCTCGCGAATATCCAGTGGCTTGGCCCGTAAGGCGTTTTCCATGCCCCGTTTGGCGTCATCTACCCATTCTTCAATCTCGGAGGGCGGCAAATCAAAGGCTCGAGCCGCTTCGGCGACGGTGGTCTTGCCCTGAATGATTTCCATGACCAAGGCGGACTTGCGCTTGGCCGTCCAACGTTTGATTTCTTCGTCCATCGTGATGCTCATGTCTGTGATCTCCACTCATTATGACCTGAGCAGGATTTCAGTGGGTCATTACAGAATGATTGTAAATTGTGGGGGGTGTATTCTTGCTGGTAGTAATGTGCTTATTTTGTAAATGTTTTGCTGGCCTGCATGTGGGGTAGTGTTTTCTTATTGCTTCACGTGTCTGCGTATGAATTTTCAATAGGAATGAAAGCTGATGTTGTTACCCATCATTATGGCCGGTGGCAATGGTAGCCGGTTATGGCCCTTGTCCCGCGAGTTATTCCCGAAACAATTTTTGACCCTGGATGGTGAGTTGACCATGCTGCAGACGACGCTCCGTCGCTTGCGCGGGCTATCCGCTGAAAACCCCGTGGTGATCTGTAACGATGAGCACCGTTTCTTGGTGGCCGAGCAATTGCGTGCCATCAATAAACTAGCCAACAACATTATT
>ERZ650300.2275-NODE-2275-length-10393-cov-3.410428_pt1 | contig 10393 bp, 7 predicted proteins | sample MGYA00376236_ERZ650300 | MGnify/ENA primary metagenome ERZ650300 (study PRJEB26733, sample SAMN07839303) | wastewater metagenome | biome: urban; feature: wastewater treatment plant; material: waste water | place: USA: North Carolina | collected 2016-04-28 ... | reverse complement strand
GCTCTTCCGATCTGGAAACGTGATGCTGTACGCCGTCACATCTATGGTATTTTTACTATGGGGGTATTCGTTGATGTTTGGAGGAAGCGGCTTTTTTGACGGCGGCATCAAGCAAACAAACTACAGCATCTATGCTATTATGTTTTTTCAGCTCGCATTTGTCTCAAAAACCGTCTCAATAGTCAGCGGTGCGGTCTCTGAGCGAATCAGGATATGGCCGTTTATGGCATTTGCATTTATTATGGCCGGTTTTATATACCCTATCGTCGGCTCATGGACTTGGGGCGGAGGCTTTTTAAAAGAGCTAAATGACTTTGCCGGCTCGACCGTGATCCACTCTGTCGGAGGTTGGGCGGCTTTGGCGGCAATACTGCTACTTGGAGCAAGAAAAGGGAAGTACTCAAAAGATGGACGAATCAGGGCGGTTCCGGCATCTAATATCCCGCTTGTAACACTCGGAGCGATGCTTCTTTGGATAGGTTGGTTCGGTTTTAACGGCGGGAGCGCACTAACAATCTCATCGCATGATAATGCCGATTTGGTGGGAAAAGTTATTCTAAATACAAATACGGCCGGACTTGCCGGAGCCCTAACGGCGGCTGCTTTGATGCAATACCAATACAAAAAACTCGATATTACGATGATCCTAAACGGCGCTTTGGGTGGTCTCGTTGCTATTACTGCCGCCCCCGATGTCTCATTGTGGGCTCCGCTTGCCGTAGGTGCTATAGGCGGCGGGCTTGTCGTTTTTGCGGTTCCGATATTTGATAAGCTCCGAATCGACGATCCGGTCGGTGCTTTGTCGGTACACCTCGTATGCGGTATATGGGGGACTATTGCAGCTGCTATATTTAAAGACGGGGTATCGATGATAGCACAGCTAAAAGCTATAGCAATCATCGCCCTATTCTCTTTTACGGCTTCATATATTGGGTTTTATATCATCAAAAAAATAATAGGGCTCAGAGTAGACGAAGAGAGCGAATACGAAGGGCTAGATCTGGAAGAGTGCGGCCTCGAGGGGTATCCGGAGTTTGTTAGAAATAACTAAAATATATTGATTACTTCCCAAATTTCCGGCAAAGCCGTAAATTTGCTCCGAGCGGACAGCTCTCGCAACTATTTACCATTTTCAAAACCGCCGACCACCGGAAGGGTTATCTTTAGCGATAGCCCTTCGTCGGTGTTGCGTGCCTCGACGACTCCGCCCATATTTTTTTCGACGATATTTTTTATCATAAAAAGTCCGAGTCCACTACCGTGAGCCGTCGGCTTGGTAGTAAAATACGGCTCAAATATCCTGTCTGCGCTCCCATCTTTCACGCCGCCGCCGTTGTCCACTATGACTACTATGACATCTGAATCGCCGTTTTGTATTTTAATATCAATATAAGGATCAGGGATATTCCTCTCCTCTAAAATCTCTTTTGAGTTAATCAGAGCATTCAAAATACATTGAGCCAAATCCCCTGAGTATCCGAAAATCTCATTTGTATCGCCGCTCTCATCCACCCGTATATCTACGCAACTGTTTTTGAGGACGTTTTCGGCAAGCAACATAGCCTTTTGAACTGCAAAAGCAGGGGTAAACCGCTCTTTATTTCCTGTTGATTTAAACAACATCCTGAAATTCTCTATTGTTTTGGACATCTGCTTTAAAATCTCTTTGGATTTCAAAACAGACTCCTCCAGATGCTCTTTTGTAAGCTCCTCAAAATCAGATGCGAGCTTGATATCTTGTATGATAATTCCGAGGGCATTTAGAGGTTGCCTCCAATGGTGGGCAATATTCGATATCGCCTCCCCCATGGCAACCTGTCTAGCACCTTGTAGTAATGCGGCATCTTTTTCCTGAATCTCTCTTACTTTTTGCTCTATCGTTTTGGAGAGGTCACGGTTTATTTTTTTTAGCCGCTCCTCAAGCCTTTTTTCCTTTGTGACATCCATCCCCAGATACAGCACTGAATCCAGTTTATTATCGACATAAATCCCCAAAACGGCAATTTTTATATTCAAAATCTTCCCGTCACATGCACACTCAAGTTCGCCTCTATACACCTCATTGGAGCCTAGTTTTTCGTCTATCTTCTCTTTTTTTTGTGAACCGTTTGCAAAAAATGAAAGTGCATCCTTGCCTAAAATATCTTCGGCGGCTCCAGAAGACATCACAGACGTAGCTACTTCGTTTGCGTATGTGATTTTGTGCTCTTTGTCTGCCATAACTATAAAACCGTCACTTTTTGTGATAGCGGCATGAAACTTGTTTAGCTTTATCTTATTTTTCCAAAACAGGATAAATAGAAAAAACAATACCGATAGGGCTAAAAAAGTAACTATAAACAGTATATTTTTTGTCCTCCAGTTTCGCTCTCTCTCCACCTTAAAGATGTCCGACATAGTCTGTTTCAGGTTTTTTATATCTCTCATACCGCCTTCATCAAACTGTTTGGCTAACACTCTCATCTGCATAGATGATTTGACTATAGAGAGGGCGTGCGCCTTTAGTATCTCATCTTGCTTTGTGGTTGCCGTTTTAGACTCTATCTCATCTTTGATTCTAAAAAGATCAATCTCTTTATCGACATTTACACTGATAAGCTTTGAAAATAAGACAAAATTTTCCCTGTTTTGCATCCCCCATTCGCTTGAGCCTAGATATAAAAGCGAATTTGCCGCAACCGCATTAATCGATTTAAATCTTTCCAAACCGCTACTTTTTCGATCAAAATCTGCTTTTACCTTCTCTATTTCAACAGATATTTTAGGCTGAAATCTACCGTCTCGCCCTATCTCGGCTATAAGGGTTGAGGCTTTGTCTATCTGTCCGTTCACAACATCATAGTTTATGTAAGTTAGCTCTTTTGATAGGATATTGGCTATCTCTTTGTATACAAGTTCCAGCTTGTATGCTTTTTCCAAAAGTTCGTAGTTTTTATCGTTCTCAACAGATACCTGCCTGACATAGGAAAACGACATCGCCAAAAGGGTAACCGAAAAGATAAAGGAGACGATTGCGGCAAAGTTTATGCTTTTATATTTCATTTTACAAACCTAGGCGGCCTTTCACCTGTTAGCGTCTTCAAAAATGCCTCTATTTTTTCAAGTTCTTTTTTTGTAAACTCAACACCCAACTGATGTTCGCCCATCAAGACGATAGCATCTTTGAGGGATCCGACAAGTCCGTTGTGAAAATACGGGGCGGTCATCTCTACGTTTCTTAAGCTCGGAACTTTATACATATATTTGTCTTCTTCGTTTTTTGTGACACCGTATCTCCCAAGGTTTGATTTTGGGTCTTTATACTCTACGGTAACACCCAGTTTTTGAAACATATTTCCACCCAGATTTACACCGTTGTGACAACTTATGCATCCCTTACCTTTGAAAAGTCCAAACCCCTCCTGTTCGGTTTTAGTAAGAGCACTTTTGTCGCCCATTAGGTATCTGTCGAATTTTGAGTTGTATGTTATAAGCGTCTTTTCAAATTCGGCTATAGAGTCGGCGATATTATCAAAAGTAACACCGTCTTTGTATATTTTTTTAAACTCTACCGCATAGTATCTATTTTTCTCGACCGCCGCTACAACCCCTTTTTCGGTATTCCCCATCTCGACCTTATTTAAAAGCGGCCCTTTCGCCTGATCTTTTAGTGTTTTTGCCCTCCCGTCCCAAAACTGGACAAAATTAAAAACTGCATTGTAAACAGTGGGAGAATTTACGCCGCCTTTGCCCCGCCGATACCGGTAGAAAACTCTTTGTTGTCAACCCCGTAGCGGGATAAACTATGACAATCGGCACACGACACCGTCGAATCTTTGGAGAGCGACGGATCCAAAAACAATCTCTCCCCGAGTGCCGCTTTTTGCTTATTGTACACAACTTTTGGAAGCGGATGGACAAGCTGATCCCCAAATACAAAAAAAGGTAAAAAACAGATTAAAAAAATATATCTCATCAAAATACGTCTTACCTCTTAATATAACTTTTTATAATCTTAAATCGATTCCGACATAATAGTATAAAGGGGTGATAAAAATTATACTATTAAAACATACACACAAACCGAAAAAATTTGATAATATTATCTTAAAAAAAGAAAAAGAGTTGGACGATGTTTAAAAATATAAGCATAAAACACAAATTGATGGGGATAACGGGTGCGCTGATTTGTATCTACGGCTTGACGCTCGTCTTGACTCTCTATCTTGTATCAAATATAAAAAACGAGTTCTCACACTTTAAAGAATCTGCCTACAAAGGAGAGGTATATACCCTCTCAATCAACAAAGAGCTAAACTACGTCAGTAGAGTAACGAGAGATATAATGTTAGGTGGTGAATACGCCAAAAATATGGATAAGCTAAAAGAGAGTGAAGCAAAGATAACAAAATACTTTGAAGAGCTACTAAAGGTAACCGATGAAAAAAACAAACCGATAGTAAAAGAGGCAGAACTTAAAACTCTTAACTTTACTAAGACCGCCATCTCCGTCCTTTCAAAGCTAAACGGAACAGAGAATCGTGAGCAATTAAACGAAACATATCAAGAGTATAAAAAAGTGGCTACACCTCCGGCCGATGATGCCAGAGAGTCTTTTTCAAAAGTGATAAAACTCCAAGAAGAGGTAGCAAAAGATTCGGAAATATCTATCCACTCCTCTATGGCCTCCACTCAAACCGTTACGGCATCAACTTTTGTACTAGTATTTTTTGTCGGCTTTTTACCGCTTATCATGCTAAGTAGATACATCATATTTAAAACGGAGGGGATAGAGCACAAGGTCAGAGAGACGGCACAGACAAAAGATCTAAATGCAAAACTAGATGTCGGAAATATGGATGAAATCGGCAAAGTTGCAACCGATTTTAACCATCTGATATCGGCATTTAGAGAGACGGTCAGTAGCGCCAAAAACACATCTGCCGAAAATGCCGATGTCGCCTCAGAACTTAGTAGCGCATCACACTCTATCGGGGATAGGGTATCGGAGCAGACCAAACTGACTCAAGTATGCGTCGAAGACGGGTTGGGGCTAAAAAAAATACTAGAATCCTCTACCAAAGAGGCGCAGGCAACAGTAGAGGAGATTGAATCGGCAAACAAAAAACTGACAGTTGCAGCCGAAGGTATGCAGCTAATGGTGCAAAAAGTATCCCAAAGCGTCGAAATAGAAAATAAGCTGTCGCAAAAGCTATCCGCCCTAAGCGTAGAGACGGAAAAAATAAAAGAGGTATTATCCGTAATAGGCGACATAGCCGATCAGACAAACCTTTTGGCTCTTAACGCCGCTATCGAGGCGGCAAGGGCGGGTGATGCGGGTAGGGGATTTGCGGTCGTAGCAGACGAGGTGCGAAAACTGGCCGAAAAAACCCAAAAAAGCCTTGTGGAGATAGATGCTACCGTCGCCTCTATAGTCGGTGCCGTAGCGGATGTGAGTCAGGAGATGGAGGCAAATGCCGAATCGATAAAAACCTTGATAGGCTCTTCAAAGGCGATAGAGGGTGCGGTAACGGAGATTATAGGTACGGCACAGCTGTTGTCGGAGTATGCCGGAAATTCTGCATCTATAGCCGAGGTTTCAAGGCAAAAAATCGGCTTTGTGACGGAGACGATGAGGCAGATAAATATATTGTCGGACTCAAAAACTACCGATATAGACGGTATAGCGGCGGTAGCCGGCCATATAGCCGAGACGACGGTCGCCCTAAAGTCAAAACTGGATGAATTTAGGGTTTAGATTCATCCAAAACTTTCTCCAATGCCACTTTTTTACCCAGAGTTAAAGTATATATACGGCTTTTATAAGCGCTTTAACAATTATGTACTACTATATAACAAATTCAAATTCGTAGCGAAAGCATTAAATGGTAAAAAATAATTTATCCAGAGGGGTTGTCGTCCTAACCTTGACGACACTCGGTGCTATTTTGACCTTTCTGGTTTATGATTTTTATTCAAAACAGATGGAGAGTTATAAGCAGCATAAACTCTCAAATATGAAAGATGTGTACAGTTCCGCTATGGCGGCTTTCGAGAGTGCTACAAAGGTTGCATTCGTATCTGAGATTAATACCTCGGGTACGTTGTCGATATTTGCAAAAGCGACAAAAGAGAGAGAGTCGGATGACAAAGTCAGGGATGAGCTGAGGTCAAAACTGTTGCTTACATACGAATCTCTAAAAAACGTAGGGCTAAAACAGCTCCATTTTCACCTCCCAAACGGTCAAAGTTTTCTTCGGATGCACAAACCAAACGAATACGGTGACTATCTGTTCGGTGTGAGACCGACCGTTAAGGCGGTGAATCTGGAAAAAAGATATGTAACCGGTTTTGAAGAGGGGAGGATATATAACGGTTTTCGGTATGTTTATCCGCTCTTTTGGGAGAATAGGCATATAGGCTCGGTTGAGACTAGTATCTCCAGTCAGGCGATTACAAATCACATATACCGCTCCGTCGGCCAAAAATACAGGCTATTTATCGATAAAGATGTTGTATTTAAAACCGTTTTTGCCCACCACCAAAACGAGTATTATGAGCCGACGTTGCTATCGGATAATTTGTTAATAGAAAAGGATAGGGTAAAAGACCAGCTGCTGAGTCGGATAAATGAAAAACTAAAAGGTGAAGTGGCCGAACGGATTAAAGCCAAAAAAGAGTTTATCGTTGATACGGCGATAGACGGTAAAAACTATGCGGTTGTTTTTATGCCGCTGAAAAACTTTTTGGGTGAGTATGTCGGATATTTTGTCTGGTATTCGCCGGACTCCATGCCAAACAGCATAAAGATAGATTTTTTCCAAAAACTAACATATATAGCGTTTGGGATTGCGCTGATTGCCTTTGTCCTTTTTAAGATGGAAAAAGAGATAGAAAAAAGACGAAGTGCCGAGGATAGACTCCAAAAGCTAAATGACGGTTTGGAGGCCAAGGTAGCCGAAAAATTAAAAGAGATAAGGGAAAAAGACGAGATATTACTCCGCCAATCGAGACACGCCTCTATGGGCGAGATGATAAGCGTCATAGCCCACCAGTGGAAACAGCCGCTTAATATCGTATCGGTTATGTCACAAGAGATTCATTATGCCGTCGATATGGATGACGAGATAGACAGGGAGTTTTTGAAAAAACTATCGACCGATATTAACGGGCAAGTCGCTTATATGGCGAAGACTATAGACGATTTTAGAGGATTTTTTAGCCCTAAGAAATCACATGGGTGTTTTTCGTTGTCTGAATGTATCGGCAAGGCAATAGATATCTTGGATAAACACCTCAAAAAAGATGGCATAGAGGTTATCCGTGTCGGAGAGGATTTCGGCATTTACGGCAAGCAAAACGATATGATGCAGGTTGTTATAAACATTCTAAATAACGCACAAGATCAGATAAAAGCGGTAAAAGCGGAGGATAAGAGGATTATTGTCGAGTTTGACAAAAAATACAAAGAGATAAAAATATCCGACAAAGCGGGAGGGATCAAAGAGGGTGATATGCCGCTTTTGTTTGAGCCGTATTTTACGACAAAAGGGGAGGAGAAGGGGACAGGGATAGGTCTTTATATGTGTAGACTCATAATGAGAGAGGCTTTTGGGGGTGACATAACCGCTTCAAACGGGGAGGGGGGAGCGGTATTTACCCTCTCGTTTGAGAGTGTCTGCTAACCCCTATCGGCGAAATCAACGAGGAGGCTCATATATTCGTCTATCGTTGCCGCATCGTTGTAGTTTGAGATTTTCTCTTCGCCCATCGAGAGTTTTTGAAACAACATTGCGTCCTTGCCGACATTCGGTGTGTTTTGACTTTTTGTCTCCGGTCTCATGTAGACGGTTGTTGTTTTTAGTGTAGATTTTGGGCGAAAAGGGCGGATATGTAGTGTCTCCTCGCCTAGGCAAAGCGGTTTTTTCACCCTTGCAGATGCCAGACTAAATGATGTTATACCTGGGATAATCTCTGTATTTTCGTATATATCCGGAGCTTTTTTGGCTATTTTTTCGAGCAGATAATAGGCCGTACTATAGACTCCGGCATCCCCTAGTGTCACATACGAGACGGTATCGGCAAAGTCGAAAGCCCCCAGTATCATATCTACCTGCATATTCCAATCTTCGTCTTTTAACTTCATCGGGGTATATACGGGGATTACCGTTTTGACGTTTTGTGTAGCATCTTTTGTAATCTCGTAAGCCCTTGAGCGTTCAAAACTATTTTCACTTTTTGTCGGGACGCACACGGCATCGCTGTTTTGTATAGTTTTGTACGCTTTTAGAGTTATTAGCTCCGGATCCCCGGGGCCTATAGAGACTATATAAAGTTTTTTCATATTACGATTCGCTTTTTATTTGGATATATACGGTTATCAAGGGTAACCAAAAGGACGCATTATTGCAAAAAGTAGCAATAGTATCGATTAATACCCCCGGCTTTGAGGCCTCAAAGAGGTTGGAACGGGAGATAAGAGCCGATTATGAGTCTGTTTTGTTTTACAAAAACGGATTTGGCGACGGCGGTGTAGGCTTTGGTACTTTGGATGACGTTATGGATGAGATATGGAGATTTGACGTTATCGTCTTTTTTTTGGCGACAGGTATAGTGGTGCGAAAAATAGCCCCTAGGCTCATCTCAAAAACCTCAGATCCGGCCGTTTTGGTTTGCGACTTTGGTCTTACCGGTATCGTGCCGCTTTTGTCCGGACATATCGGTGGCGCAAACGAGTTTGCCGAGTATATATGCCGAAAAGTTGACGGGTGTCGGGCTTTTATCTCTACGGCGACAGATCAGACGAGCAGTTTTGCGTTTGATATGTACGGCAAAAAAAACGGGTTTGAGATTTGCAATATAAAAGCATTGGCTCCTGTATCAAACGGCATGATAAACGGACAAAAAGTCGTTGTGAGTACATATCCCGCTTTGATAGAGGAGTTAAAAGGGCTAATCAAAAAGCAAAACGTAGAGTACAAAAACTACGATGAGCCGTTAAACGATTCATCTCCCACCGTCGTAATATCTCCATACGCACCAAACGGCTCCCCTCTTTGGCTCAGGATAACCGATATATCGATAGGGCTGGGGATGAACAGGGGGACAAAAAAACAGGAGATAGACGATGCTCTAAAGTTGTTTTTGGCGGAGTACGCTCTGGAGTGGCAGCAGGTCGGCTCAATTTGCTCCTTTGAGGCAAAAGGGGATGAGATTGGGCTATTAGAGTTTTGTGACGGAGTCGGTATAAAACCTAAATTTTTCAAAAAAGAGGATATAAATTCGCTTCAAAACGATTTTAGCCCCTCCCGTGCGGCAGATTTTTTCGGTATCAAAGGGGTTGCGGAGCCGTCGGCGATTCTCGGCTCAAAATACAAAGAGTTATTCATAAAAAAAAGAGTTTACGGCGGCGTTACCGTTGCCGCTGCATTTTAGAAATAAATGCAAACACCCTCTTATTCTCCCGCAAAGCGGGAAGCTTTAGGGGGTTGCAAGGGACGTTAATGTCCCTGCTTCAAATATCTTTGGGAGTTATTTATGCAGACGATTTATGTAGTGTCAACCGGCCCCGGCGGATACGCCGATATGTCGGTAGCGGCAAAAGAGACGATAGAAAAAAGCGACGTAGTGGTCGGATATACAAAATACCTAAAAGATATCGGAAAAATCATAGAGGGCAAAGAGCGCCACTCTACGGGTATGACCGCTGAGATTGAGAGGGTGAATATAGCAATCGAAAAAGCGCTAGAGGGTAAGGTCGTATCCCTCGTTTCGAACGGAGACGTAAACGTATTCGGCCTTGCTACTTTACTGGTCGAGATAGTGGAGGCCAGAGGGTTGTGGGATAGATTGGAGGTTGTCTCCTTACCCGGCGTTACGTCGTTTTTTGCGGCGGCCAGCCTGTGTGGAGCCCCTATTAGTCAGGATTTTGCGGTTATCTCTCTCTCCGATCGGCTAACTCCGCTTGAGTCGATAGAAAAACGGATAAAAGCGGCTTTTGAGGCTGATTTTGTCGTCGGCATCTACAACCCGCTCTCAAAAAGCAGAAAGCTTCCGTATGAGCTTTTTTTGCGGTATCTAGGCGGCATCAAACAAGAGACCCCGGTGTGTGTTGCGACGGATATAGGTAGGGAGGATCAAAACGTCAGAATCATAGATGCGGCGACTCTCGTATCGATGGGAGTAGAGACAAAAGAAATAGATATGTCCACCGTGATACTCGTAGGCAACAGCTCTAGCCGCTTTACCTCAAACGGCAAAATCCTAACCCCTAGAGGGTATCTGGACAAATACGAACTTGAGGAGCTAAAAGGGTAGCGTTTAATCTCGGCAAAGGTTTTTCTTTGCCGATTGGAGTTTTAGTTGTTGTATAGTCTGCTTGTGACTAGGTTTGAGTTTTTAAGGGGTCTTGTGG
>ERZ650300.2269-NODE-2269-length-10407-cov-4.747875_pt1 | contig 10407 bp, 10 predicted proteins | sample MGYA00376236_ERZ650300 | MGnify/ENA primary metagenome ERZ650300 (study PRJEB26733, sample SAMN07839303) | wastewater metagenome | biome: urban; feature: wastewater treatment plant; material: waste water | place: USA: North Carolina | collected 2016-04-28 ... | reverse complement strand
AGCTGTTGTTGAAGGAATTTTGCTGGAGGGGGAATCCGTAGGCAGAATTTAATATTTTTTCCCTTCATCTTAAAAGGACCGCTCATCCGGGCGGTCTTTTTTGCGAGCAAAATGGCAGACGTTTGATTTATCCCCTCTTGACAGAATACGTTATACTATAAGTATGAACGATAAGAAACAAGGAATAATATATATCATAATGGCAGGATTCTTTTTTGCCCTGATGACATTTTTTGTGAGGATGTCGGGAGATTTGCCGACCATGCAGAAGGCCTTTTTCAGGAATGCGGTAGCAGCAGTAGCGGCTGTTATCTTACTTGCAAAAAGTGATGAAGGCTTCAAAATAAAAAAGGATAGCTGGAAGGGACTTTTTCTGCGAAGCTTCTTTGGAACAACAGGGCTTATATGCAATTTCTATGCAGTTGACCATCTGGCCATCGCAGATGCCAATATTCTAAACAAATTGTCACCGTTTTTTGCCATAATCATGTCATATTTTGTGCTTAAGGAGAAAGCAAACAAGACAGAGTGGTTGTGCGTGGTGACGGCGTTTATAGGTGCTGTTTTTGTGGTGAAGCCATCTATGAATGTGCAGTTTTTTAATGCCATGATTGGTGTAATAGGAGGTTTTGGCGCAGGTGTAGCGTATACATTTGTGCGAAAGCTCGGTAAGCAGGGAGAGAGAGGACCTGTGATAGTCATGTGCTTTTCGGTATTTTCATGTATAGTGACGGCTCCGTTTCTGCTTGTCGGAGCAAAGCCTATGAGTGTATATCAGATTGTCATGCTGCTTTTTGCAGGAGCTGCCGCTACAGGCGGACAGCTTTCAATCACAAAGGCATACACCAAGGCACCTGCAAAGGAGATATCGGTGTTCGACTATTCGCAGGTTATCTTTGCCGCTCTGCTGGGCTTTGTCTTTTTGCAACAGATACCGGACTATCTAAGTGTGATAGGATATGTTATAATAATAGGCAGTGCAATTTTTAAATGGAACTATAATCTCAGATACGAGGAAAAAGTATGAACTACGCAGGAATAAAATATTGTGACATAGCAAACGGACTGGGCTGCCGCACTGTGCTTTTTGTATCAGGCTGCAGAAATCACTGTAAGGGCTGTTTTCAGCCGCAGACATGGGAATTTGACTATGGAGAGCCGTTTGATGAACAGATACAAAACGAGATACTCGACTCGCTTAAGCCTGCCTATGTGCAGGGAATTACCCTTTTAGGCGGTGATCCTTTTGAGGAGGAGAATCAGGAGGCACTTGTGCCGTTTATGAGAAGAGTTAAGGAGCGCTATCCCAATAAGGATGTGTGGGCTTACACAGGCTATCTGTACGAAGAACTGTTAGAAAACGGACGCAAGCACACAGAGTATACGGATGAGCTTTTATCTATGATAGATGTCCTGGTAGATGGTCCGTTTATAGAGGAACAGAAGGATATCACGCTCAAATTCAAGGGCTCTGCAAACCAGCGTGTGATAGACATGGAAAAGACAAGAGCAACAGGAGAAGTGTCTATACTGGAATTTACGAAAATATGATTAGAGGATTTGAAATGAAGAAAAAATGCAACAAATTATTAGGAATACTGTGCTATGCGCTTGGAATTTTAGCGGCGCTTTATGTGGGAGGTTATCTTATGCTGATTAAGCCTATTCATGTGATTATCATAGCATTTGGCAATGATATGCTGACACTTCCACTCTTGCTTAAGAGTATCATAAAGATAGCATTTTCTACGACATTTGCAGGGCTTGTGTGGTGCATCGGATACATAGGCTACAACTTTTTTAAGGGAAATGAGGACCCTGACTGGGCGGCTATAGAAGCGCGCTTCAGAAATAAGCACAGTGATACAACAAACGAAGATTTACTGAAGGAGAGAGAAGTATGATAGTCCGTGTACCTGATTATTTTTCAGAGTTTAGCTGTATAGCCGGAGACTGCAAGGATAGCTGCTGTCTGGGCTGGGAAATTGATATTGATGAGGATTCATATGAGTATTATCAGACACTGCCCGGAGAGGTCGGAGAGCGTCTGAGAAAGGGCATGTATGAGACGGAGGATGGCGGGCACGGCATCCGTACAAACAATTGCGGGCGCTGCATTATGCTAAATGACAAGAATCTGTGTGATTTGTACATAGCAGCTGGCGAGGCATCGCTTAGTGAGGTGTGCACCGATTTTCCAAGGTTTGGCATAGAGTACAGAAACGTGGAGCAGAAGTGCCTGAGCCTTGCGTGCGAGGAGGTCTGCCGTATATTTTTCAGCAAAACAAAGCCTGTTAAGTTTGTAGAGCAGGAGCTTTTTGGCGACAGCGATGATGACCAGGGAGTCACAGAGGAAGAGGCAGCATTTTTTGAGGAGGTGCAGCGCGAGCTGATTGCCATACTCCAGGACAGGACAAAGCCAATCGGAGTACGCGTGGATGAGTACCTTGACAGGGCAAACGAGTACCAGAAGAAGCTGAGCCAAAACGATGTTGAAAAGCATATAGACTGGCTTTCGTTTAATGATTTCTCATTTGAGCATTTTGATATCCGCTTCGGTATCATCAATGAGATGGAGCTATTGCGCCAGGTATGGCAGGATTTCAAGGATGATATGCAGACAGTCCTCACAGAGGCTGATTATGAAAAACGCATGAAGGAGTACATGGCTAGCGGCGATTACCGTGAAAACGATATTGAGCAGCTTCTTGTATACTTTACCTTCAGATATATCATGAATGCCATCTATGACTCAAATATCATGGTTTATGCATATTTAAGCGTCATGTTTACCATGATAGTCAGGGATATGAATGCCACTCGCTTCTACAAAAACGGTGGCAGCTTCACCATAGAGGACCAGATGGAGGTGGCAAGGATCTTCTCAAAGGAAGTGGAGCATTCCGAGGAAAATGTGGAGGCCGCCAAGGAAGAAATCATCTGGGGATAGTTGATTTAAAGATTAAATATATAATAAAATAACAATATAATTTTTTAGTTTTTGATTTTAGATTTTTAGTTTTTAGTTTTCGGTTTTAGTTTTCAAAAGAAGCTTGCACAGAAATGTGCAGGCTCTTTTTTGTGAAATAACTAAAGGCTTCCACCATTATGTCATAAGCCTCATATTATCCGGCTTATGGGCTGAATTTTGGGAGCTGTTTTAAAAGTTTTATGGATTATAGCTCCTCAAGACCTGCCCACTATGCTATCAACCTAGGGCTATTGTACATTATGCTATGCAAATAGAGCAATTATCAGATATAAAGGCATTGGTTATGCGTCTCAAATCTGACACGGTTCCCGGTTCTAAGACGCAGTCTTGGTTACGATTATGTCGAAAAATCAAAGATAATCCAAGGTTTATTACAGCACCATTCAGAGAAACAAAAGCATTTGAAAAACTATATAATCAACGAACCAGCGTAGAGCGAACGTTCGGCGATTTAAAGGATAATTACAACCTTGATCATATCCGGGTTGCAAAAATGGCAAGGGCAAAAGTCTTTATGGATTTATCTTGTATTGCCCTTATTGCATCAAGACTATCAGATGCAGCCAGCAAGGAAAAAACCACAAAAATAGTACAAATTTATCATTCCAAAAATTCTTATGAGAAAAGCGCAATATAAACCAAAAACCAACTAAATTAAACCTAAAACCATGTCGTATTTTGTCGAAAACTGCTAATCACCTATCAAAATTAAAAATTCTAATAGAAATCTTCAAAATACAAGCGCGTAACGCGCCTAGAATATTGATATATTATATGGAAAAATGAACCCACCAACAAAAACAAAGAGAAAAATTTCGTAAAAAACGAAAAATTTCAAAAGAAAGACAAAAAGAAGTTCTATGAAAAATATAGTTGATGGAGGGGAACAAATATTTGAGAACAATGTACTATGAACAGAAAGGACTTATTAACCTCGATGATATCGTAGATATATTTATTGAGGTGGGAAATATACACAATTACCTGGAAAATGCAGCCTTGCGGATTTTGCTTTTTGGCAATCCTGAGCTGAATTTTTATCAGTGCCGATTATTAGTATTGAAGTACGGAGAATCACTTTCACAGGATGATTTGCACGGGCGGATGGTATTTATGAGAATGATACAGCTGCTGGAAGTTAACACAGTTTAAAATAAGATGAGAATTTCTTTTTTGACCGGGCAACCGGTCTTTCTTTTTTGCACAAATGGTGTTATAATTTTGGAAAAATTATGTTGATTACTCATAGCTTTAAAAAAGAAGTATTGCATTGTGTTTAATTAAACCAAAGCATGATAATTCAATCAAAGAAAAGAGGACAAAAATGAACATCGTAGTACTTGCCGGAGGGCTCAGCACAGAGAGAGATGTTTCCTTCAAGACAGGAAGCATGGTAGCTAAGGCGCTCAAAGAGAACGGCCACAAAGTTATATTATTGGATGTATTTATGGGATATAGTGACAGGGAGGAGGACCTGACAGGTATATTTGACCGCGCGGACGAGATAAGCGTGCAGGTCAGCGATATTCCGACAGAGGCACCTGACCTCGCAAAGGTAAAGGCTTCCAGAAAGGACCAGTCACCTTGCTTCTTCGGACCAAATGTCATCAAAATGTGTCAGATGGCGGACATTGTTTTCATGGCTCTCCACGGAGAAAACGGAGAGAACGGAAAGATACAGGCAGCATTTGACCTCTTCGGTGTCAAATATACAGGCAGCGATTATTTAAGCTCAGCCATCGCCATGAACAAGGAGACATCAAAGCAGTTCTTCCTTGCAAACGGTATCCCTACTCCAAAGGGTATTTCCATGACAAGAGCGACCAGACAGGACGATATCACAAAGCTTGACCTGACACTTCCATGCGTGGTAAAGCCATGCTGCGGCGGTTCAAGCATCGGTGTCACCATCGTTAGGGATGCGGCAGAGTTCAAGGCGGCACTTGACGATGCCTTCAAGTGGGAAAATGAGCTGGTTATCGAGGAATTTGTACAGGGCAGGGAGTTCTCTGTCGGCGTTATCGAGGGCAAGGCTCTTCCTATTATAGAGATTGCACCGAAGGAGGGCTTCTACGATTATAAGAATAAATACAAGGCGGGCAGTACAGTAGAGACATGTCCGGCCGAGCTTCCTGAGCAGGTGACAAAGGATATGCAGCACTATGCCGAGGAGGTTGCGCGTGTTATCGGGCTTGACACATATTCACGCTCAGACTTTTTGCTCAATGACAAAAATGAGATGTTCTGCCTCGAGGCAAACACACTGCCGGGCATGACTCCGACCAGTCTTCTGCCACAGGAGGCAGCGGTTATCGGTATGAGCTTTAATCAGCTCTGTGAGCATCTGATTGACATATCTTTGAAAAAATATGAGGTGTAGCATGTCGGATAAGTACATGAAGAATCTTACATTTGCAAATATCGCAAAGGCTTGCGATGGCACATACATAGGCGATGAGACACTGCTTGATACGACAATCACCGGCGCAGTCATAGACAGCAGACAGGTGAAGGAGGGCTATCTTTTTATCCCGATAAAGGGAGAAAGGGTGGACGGACACAAATTCATTCCGACTGTGTTTGAGCAGGGGGCGGCAATTGTGCTCTCTGAGCATGAGCTGACGGATCCGGCAGGCCCATATGTGCTTGTTGAATCAACCACCGATGCCATGAAAAAGCTAGCGGCATTTTACAGAAAAAGCCTTGATATCAAGGTGGTGGGTATCACCGGAAGTGTCGGCAAGACCAGCACCAAGGAGATGATATCATCAGTTCTTGAGCAGAAATACAGCGTCCACAAGACCGCAGGCAATTTCAACAATGAGATAGGCCTGCCACTCACCATTTTCGGAATCAGGGAAAGCCATCAGGTAGCGGTGCTTGAGATGGGCATATCTGATTTTGGCGAGATGCACAGACTTTCTACTATGTCTTGCCCGGATGTCATGGTCATCACCAATATCGGCTACTGCCATCTGGAGTTTTTGGGCGACAGGGATGGTGTGCTTAAAGCCAAGACAGAGTGCTTTGAGCATATGATGCCGGATGCGGTCGCAGTGCTGAATGCAGATGACGATAAGCTGGCCACAGTGCAGACGGTAAATGGAAAGCCTGCCATATACTATGGCAAGGAATCAGCTTCAGGCGTTCATAAATCAGTATATACCACAAATATTGAAAACCTGGGCTTTGACGGCATGAAGGCTCATTTTGTCACTCCGGAGGGTGAGTTTGATGCACACATCCACATCCCGGGTGAGCACAATGTATACAATGCCATGGCGGCAGCAGCTGTCGGATTGCAGCTTGGCCTCACAATAGCTGAGATAAAGTCAGGAATCGAGAAAGCAGAGACAATCGCAGGCCGTACCAATTTTATCAAAACACACGGCATGACAGTGATAGATGACTGCTACAATGCAAATCCTGTATCCATGAAATCCTCTATCGAGGTGCTTTCACATGCAAAGGGCAGGACAATAGCAGTGCTTGGCGACATGGGCGAGCTTGGAAGCGATGAGAAAAAGCTGCACCATGAGGTAGGCGAAGCAGTTGGAGAGAATCATATCCATACACTTTTTGCCGCAGGAGAGCTTGCAAAGGAATATGCAGCCGGAGCCGCGGAGAAATCATCCGATGTAGACATCCACTATTTCGAGGATAGGGAGACTATGACACAGGAGCTTCTTTCATATGTGAAGGAGGGCGACACCATACTGGTGAAGGCATCGCACTTCATGGAGTTTCCTAAGGTGGTCGAGGCTCTGAGTAAGTAAAATCAGGTAAAATCAATCGGGCAGAAATTAATTCGATATTTAATTATTGCGAGGAATGGATATTCTCCAAGCCTCATAATATTATAAAAGAAAGAGAGAAAAATAATGGCACAGAATCCAATCGTAACAATCACAATGGAAAACGGCGATGTAATCAAGGCGGAGCTTTATCCGGAAATCGCACCAAACACAGTAAACAACTTTATCAGCTTAATCAATCACAACTTCTATGACGGAGTATGCTTCCACCGTGTAATCAAGGGCTTCATGCTTCAGGGAGGAGATCCTGACGGAAACGGCACAGGCGGCCCGGGCTATGAAATCAAGGGCGAGTTCACACACAACGGCTTCAAAAATGACTTAAAGCACACAGCCGGTGTACTTTCAATGGCACGTACCATGATACCTGATTCAGCAGGCAGCCAGTTCTTCATCATGCATCAGGATGCACCACATCTCGACGGCGAGTATGCGGCATTCGGCAAGGTAATCGAGGGCATGGATGTGGTAAACAAGATCGCAGAGGTGCGCACAGACTACATGGACAAACCACTTGAGGCTCAGGTCATGAAGACAGTTACAGTTGAGACCTTCGGAGTGGACTATCCGGAGCCGGAGACAGTTTAATGATAATAATTATTGATGAGGCAAGCGCAAAACTTGCCTCTTTTTACTATCATGACGAGATATTCAAGCTGCAGTGGAGAAATGTGGCAGGCAAGGCATCTATGTCAGAAGAGCTGCAAGAAAAACTGTATGTTGCGCTACTGGCAGATGAATCAATTAATGACTTCCAAAAAACAACGATACAAGAATCTGCAGATAACACCGCAAAAGCTAATACGGGAAATCTAAGAATCCCGGAATCATTAACCAACTACATCTGGATAGTATCAAACAGGCAGCAGAAGCACATAGCCGACTCACTCGGCATAGCATCAGTAGGAGAACCGCAGTGCGGCACGCGCTATGCAGTCGAGAGCCTTGCAGAGCTTGATATTGAGTATCTGGAGCGGGTGCGCAGGCGGTATAATCACATCCCGTGGGACATCGGCGAGACAGACAGGTGTCTGATACGTGAGCTGTCCCTGTCAGACCTTCCTGCGCTCTATGAGCTCTATGACAAGCCCGGCATGACAGACTTTGTGGAACCGCTTTACGACTACGAGACAGAGCTTGAATACCAGAAAGCATATATAGAGAACATGTATGGCTTTTACGAGTATGGCATGTGGCTTGTATTTTCCAGGGAAACAGGGAAGCTGATAGGCAGGGCAGGGCTTGAGCATGATGAACTGGGCTATATGATAGCGCCGGAATTATGGAACCAAGGCTATGCCACGGAGGTGTGCCGCTTCATCATAGACTACGCGCGCGAAAACACAGACTTTGAAGAGCTTTACTGCCGGATAGATGAGAGAAATGAGGCATCGGTGCGCCTTGCCAAAAAGCTTGGATTTACAAATAGCGGGCATATGGATGATGATATAAACGCTTCTATATATAGAAAAAATATAAAAAACAATGAAAAACATTGAAAAATATGCAATTAGGCAATAAAATATAAACATAGTTTAACGATTTGGAGGACGAAAAAATGAAACAATACGCATACGGAGTAGATATAGGTGGAACAACTGTAAAGATAGGCTTTTTCGAGACCACAGGAAAGCTTGTCGATACATGGGAGATTCCTACACGCACAGAGAATTCCGGCGAGCTCATCCTGCCTGATATCGCAGCATCCATCAAGGAGAATAACGAGAAGCATGGCATAGAGATGGGTGACATCGAGGGTATAGGCATGGGAGTGCCGGGACCTGTAAAGGATGACGGAACAGTATTGAAGTGTGTCAACCTCGGCTGGGGCGTGTTCAACGTGGCACAGTCACTCTCAGTACTGTGCGGCGGCATCAAGGTAAAGGCCGGAAACGATGCCAACGTAGCTGCGCTCGGTGAGATGTGGCAGGGCGGTGGAAAGGGCCATCAGGATGTAGTCATGATCACACTCGGCACAGGCGTAGGCGGAGGAATCATCCGCGAGGGCAGAATCGTAGCCGGAGTAAACGGAGCAGGCGGAGAGATAGGACATATGCCTATGGTAGATGATGAGTCAGAGTGCTGTGGCTGCGGCAAGAAGGGCTGCTTAGAGCAGTATGCATCAGCAAACGGTCTCGTAAGAGTGGCAGAGAGATACATTGCAGCACACAGGGATGTGGCAACAAAGCTTGATTTAAATGCAGGCTTCACAGCCAAGGATGTATGCGATGCGGCAAAGGCAGGAGATGCAGCGGGCATTGCGGCAGTAGAGCAGTCTATGAAGCTTCTCGGCAAGGCAATGGCAGCAGTAGCATGCGTTATGGACCCTGAGGTATTTGTTGTAGGCGGAGGCCTCTCAAAGGCAGGCAGCATCATCATCGATACAGCAGCAAAGTACTATAAAGAGTATGCTTTCCATGCAAGCCGTGAGACAGAGATCAAGCTTGCCACACTCGGCAACTCAGCCGGCATGTATGGCGGAGTAAAGATGGTTATCGGCTAACAACATAAGATTGCAATTTTTAAAGAAATAAAATATAATGGCTACTAAAGATACACTACAATCGAGGTGAGACTATTGGCAGATTACTCAACAGAAGAATTAGAAAAAATAGCGGACAAATTTCGCTCAGATACCAGCGGTATAAGGGGAACAAAGGATTTTACGAGCCCAGAGGAGCTTTACGATGAGCTGAAAAAGGAAATCAAAAAGTACCATCCGTCGGATGACACGAGCCTTGTGGACAAAGCCTACAGGGTAGCTTATGATGCCCATAAGGGGCAGGCGCGTAAGTCAGGAGAGCCTTATATCATACATCCGCTTTGTGTTGCCATAATACTCGCCGAGCTCGAGCTGGATAAGGAAACCATTGCAGCAGGACTGCTCCATGATGTGCTGGAGGACACCATCATGACCATGGATGAGATGCGTGCGGAGTTTGGAGACGATGTCGCACATCTGGTGGATGGTGTCACGAAGTTAAAGCACCTGCATCTGACAGACAGCACCAAGGATCCGAAGGATAAGAATGCGGACAGGCTTGAGATGCAGGCTGAGAATCTGCGCAAGATGTTTCTCGCCATGGCAAAGGATATCAGGGTCATCCTCATAAAGCTGGCAGACAGACTGCACAATATGCGTACACTCAAGTACCAGTCCAAGGAGGCACAGCAGCGTATCGCCAGAGAGACACAGGATATCTACTGCCCTATCGCGCAGCGACTTGGTATCAGCAAGATAAAGATAGAGCTCGAGGACCTTTGTATGAAGTACCTCTATCCGGATGCATATTACGATCTGGTAGAGAAGGTAGCCCTCAGAAAGACAGAGCGCGACACCTACATCCAGGGCCTGGTAAACGATGTCAAGAAGTATGTTTCGGATGCCGGCATCAAGGCTGAGATATACGGCAGGGCAAAGCATTTCTTCAGCATTTACAAAAAGATGAAGAACCAGCATAAGACCATCGACCAGATTTATGACCTGTTTGCTGTACGCATCATTGTAGATACTGTGAAGGACTGTTATGCAGCTCTTGGTGTTATCCATGAGATGTATAAGCCGATCCCCGGCAGATTCAAAGATTATATCGCAATGCC
>ERZ650300.2267-NODE-2267-length-10411-cov-14.252800_pt1 | contig 10411 bp, 8 predicted proteins | sample MGYA00376236_ERZ650300 | MGnify/ENA primary metagenome ERZ650300 (study PRJEB26733, sample SAMN07839303) | wastewater metagenome | biome: urban; feature: wastewater treatment plant; material: waste water | place: USA: North Carolina | collected 2016-04-28 ... | reverse complement strand
ATCCGCGATGCGCTGGTCAAAAGCGCCGACAAGCTCAACATCGCCGTGGTGGGCGGTGGCACGCACCCCTTCCAGCAGTGGCACGAGCGCCGCATCTACGACAAGCCGCGCTTTCGCGAGCTGTCGGAGCTGTATGGCTACCTCTCCAAGCAGTTCACCATCTTTGGCCAGCACGTGCACATTGGCTGCCCCAGCGCCAACGCGGCCCTGCTCATGCTGCACCGCATGAGCCGCTACATCCCGCACTTCATTGCGCTGTCGGCCTCCAGCCCCTATGTGCAGGGGCAAGACACGGCGTTTGACTCGGCGCGGCTCAACTCGGTATTTGCCTTCCCGCTGTCGGGCCGCGCGCCGTTTGCGCTGACCTGGGAAGACTTCACCGCCTACTTCGACAAGATGACCCGCACCGGGGTGGTGAAGAGCATGAAGGACTTCTATTGGGACATTCGCCCCAAGCCCGAGTTCGGCACCATCGAAATCCGCGTGTTCGACACCCCACTCACCATCGAACGGGCCGCCGCCCTGGCCGGTTACGTGCAGTCGCTGGGCGCCTGGTTCCTGGCCGACGAGCCCTTCATGCCGCAGGAAGACGACTACCTCGTCTACACCTACAACCGCTTCCAGGCCTGCCGCTTCGGCATGGAGGCGGTGTACGTGGACCCCGCCACGGGCGACCACATGCCGCTGCGCGAACACATCCTGATGACCATGGACAAGATCGCCGGCCACGCTGCGGCGCATGGCGCCTCGAACGCCCTGCACCTGCTGCGCACCGACACCCAGGCCGGCCAGAACGATGCCCGCTGGCTGCGCGACCGCCAGCGCCAGGAACAGTTGCTGGCCGAGGTCAGCCGCCAGGCAGCGCAGCGCTTTCGCGGCGCACCTGTCTGAGCAGGCCACCTCAACCCGCCGACAATCAGGCCATGGGTGAATTTGACCTGATTGCGCGCTACTTCACGCGCCCCGTTCGCCACGCCGCCTTGGGCGTGGGCGACGACTGCGCCTTGCTGGCCCCGCGCCCCGGCATGCAACTGGCCATCAGCAGCGACATGCTGGTCGAAGGCCGCCACTTCTTTGCCGATGTAGACCCCGAGGCCCTGGGCCACAAGGCCCTGGCCGTCAACCTGTCGGACCTGGCGGCCTGCGGGGCCAGGCCGCTGGCCTTCACGCTGGCACTGGCGCTGCCCCGGGTCGATGAAGCCTGGCTGGCTGGCTTTTCCAAAGGCTTGCTGGCGCTGGCCGATGCACACGGCTGCGAGCTGGTGGGCGGTGACACCACGCAGGGGCCCCTGAACATTTGCATTACCGTGTTTGGCGAGGTGCCTGCGGGCCAGGCCCTGCTGCGCAGCGGCGCGCGCGCGGGTGATGACATCTACGTGAGCGGCACGCTGGGCGATGCACGCCTGGCGCTGGAAGCCCTGCTCGGCCACATCCACCTGCCAGGCGAACTGCTGGCCCAGGCCCGCCAGCGGCTGGAGCGCCCCACGCCCCGCGTGGCGCTGGGCCTGGCGCTGCGCGGCATTGCCAGCAGCGCCATGGACGTGAGCGACGGCCTGCTGGGCGACTTTGGGCACATCCTCAAAGCGTCTGGCGTGGGTGCCTGCATCCGCACCGATGAAACTATCAAATTGATAGCTGCTGGCGCTTTCCCATCAAGCGCTACAGGCCAATTTGACCAAAAACTTCTGCAGCAATGCACCCTGGCGGGGGGTGACGACTACGAGCTGCTGTTCACCGCCCCGCCCCAGCACCGCGCCGCCGTGGCCGCCGCTGCTGCGCAAAGCCAGACCGCTGTGACCTGTATCGGTCAGGTGCAGGCGGAACCTGGACTGCGGCTGGTGGATGCACAGGGCCAGCCGGTGGAGCATCGCTTCGCCTCGTTCGACCACTTCGCCTGACCCACCGCTGCGGGCTCCACCCACCACCAGACTCCCTGCAGCCCCTCCCGGGCATGCTTACTTATCGGCAATGATGCTGAGCAGTTCTTCGCGCGTGGTCGGGTCATTCATGTACTTGGCGTACAGCGGCGACATGCGCCGTACAAAGGGCGAAACGTCCTTGACCCGCACAAACTGCGAACCCTGCTTGGCCGTAGCCTCTTGCGCCTGGGCCACACGCTTGTTCCACAGCTCGCGCATCAGCAGGGCTGATCTGACACCCGCGTCCTGGAAGACTTTGCGGTCGGCCTCTGTCAGCTTGCCCCACAGCGCAGCCGACACGACCAGCGCCTCGGGCGAGACCACATGGTTGGTCACATACACGCTCTTGGCCAGCTTGTAGTGGCCGGTGGCTTCGTACGAGGGCATGTTGTTCTCGGCACAGTCGATGGCGCCTTTTTCGAAACCCGCCATCACCTCCTTGAAGGGCAGCGGCACGGGTTTGGCGTCCAGCAGCTTGACCATCTCCACAAAGATTTCTGATTGCTGCACCCGGATGGATGCCCCCGCCAGATCACGCAAGTTGGATGGGCTGCGGCCAGCGCAGCAAAACGAGCGCGCCCCGCCGTCATACCAGCCCAGCACCACAAACCCGGCGCCCTTGAGGTTGGCCGCAAAACGCTCACCCAGCTTGCCATCCAGGTGGCGAAACATGTGGGCCGAGTCGGTGAACAGAAACGGCAGGTTCAGCACCTTGATGCCCGGCACCGCGTCAGACAGAGGGCCCGAACTGAACTCGGCCAGGTCGATCTCGCCGCTCTTGAGCATCTGCACCGCCTTGGGCTGGTCGCCCAGCGTGGCGTTGGAAAACACCTCGATCTGGTAGCGCCCCTGCGTGCCCTTGTTCACCTGGTCGGCAAAGCTCTTCATCGCCTCGGTCACCGGGTAGCCGTCGGGGTGAATGTTCCAGGCCCGCAGCTTGGTTTGCGCACTGGCCGGCGCCATGGCAAAGGCCAGTCCCAGCGCCAGCGGGGCCGCCCACCTGCGGGCGTGCCGCAGCCGTTGGTTTGTCATCTCCTCACTCCCTTTTGTTGTAACCCACACGTTCAACAGACCCTCTTGGGCCATTTAATTAATACGACGTCGTATCAATAAGACTGACACACATCCGTTTTTTATTGCGCCATCAGAACCAATAGCAATCCACCTGGTTTGCAATTCATCCGCAAAAAACATTGATCAGCGGTAAATCACATCACTTTTACCTATGAAATCTGCGCCTCCACCGGAGAACCGAACTCATTTTTCAGCAACATTTGCTAACCACCTATTCGGGTAAACGCCATCCATGCGGAAAAACAAACTCCACAGAATCGCGTTTTGTTGTACGACGTCATTTCTCTTGTTTGACTCGCAACGTTCCGGCATCGAGCCCGACACCATGCGCCCGCCTCGCTGGCGCGCCCTGGACATCCATCCATTCAATGAGGAGACAGACCCATGAAGCGCAGAGACTTTGCACTGACCGCAGCCCTTTCGCCGCTGCTGATGACCGCCTGCGGCGGCGGGGGTGGCGAGGGGGGCGTGGAATTCAGCGGCGCCAAGGCCGAGGCGGCCGCTGGGCTCAAGCGCGCAGCGCAGTACATGGACGAAGTGGTGTCCTACCAGGGCGGCTACGTGTGGTCGTACTCGCCCGACCTGAAGCAGACTTTTGGGGAGATGGAGGCCTACCGCACCATGTGCTGGATACAGCCGCCCGGCACGCCCTCGGTGGGCCATGTGTACCTGGACGCATACCACGCCACGGGCGACGAGCGCTACTACCAGGCAGCCGAGCGCACCGCCTTGGCCATCGTAGCGGCGCAGCACAGCTCGGGTGGCTGGAACTACATTCACGACTTTGCGGGCGAAGCATCGCTCAAGAAGTGGTACGACACCATCGGCAAGAACGGCTGGCGGCTCGAAGAGTTCCAGCACTATTACGGCAACGCCACGTTTGACGACGCGGGCACCGCCGTGGCCTCGCAGCTCATGCTGCGCATGTACCTGGAAAAGCGCGACGCGCGCTTTCTGGCCCCCTTGCAAAAGGCCATCGACTTTGTGGTGAAGGCCCAGTTCGGCCCCGAGTACGGCATTGCCAACGGGGGCTGGCCGCAACGCTTTCCGCACTTCCCCGGCGCGGTCAGCAGCATGCCGTTGCCCAATGCGGGGCAAATCCCGCCCGGCGGCATTGCCGGTATGGCCGATGGTGACTACACCCTGCACGTCACCTTCAACGACGACGTGATGGGCGAGAACATCAAGTTCATGACGATGTGCGTGATGGCCCTGGGCGAGACGCGCCTCATCGGCAACATCGAGCGCGCCATGGAATGCATGCGCCTGATGCAGCAGCCCGGCCCCCAGGCGGGCTGGAGCCTGCAGCACCTCTCGCGCCCCACGGGTGGCCGCCCCGCGGGCGCACCGGCAGGTGCCCGCAGCTACGAGCCCCGCTCGCTGGCCACGCACACCACGCAGACCAACATCAACCAGCTGTTCAACTACTTCCAGCTCACGGGCGACAAGAAGTACCTGGCCCGCATCCCCGAGGCGATTGCCTGGCTCAAAAGCTGCCCACTGCCTGCCGACGCAGCCACCAAGAACCCACTGCTCGGCGGAGGCCGCACGCACCCCACTTTTGTGGAACTGGGCACCAACGACGGTCTGTACATGCACCGCTATGGCTCCAACATTCACAACGGCGCCTACTACGCCGACAAGGACTACACCAACACCATCAGCCACTACTCGGCGGGCCGCGCCATCAACATTGCGGGGATGGAGGCCACCTACAACAGGCTCAACGCCATGACCAGCGCAGAGATTGCAGCCATGGTCGCGAAGTCACCGCTCAAGGCCAGCGGCACGCGTGCACTGCCCAAGTACTTCTCGATCCGCGAGGTGGACTTCCCAGACCTGTTCGCTGGCGCCGTGATGACCACGCCCACCGTGCCAGACACCGAAGTGCAGACGCTGCTGTCTGAGCTGGGCACCAAGAGCTACTGGACCTCGCCCGTGCCCGAGATCGTCAACCCCTACCAAGGCGACGGCCCCAGCACCGCCTACACAGGCACGGCCTACCGCAGCAAGCATGTGGGCGATGTGTATGACACCTCGCCCTACCCGGCCGACAACCCGCCAGAGATCGAGCCCTACGTGAAGCGCGAGAAGCCGCAGTTCATCGTCACGGCGGACTGGATTCGGCGCATGGGCCGCCTGATCGCCTACCTGACCCCGGTGGCCTGACCGCCCTGCGCGCACTCCCTGCGGGGGGCGTGCTCAGCGCATCTGGAACAGCTCCTGGTGAAAGCGCCCCTGCCCGCGCCCCAGGCGCTGCATGGTGTCGCGCAGCGCCTGGCCAAAGCCCTGCGGCCCGCAGAACCACACGCTGGCCTGGGGCCCGGCGCTGGCCAGCAGTGCATCGGAAGCCACCTTCCCGGTGACGTCGCTGTGGTGAATGTGCAGCGTCACGCTGGGCAATTGCGCGCACAGCTGCTGCATGCGCTCGGCAAACACGGCCTCTTGGGCGTTGCGCACGCAGTAGTGCAGTTGCACCACCGGGGCCTGGGCCGGGTTGGCCACCAGCGATTCCAGCCAGGCCACAAACGGCGTGGCGCCAATGCCTGCGGCCACCCACACCTGCTCGGGGGCACGGTCCTGGCGGAAGTCGAATCGCCCGTACGGCCCTTCCACCCACACCTGCTGGCCCACGGCCACCTGCTGCGCCAGTCGCGCGGTGTAGTCGCCCAGCGCCTTGATGGCAAAGCGCAGGCGGCCGTCGCCGGTATCGGCGTTGACCAGCGTGAAGGGGTGGTGCCCCTCGCCCGCTTGCAGGGTCAGGAACACAAACTGCCCGGCCCGATGCTTCCAGGTGCCCTGCACCCGGCATTCCAGCTCTACCACACCACTGGGGTGCACCTGCACATCCACCACCTTTGCAGCGTGGCGGCGGCTGCTGCCAATGCGCCCGGCCAGCGAACGCACTGCGCACAGCACCCCCACCAGCGAGGCCACGGCCACAAAGGCGCCTGCAGGCTGCGCCCACCAGGCGGGCGGCACCAGCACCACCGCATGAAACGCCAGCACCAGGTACACCCCAGCCAGCAGTTTGTGCAGATAGCGCCAGACGTGGTACGGAAAGCGCTGCCACAGCGTGATGACCAGCATGGCCGCCAGAAACCACACCGCCCACTCGCCCATGTCTTCCGCCAGGTGGCGGAAGGTGTTGAGCCACCAGTCTGCGCGCGGAGCCCGCACAGGGCGGCCCACCAGCGTGATCAACAGGTCTTTGGACAGCTGCGTGCCGTAATGCAGCAGCGACAGCACGATGGCCCCAATGCCCGCCCACTTGTGCAGGCGGTAGATCTTGTCCATGCCGCCAAGCGGCCGTTCCAGCCACACCGGGCGCAGCGACAGCACCATGATGAGCGACATCAACGCCCAGGCCCCCAGCCCGGTGAGCAGCAGGATCTGGTTGCGCCACCACCAGACATTCATGGCCGGGTCTTGCCACGGCACCGTCATCGCCCACAACAACACCGCCAGCGCCAGCGTGCTTCCCAGAACCTTCTTCATCATCGACCCTGTATTTGTTTTATGAGACTTCTCACGATAGCCCTGGGGGATGAAGGGCGCCTTAACCCGACATAAACAAGCCGTAAAGATGGGCAGCGCCGCGCCCTCTCGCTGCTAGGATTCGCCCACCCCAACACCCCGCACGCCCTGCGCTGCGCTACCGGAGCCCCACCGTGAAGCCATCCCTGCGCCCTCTTGCCTCCACCACCGCCGTTGCGCTGGCCGCTGCCTGGGTGGCTGCCGCCAGCCCGGCCCTGGCGCAAGACACTGCCTCGCCAGTGACTTCGCGGATTGCCCGCGTCACCGTGTACCCCGGCAGCGCCACGGTGGAACGTGTAGCCAGGGTGCCCGCCGGTGCGCGCAGCATCACGCTGGGCTGCCTGCCTGCGTCGCTCGATGCGCAAAGCCTGCAGATCCACGCCGACCCCGCCGTGCGCGTGGGCGAATTCAATGTGCGCACCGAAGACCGCGACGTGGTGGCCGCCTGCGCCAGCCCGCTGGATGGCCGCATCCGCGAGCTGGAAGACCAGATCGCCGCCGTGAAGGCCGAAGCCGCCTCGCTGCAACTGGTAGATGGCTACTTGAAGAGCGTGGCTACCGCAGGCGCTGGCAGCGAAACGCCTAGCGGCCGCCTGCAAGCAGCCACACCCGCACAGATCGCTGCCACCGCCGACGCGCTGCGCAAGTCGGCGCACGAATCGAAAACCCGCGCGCACCAGTTGCAGCGCAAGCAAGAGGCACTGGAGCTGGCCCTCAAGCCCCTGGCCGCCGAGCGCGAACGCACCGCCAGCCAGCGCGCGCAGGTGGTCTCCGTCACCGTGACGCTGGCCACCGACCGCGAGGCCGAGCTGCGCCTGTCTTACCAGGTGCGCGGCACCGGCTGGCAGCCCACCTACCGCGCCACGCTCGACGCCGCCAAACCCAGCGTGCTGCTGGAACGCCAGGCCCTGGTGGCCCAAAACAGCGGCGAGGACTGGAGCAACGTGCAGCTCACCCTCTCCACCGGCCAGCCCGGCCGCACCACCCAGGGCCGCCTGCCCCGCCCGTGGACGCTGGACATTGCACCGCCCACCCCCAAGGCCGCCCCGGTGCCCGCCATGGCCATGGCAGCCCCTGCCCCCGCATCGCCCCTGGCACGCCGCAACCTGGCCGAAGACGCCCTGCCCAGCTTTGAAGTGACCAGCACCGACAAAGCCTTTGCCACCGAATTTGCCGTGCCACAGCGCATCACCGTGCCCTCCAACGGCCAGCGCGTGACGCTGGCCCTGGGCAGCTACACCGCGCCCGCCACCCTCATCACGCGCACCGCGCCTGCCATGGAAGAAGCCGCCTACCTCGTGGCAGAGCTGGCCCCGCCCCCGGGCGTGTGGCCGGTGGGCCATGCCAACCTGTACCGCGACGGCGCCTTTGTGGGCACGGGCCGCATCGACTTTGCTGCGGCCACCAGCGCCAACGGCACCAGCAGCCTGGCCTTTGGGCGCGACGAGCTGGTCACCGTGCGCGCCGAGCCCGTGCAGGATTTGACGGGCAGCGCAGGCTTCACCGGCTCGCGCGTGGAGCGCCGCACCCGCCGCGCCTACACCGTGGAAAACCGCCACAAAACCCCCATCACGCTGCAAGTGCTGCACGCCGCGCCCCAGTCGCGCAACGAGAAGATCGAGGTCGAATCGCGCTACCAGCCCCAGCCCACCGACCTGGCCTGGAACCGCACCCCCGGCACCGTGGCCTGGCAGCAGCCGCTGGCCGCCGGGGCCACCGCGCAGTTCAGCGCAGAACACACCATCCGCTACGCCAAAGACCTGGAGTTGCTCGAACGCCAGTGACCCATCAACCCGACGCCGGGCAGCACCGGCTGCACGCGCCTGCAGGTCGATCACAATCCGTCACGGTGCCTGCCCCAGCACCACCAAGCCCCAGGAGTCCTCCAACATGAGTTACCAGCACATCCTCGTTGCCGTGGACGGCAGCCCCACCTCCAACCATGCAGTGACCGAAGCTGCGGGCCTGGCCAAGGCATCCGGCGGCCGCATCCGCCTGCTGAACGTGATGGACCCCGTGGCCCACATCAGCGGTTTTGAGCGGCCCGAGGTCTACAGCCAGGAAGTGCTGCCCCGCCTGCGCAGCGCGGGCGAGGCGCTGCTGCAGCAAGCACGCCAGCGCGTAGAGCAGCAGGGCGTGCCCGTGGACACCGTGCTCATCGAGAACATGGACGCCCGCATCGCGCAACTGGTGGTGGAACATGCCCAGGCCTGGGGTGCCGACCTGATCGTGCTGGGCACCCACGGGCGCCGTGGCCTGGCCCGCGTGCTGATGGGCAGCGATGCCGAACAGATCGCCCGCACCGCTCCCGTGCCCGTGCTGCTGGTGCGCCTGCCTGCTGCGGCAGACGGCCGTGCAGCCGGGGCCTGACAGATTTTTCGCCCGCTCATGACCGCCTCCAAGCCCCAGCCATCCCTTGCCCCCCGGCGCGCCAGCGCCGCCTTCATGCTGGCACACCCGGCCCACGCCATTGCGCTGGGCTTTGGCTCCGGCCTCTCGCCGTTCGCCCCCGGCACCGTGGGCACGCTGTGGGGCTGGATGTCGTTCCTGGTGCTCATGCCCTGGCTCAGTGCTGCGCAAATGGGCCTGCTGATTGCAGGCGGCGCGCTGGTGGGCTGGTGGGCCTGCACCACCACCGCCCGCAACCTGCGCGTGGCCGACCCCGGCGCCATCGTGTGGGACGAAATCGTGGCCTTCTGGCTCGTGCTGTGGCTGGCCATGCCCATGGGCCTCATGGGCCAGATCGTGGCCTTTGCCCTGTTCCGCTTTTTTGACGCCGCCAAGCCCGGCCCCGTGGGGTGGGCTGACAGCCTGTTCAAAGGCTTTGGCTGGCGCGGTGGCTGGGGCATTCTGTTTGATGACTTTGTGGCCGCCTTCTGCACGCTGCTGGTGATTGCACTGTGGAGGTTCTTCGCATGAACCCCGCAGCGCCCACCACCCCTCATCCACTATCAAAAAGTGAGCTACCAGCGCTTACAAATCAAGCGCTGGAGGCCAATTTGATTCAAATCTCCACCACCCTGCTGGCCCGTGGCTGGATGCTGGCCACCGCCGAAAGCTGCACCGGCGGCATGATCGCCGCCGCCTGCACCGACCTGGCAGGCTCCAGCCAATGGTTTGAGCGCGGCTTCGTCACCTATTCCAACGAGGCCAAGACCGAACTGCTGGGCGTGCCTGCCGGGCTGATCGCCACCCACGGCGCCGTGAGCGAACCCGTGGCCCGCGCCATGGCCCTGGGCGCCGTCGCCCATTCCCGCGCGCAAGTGGCCGTGGCCGTCACCGGTATTGCGGGCCCCACCGGCGGCACTGCCGACAAGCCCGTGGGCACCGTGTGGTTTGGCTGGAACGTGAACGGCAACATCACCACCGCCACCCGCCGCTTTGACGGCGACCGCGCCGCTGTGCGCCAGCAGACACTGGCCTGGGCATGCGCGCGGTTGAACGCCCTATTGCAAGCACCCCCGCCTGCACCCCGCTAATTCAACGGAAAGTCATCCAGACAAACACAGGCAACGTCGCCCAGGCGGCACTGCAGCCGCCGCGCTGCGGGTAGCATGCCCCCCCACATTCAGGAGGAGACCGCATGCACCCCAACGCCCAGACCCTGCAACGCTTCTACACCGCCTTCAGCCAGCTTGACCACGCCACCATGGCCGCCTGCTATGCGCCGGATGCGACGTTTGAAGACGAGGCCTTTTCGCTGAAAGGCCGCGAGCAGATCGGCGGCATGTGGCGCATGCTGTGCAGCGCCGCCCAAAAGCCCGCCGCTGCCAAGCACTGGAAGCTGGAGTACAGCGGCATCGAAGCCGACGCCAACGGCGGCCGCGCGCACTGGGAGGCGCACTACCTCTTCAGCGCCACCGGACGCAAGGTGCACAACA
>ERZ650300.2266-NODE-2266-length-10412-cov-4.109588_pt1 | contig 10412 bp, 9 predicted proteins | sample MGYA00376236_ERZ650300 | MGnify/ENA primary metagenome ERZ650300 (study PRJEB26733, sample SAMN07839303) | wastewater metagenome | biome: urban; feature: wastewater treatment plant; material: waste water | place: USA: North Carolina | collected 2016-04-28 ... | reverse complement strand
ACCGATAACAAGCGCGCCTGCTGTGTCGACAAAACCTGCCGCTGGTGTAATAGCAACAAGACCCGCAACGATACCAGAAGCGATACCTAAAAGAGTAAACTTTTTATACGTAACATACTCAACAATCATCCAAGAAACAGCGGCAACCGCTGCGGCTGTATTAGTCACCAAAAACGCACTTGCGGCGATACCATCAGCTCCAAGCTCACTTCCTGCGTTAAATCCGAACCATCCAAACCATAAAATTCCAGCACCAAGTACAACAAACGGAATATTATGCGGTACGACACTTCTTTTCTCAATGCCTTTTCTCTTACCGATTAATATTGCAAGCACAAGACCCGAAACACCGGAGCTTATATGTACAACGTTACCGCCGGCAAAGTCGATTGAGCCGATTTGAGCAAGAAATCCGCCGCCCCAAACCATATGAGCCAAAGGATAATAAACTAAAATTAACCAAGCAGTCATAAAAATCAAAATTGGTGTAAATCTCATTCTTCCAACAACAGATCCCATAATTAGAGCTACTGTGATAATCGAGAACATCATTTGAAAACCAGAAAAATCACCCTGCAAAACAGAAGCTTTCACTTCATATCTTTTGTATTTTTTATTGGAATTCAATTTCTTATTTAACTCAAAAATCACTTTTTGTTTTCATTTGAGTGCTTTCTTGTGCAAAAATTTCAGATTTAATTCCAAATAAAAAAACAAAAGTTAACAAAAATGTTAAATTCATTACGAAATTCTTTTTCATAAAACCATTTTAAAAAAATTAATGTTATAAAAGTATAAAAATCCTTGAAAGATTATCATAAAATGTTTTACTTTTGCGTAAAATTTTTAATTAAAAGGTCTTTCAGACAACACAATATGGATAGGTTTTCCTTTTTAAACGCTGCACATACGGCTTTTTTTGCCGATTTATACGAACAATATTTACAAAATCCAGATAGCGTAGAGCCAAGCTGGAGAAGTTTTTTTCAAGGATTTGATTTTGCACAAGCAGGTTATGGTTCTGAAGAATTTGCCGCACAAGTAGTTCAAGTAGCTTCGGGTGATTTAGGTGAAATTTCTGAAAAAATGCAAAAAGAGTTCAATGTTCTAAAATTAATTGAAGGATATAGAACCCGTGGTCATTTATTCACAAAAACAAATCCGGTTAGAGATAGAAGAGTTCACGGACCTTCATTGGCTCTTGAAAATTTCGGATTATCGCAAGCTGATTTGAATACAATTTTTGATGCTGCTAAAATGGTGAACATGAAGCCTTGTACTTTGGCTGAAATTATCAAGCATTTAGAAAACGTATATTGCCAATCTATCGGAGTGGAGTACATGTACATCAGAGAGCCACACAAATTAGAATGGATTAAAAATCGTTTAGACATCAACGACAATTTACCAAACTTTTCAACAGATAAGAAAAAACATATCCTTAAAAAATTAAACGAAGCGGTTTCTTTCGAGAACTTCTTGCATACTAAATATGTTGGTCAAAAACGTTTCTCTTTAGAAGGTTGTGAAGCAGTTATTCCTGCTTTAGACGCTTTAGTAGAAGCTGCTGCTGACAAAGGTGTTGAACAATTCGTAATGGGAATGGCACACAGAGGTCGTTTGAATGTATTAGCTAACATCTTTGGAAAAAATACACAAAATATCTTCTCTGAATTCGACGGAAAAGACTACGATGAAGACGCTAACTTTGATGGTGACGTAAAATATCACTTAGGGTTGACTTCTGACAGATTAACGGATTCAGGTAAAAAAATCAACTTAAATTTAGCTCCAAACCCTTCCCACTTAGAAACAGTAGGCGCCGTTATTGAAGGAATTACAAGAGCAAAACAAGATAGAAATTATCCAAATGATTTTTCAAAAGTATTACCAATCGCTGTTCACGGTGATGCTGCAGTAGCAGGTCAAGGCATTGTGTATGAAATCATTCAAATGGCGAAGTTAGATGGTTACAAAACAGGTGGAACAATCCATTTAGTAATCAATAATCAAGTCGGATTTACAACTAATTATTTAGATGCACGTTCGTCAACGTATTGTACAGATGTAGCTAAAGTAACTTTATCGCCAGTTTTACACGTTAATGCAGACGATGCAGAAGCGGTAGTTCATGCAATGTTGTTTGCTTTAGATTATCGTATGGAATTTGGAACTGACGTTTTCATCGATTTATTAGGATATAGAAAATACGGTCACAACGAAGGTGATGAGCCTCGTTTTACCCAACCAATTTTATACAAAGCGATTTCAAAACATAAAAACCCAAGAGATATTTACGCTGAAAAATTAGTTCAAGAAAGCGTTATTTCGGCTGGCTTTGTAAAAGAATTGGAAGAAGCATACAAAGCAAAATTAGATGAAAATTTAGAAGCTTCACGTAAGAAAGACTTAACTGTAATTACACCGTTCATGGAGAACGAGTGGGAAGGTTACAAACAAGTTTCGGATGATGTAATGCTACAAAAATTCGACACTAAGTTTGATAAAAATCAATTAGCAGAAATTGCGGATACGATTACCCAACTTCCATCTGACAAGAAATTCATCAGTAAGATTACGAAGTTAATTGGTGATAGAAAGAACATGGTTGAAACCAATAAATTAGATTGGGCGATGGGCGAATTATTAGCTTATGGTTCATTACTAAAAGAAGGTTTTGACGTACGTATTTCAGGGCAAGATGTGGAACGTGGAACATTCTCACACCGTCATGCTGTTGTTAAAGTTGAAGATTCAGAAGAAGAAGTAATTCTTTTAGATAAAATAAAAGATAAAAAAGGAAACTTTTATATCTACAATTCACACCTTTCAGAATATGGAGTTTTAGGTTTTGAGTACGGATATGCTTTAGCATCACCAAAATCTTTAGTAATTTGGGAAGCACAGTTTGGAGATTTCTCTAACGGAGCTCAAATTATGATTGACCAATACATTTCTGCAGGTGAAGATAAGTGGAACAACCAAAACGGATTGGTAATGTTATTGCCTCATGGTTATGAAAACCAAGGAGCAGAACATTCATCAGCACGTATGGAGCGTTACTTACAATTATGTGCAAAACACAACATGTACATTGCCGATATAACTACGCCAGCCAACTTCTTCCACTTAATGAGAAGACAATTAAAAACAGAATTCCGTAAGCCATTAGTAGTGTTTTCTCCAAAAAGTTTATTACGTCATCCAGATGTAGTTTCTTCAATGGATGATTTAGCAAACGGACAATTCCAAGAAGTATTAGATGATCCAAACGTAACAGATAAAAAAGCGGTTAAAACGTTAGTATTCTGTACAGGTAAATTCTATTATGATATTATTGCAAAACGTGCTGAATTAGGTAGAAATGATGTGGCAGTGGTTCGTTTAGAGCAATTATTCCCATTAGCTGTGGACCAAATCAAAGCAATTATCGACAGTTATCCAAATGTGGATGATTACGTTTGGGCACAAGAAGAACCTAAAAACATGGGAGCTTATAGCTATATGTTGATGAATTTTGATTTAGTAAAATTAAGATTAGCATCACCAAAAGCATACAGTGCTCCAGCAGCAGGAAGTTATGAACGTTCTAAAAAACGTCATGCTAACGCTATCGCAATGGTTTTTGATAAAAAATTATTTCAATAAAAAACAACTCAATTATCACCCTAAGCTTGTCAAAGGGTAAACTTTTTAAAATAAAAAGATATGATTTTAGAAATGAAAGTCCCTTCTCCAGGGGAATCAATTAAAGAAGTAGAAATTGCTACATGGTTAGTAAAAGATGGTGATTATGTAGAAAAAGACCAAGCAATTGCTGAGGTTGATTCAGATAAAGCAACATTAGAATTGCCAGCTGAAGCAAGTGGAATTATTACATTAAAAGCAGAAGAAGGTGATGCAGTAGCGGTAGGTGCAGTAGTTTGTTTAATCGATACAGGTGCAGCAAAACCAGAAGGTGGTGCAGCTCCAGCTAAAGAAGAAGCAAAAGCAGTTGAAGCGCCAAAAGCTGAGGCTCCAAAAGCAGCTCCAGTAGCAGAAAAAACCTATGCAACGCAAGCGCCATCTCCAGCAGCTAGAAAAATATTAGACGAAAAAAACATCGAGCCTTCTGACATTGTAGGAACAGGTAAAGGTGGAAGAATCACTAAAGATGACGCTGTAAATGCAGTACCATCAATGGGAACTCCAACAGGAGGAAACCGTGGTTCAGAAAGAACAAAATTGTCAATGTTACGTAGAAAAGTAGCTGAGCGTTTAGTATCTGCTAAAAACGAAACTGCGATGTTGACTACTTTCAATGAAGTAGACATGACAGCTATTTACGCTTTACGTGATCAATATAAAGAAGAGTTCAAAGCGAAACATGGTTTAGGATTAGGCTTCATGTCATTCTTTACTAAAGCGGTAACTCGTGCTTTACAATTGTATCCAGATGTAAACTCTATGATTGATGGTCAAGAGAAAATTTCTTATGACTTCTGTGATATTTCGGTAGCAGTTTCTGGTCCAAAAGGATTAATGGTTCCAGTTATGAGAAATGCAGAAACATTATCGTTCAGAGGTGTTGAAGCAGAAATCAAAAGATTAGCTTTAAGAGCTCGTGATGGACAAATCACTGTAGATGAAATGACAGGTGGAACATTCACAATTTCTAATGGTGGTGTTTTCGGAAGTATGTTATCTACACCAATTATCAATCCACCACAATCAGGTATTTTAGGAATGCACAATGTGGTAGAAAGAGCTATCGTTAAAAACGGGCAAATCGTAATTGCTCCAGTAATGTACGTTGCATTATCATACGACCATAGAATCATCGACGGACGTGAGTCAGTTGGATTCTTAGTAGCGGTTAAAGAAGCATTAGAAAACCCAGCTGAAATTTTAATGGGTGGAAATGTGAAAAAAGCATTGGAATTATAGAAATATAAATCCCAATAATAAAATCCCAAATTCTTTTAGAATTTGGGATTTTTCTTTAAATATTATTTCAGATACAAACAAGAATTACTATAATCAATAATTGCTTTCCCTTTTAGCAGAACATCAGCTCCAATAATACCATCAACTGTTTTTGTTTTGTATTGAAGTAATGCTTCGTTAACATGACTCATATCAAAAACTATCAAATGAAATTTATTATTCTTCCAACTTCCTAATCGAATTTCATTGTTTTTAGCTAATTGAGTTTCCATACCAACAGCACCTGCTCCTGCAGCTTTGGTTTCTGAAAATTGTGCATTTAAAAAAAAGCGTTCGATACTTTCAAAACCTACGCAACTATTACTGGCACCTGTATCTAAAATAAAGTTACCCTTAATGCCATTTATCTTTGCGGTAATTAATAAATGTTGGGTTTTTAAAACCTTAAATTTTACTTTTTTATACTTTTTCTCTTTTAAAAAATCTTGCAAATCTTCCATAATTCAAAAGTAAATCAAATTTCTGAATCAAACTTTGTAACTTTGCTACTTTGTAATCCAACCAACAAATGATACTTACAGACACACATACACATTTATATTCAGAAGAATTTGATCAAGACAGAAATGAAATGATGCAAAGAGCCATCAATGCTGGAATTTCAAGAATGTTTGTCCCTTCAATTGATTCAAATTACACCCAAAAAATGTATGAATTAGAAAAACAATATCCCGAAAATGTATTTCTAATGATGGGCTTGCATCCAACGTATGTGAAGGAAAACTATTTAGATGAGTTGGCACACGTGGAACGAGAATTGGCTTCGAGAAAATTTCATGCTGTAGGCGAAATCGGTATCGACTTATTTTGGGATAAAACTTTTTTGAAAGAACAACAACATGCCTTTCAACACCAAATTCAATTGGCAAAAAGGTATAAACTTGGCATCAATATTCATTGTCGTGATGCTTTTGATGAGGTTTTTGAAGTTTTAGAAAGTGAAAAAGCAACAGATTTATTCGGAATTTTTCATTGCTTCACTGGTGATTTCAATCAAGCCCAAAGAGCTATTTCGTTAGGAATGAAATTAGGAATTGGCGGAGTAGCCACTTTCAAAAACGGAAAAATCGACCAATTTTTAAATGAAATCGATTTGAAACACATTGTTTTAGAAACCGATTCGCCATATTTAGCACCAGTTCCTTATCGTGGAAAACGAAATGAAAGCAGTTATACTTTATTGGTAGCTCAAAAGTTAGCCGAAATTTATCAGTTACCAGTTGAGGAAATTGCAAGAATTACTACAGAAAACTCAAAACAAATTTTCGGAATTTAATCAAAATTTAAAGGCACAATTGATAAAAATTTTGTTCTTTTGTGAATTGTTTTCAAAATAAATATGACAAAGTTCGATTCTATTCGCCCTTATTATGATTCTGAAGTAAACGAAGCTTTGAAGTCTTTGTTGCATCATCCTATGATGAAGGCTATGATGGATTTTACTTTTCCGGAAGTAGAAGATGAAGGTTGGAAAGACCAATTGAGTAGAACGCATTCTATCCGTGATTTCCAAGTTAATTTTGTTTATCAATCGATCCAAAGAGTTTTAGAAAGAAGTTCAGAAGGACTTACGACTTCTGGTTTTGAGAAATTAGAACCTAATACTTCGTATTTATTTATTTCCAATCACCGCGATATTATTTTAGATACTTCTTTGTTGAATGTTTCTCTGATTGATCATGGTTTGGTGATGACAGCTTCGGCTATTGGAGATAATTTGGTACAGAAAGATTTCTTGTTGAAACTATCAAAATTGAATCGAAATTTCTTAGTGCAACGTGGTTTATCGCCAAGAGAGTTATTGCAAAGCTCTAAATTGATGTCGGAATATATGTATCATTTATTGTCTAAAGAAAATCGTTCAGTTTGGATTGCTCAACGCGAAGGAAGAACGAAAGACGGTAACGATGCAACACACCAAGGGGTTTTGAAAATGTTAGGAATGGCAAATGATGAAGCCAGAATTATGGACTTTTTCAAGAAATTAAAAATTGTTCCTGTTTCTATTTCTTATGAATACGATCCAACAGATGCTTTGAAAATGCCACAATTAATTGCACTTTCTAAAGACGAAGTATATATTAAGGAGAAAAACGAAGATTTTATTACGTTGTTGAGTGGAATCATCGGACAAAAAAAACGCATTCACATTCATGTAGGCGATGTTTTAGAAAACGAATACGAAAAAATTATTGCCGAAAACGATAACAACAACAAGCAAATTCAAGCTTTGGCACAAGTAATTGACGATTCTATTTTACAATCGTATAAATTGTGGCCAACAAATTTTATTGCTTACGATATTTTATATAAAACAACTCGTTTTGAACATTTGTACAACGAAAAAGAACGTCAATTGTTTGAAAGAAGATTAGAAATGCGAATTGATGCCGATAATGAAACTATGAAAGAAGGGTTTTTGGCCATGTACGCAAATCCGGTTGTGAATAAATTGAAATACACTGATGACATCTCATAAACCAAAAATACTTTTAATTTACACCGGTGGAACCATCGGAATGGTAAAAGATTTTGAAACAGGAGCTTTGAAAGCTTTTGATTTTAATGAGTTGTTAAGTAGAATTCCCGAATTACATTTATTAGATTGTCAAATCGAAACCATTTCATTTGATATCCCTATTGATTCATCGAATATGAATATTTCCAATTGGCAAAAAATGGCCAAAATTATCGAGGAAAATTATTCAAAATTTGATGGATTTGTGGTTTTACATGGTTCTGATACAATGTCGTACAGTGCTTCTGCATTAAGCTTTATGTTGGAAGACTTAGCAAAACCAGTGATTTTCACGGGTTCGCAATTGCCTATTGGTGATTTAAGAACCGATGCTAAAGAGAATTTGATTACAGCAATTCAAGTGGCTTCGCTTCAAGAGAATAAAAAACCAGTAATTCAAGAAGTGTGTTTGTATTTCGAGTACAAATTATACAGAGGAAATCGTACTACAAAAATCAGCGCCGAACATTTTAATGCTTTTACTTCACCTAATTTTCCAGAACTAGCGGAATCTGGTGTACACTTGAAAGTAAATTATGACGTTATTCTGAAGCTAAAAGCAAATAAAAAGCTAAAAGTGCATACTGATTTTGATGATAATGTGGCAATTTTAAAGATTTTTCCAGGTATTAATCAAAAGGTTTTGACTGCTTTTTTTGCTATTCCGAATTTAAAAGGGATTGTTTTAGAAACCTATGGTTCTGGAAACGCTCCAACTGAAGATTGGTTTGTGCAGACTTTAGAGCAAGCAATTCACAATAATATTCACATTATCAACGTTACACAATGTAGCGGAGGTAGTGTTTCGATGGGGAATTATGAAACTAGTACACAGTTAAAAAATATAGGTGTTATATCAGGTAAAGATATTACCACTGAAGCTGCAATTACAAAATTGATGTATCTTTTAGGACAAAATGTATCTCATAATGTGTTTAAGACCATTTTTGAAACTGGAATCAGAGGAGAAATGTTGTAAAAATAACATATAAAATTTTTATACATGAGAATTTTTACGTTATTTAGCACCCTTAAAATCGAGTGTCGTTTCGATAGAGAGGTGGCCGAGTGGTCGAAGGCGCACGCCTGGAAAGTGTGTATACTCCACAAGGGTATCGAGGGTTCGAATCCCTTCCTCTCTGCAGAATGATATTAATTTTAAAAAATTTTATAATTATTTTATATCTTTAAACCCAATTAACTAATTAAATTTAAGAACAAAAGCGATGAAAAGATTATTTTCTATTTTAGCAATCACGGGGCTTATGACTTTTGGAAATGTTCAAGCTCAAGATTCAACTCAAGCAGCAGCTCCTGCTACAGAACAAGTAGCTGATACAACTGCTACTGAAGCAACAACTGATGAGGCTACAGCAACAACTGACGATGCTGCGGCTGCTGAAGAAGTTACTTTTACTCAATCAATGAAAAAACGTTTCATTGAAGGAGATCCAATTTGGATGTCTCCAGTATTATTGTGTTTAATTCTTGGTTTGGCTATTGCTATTGAAAGAATTATTTACTTAAATCTTTCTACTATCAATACAAAAAAATTCGTTTCTGAAGTAGAAAATGCATTAAATTCAGGTGGTATTGAAGCTGCTAAAGAAGTTGCTAAAAATACAGCTGGTCCAGTTGCATCTATTTTCTATCAAGGTTTAGAGCGTTCTTCTCATGGTTTAGAGTCTGCTGAAAAATCTATCGTTGCTTACGGTGGTGTTCAAATGGGTCAATTAGAGAAAAACGTATCTTGGGTTTCTTTATTTATTGCACTTGCACCGATGTTAGGATTCTTAGGAACAGTAATTGGTATGATTGTTGCGTTTGACCAAATTGAGTCTGCTGGATCTATGGAGCCATCATTAGTAGCTGGAGGTATTAAAGTAGCGTTATTAACAACGGTATTTGGACTTATTGTTGCGATGATTCTTCAAGTATTCTATAACTATATCACGGCTAAAATCGACTCTATCGTAAACGATATGGAAGATGCTTCTATCAGCTTAGTTGATATGTTATCAGATTATTTCAAAGAGAAATTAAACAAATAATACATTAACAAATTATTGTTATGAACGTATACAAAATTTCAAAAATTTTAGTAATCGTACTAGGTATTATTGCTTCTATATTATTCGTATCTACTTTAGGTATGGAGGTTTCTATGGACAATAATTCTTATATTGTAGATTACTTTATCTATATTTCCTATATAGCAATGGCAGTTGCTTTCTTTTCTGTTGTATATTTCGTTTTCAAAAACTTAATTACACACAAAGAACAATTGAAAAGAGCACTTATTTCATTAGGAATTTTTGCAGCTATCATTTTAGTTGCTTTCATACTAGCAGATAGTACAGAAGTGAAATTGAAAGATGGAGGAGTTATTACTTCTACAGCTTCTAAATTAATTAGTACTAGTTTAAACACTTTTTATATTCTTGCTATTATTTCAGTTGGAGTATTGGGTTGGACTGGTTTTTCAAAAATTAAAAGATAATAAATCATGGGTAAAAAAAGAGGTGCACCGCCAGAAGTGAATGCAGGTTCTATGGCAGATATTGCATTCTTACTTTTAATTTTCTTTTTAGTTACTACCACTATTGGAGTTGATCAAGGGATTAATAGACTCTTACCTCGTTATGAAGAGAACCCACCTGTTCCGCCTATTAATGAAAGAAATATTTTAACAGGCTCTTATGATATAAATTATACTTGTAAATCTTGGAAACAAAATGACAAAGCATATGTATATAGAGTTGCAAATATCTCTCCTTATTATGAAGATATAAAAGAGACTTTGAAATATGTAGATATTTTAAAACTTCATGGTAGAGGTGGAACTGCACTTTTGCAAGAATCAATGCAAATAATAGGTGACTTTTCAAAGAAAAAAGAGTTGTTTCAT